>Ga0247831_1002403_pt1 | contig 30482 bp, 19 predicted proteins | sample LaCruzMarch2015__9_FD_192406 | JGI IMG/M metagenome (GOLD analysis project Ga0247831, IMG submission 192406) | Freshwater microbial communities from meromictic Lake La Cruz, Castile-La Mancha, Spain - LaCruzMarch2015_1m | ecosystem: Environmental > Aquatic > Freshwater > Lake | place: Spain...
TTGTACCCAAGAACCCACAGCCTGCCACCAGCATTGGTAACGTGCGTCCCCTCGTTCTCCACATTCAGTTGCCGAGCCCACAACGATTGGTTCTGCTGCAGGACCAAATCATCGGTGGTCACGTCGTCTAAAAAAAGTTCTCCAACCCGTTTGCATTGGATCACTTTTGGTCCCAGGCTTTTGAGCACGACCGTTCGATTCGTATCGATCAGAATTCCGCCTCCGAGATGATCCAGATGTTCGATGGTTACCACGGGTGCTGCCCCCTCTTCGATAATCAAGTCAGGCGTTACTCGGCGATGGTAATCGATCCAAGCCCCCACACCCAGCAACCGCTGCACATTCCCACGGATGCGCAGTGGACTTTCAAGATTATAAAATCCAGGGAGAAAAATCGTCTTCGCGCCCGAATCCAACGCCTTTTGAATGGCCAAGGAAGAGTCTTTTTCGCCCGTTGGATCGGCTCCAAAATCATTCACATTAGCCCAATTCGCGATCGGGTCCGCTTCCAATGCTGGTGGTTCCTTGACGGTCAATCGCGGCGGCAACGTCGTTAAGCCAAAGGGATTGGTCGCTTCATGGGAACTGTAAGCGATCACTTTGGGACCGAGGCTACCTGGCTTGTCTGCCCCTTGAATCCGAAGGGCAGCGAAAGAATCTGGCGATGGAGTATCCGCGATAGCTCGGGAGTAGCCTGAGGTGGTTGTGTCGCGGACATGAATTCGACCATGATTGTAGTTGATGATGGCTGGCACCGAGGCCGCTTGTTTGTTCCCTTGAAGATTCGAATCGACCAAACAAAGCACACCATAGGTCTTAATGGCGGGCACCGCGTTTTGACTTAATAGGGATCGAATGCTGATCGATTGCCCTTCATTTTCCAAACCCAGGCTCCGTTGATTGCGAAGGGTGATGTGTTCGAAGGTTTGGCCGTTGACCGCTCGCGCGCAGCTGATACCTCGATCAAAGCCTTGCACTTCACAATTTTTGACCAGCAGAGGGCCATTCATATCGCGATGAGCGAGATCGAGGCCGATCAAGCCACTTTGCTTTTGGGCGAGGAAGCGGCAATTTCGAACTGCTCCATAGTTATTCGAGTAGAACTGCAAGGCGATGGCACCGGGATTGTCAGCCCCCACATCATACGTCAAGTTCTCTACATAATTATGGAACCAGTCGGCGGAACCAAACCCACCGCACCACATCATGCTTTCTGGCTTTGCAGGGTCTGTAAATGTCTTGTCCTTCAGCTTGATGATGGTATCCAAGCTGTTGTGTCCGAGCAGGTAGTTTTTGCCCCAAGCTTCTCTCCCTGCGCTGTTCTGTTTGGACCACAGCAGCGTGCGAGAAATGAGATAAGTCCCTTTGGGAAAGTAAAGAACGCGATGCATTCCCATGATGTCATTGAGCGCCGTTTGGATCGCGTTGGTGTCATCGCTTATCCCGTCACCCTTTGCATGGTAAGGAGATTTTGTCACATCCACGACTGCATCGCACGGTGGCAATTCAGCGATCGCGGAAGCATCCAATACGACACCTTCCTTACGGAAAACCGAGTCCATACGGGAAGCAGTGCCATTTTCGCTAGAAGAGCTTTGCCCTATTGATCGGTTCGTCACGGCACAAATCAAGGTGAGGCAGGCAATCAGAATCAACCAACGGCGATTTGGGGGCTGGTACAAAATAGACTCCGATGGCGAAAATAGATAGTTGCTGGGCTTCCATGAGTATAACGAAGTGGTTTGCCAGTAATGCGGCAAAGCACCACGAAGAAGAACACATCAACTCAGTAAACCTTACTCCTGCACCGCAAATACGGTATTGGTACCTGACCTACGTGATTCGAGTACGAGTACCATTTCATTAAGTACGAGTACGACGGAAAGCCACATTGCGTAACTCGGCTAAGGGGATGCGTCGTCCGTAACGCAGCTAGCGCCTGCGGCTCAGTTGGGGGCGTTTTGGTCTGGGGCGTCGTTTTTGACGGGTTCTTCTCCGGCGGGTGGTTCGGCAATCGGAGAGGTTGGACTTGGGGTCAGCGAGTTAGAGTCCGGTGGGGCCGTTGGCTGAGTTGCTTGCTGACTGCGAGCTGCTTCCATCTTTTGGCGTTGTTCTTCGATCAAGGCTTTCACTTTGACAAGCAGTTCGCGTTGCTGTGTGGCTTTATCGGTTTCCCCTTGTTTATCGAGCAACGCGATAAGCTTCTCACGCGTTTGCACTCGGCCGGCTCCTTGCACCAATGCCTTTTCGTAACTTTCTACTGCCTCTTGCGTTTTGCCTGCGGCCTCAAAAATATCACCTTGGCTATCCAGAAATTCGGGAAAGTTAGGAGCGATCGTGACCGCTCTTTGGATCATTTCCAATGCTTCGGGCAACCTTGGTGTTTCCAGCAATGTAAAGATCATTGCTAAGTTGTTGATCGCAAGTGTCATATTTGGGAGCTCGGCAAGAACAACTTCGTACTGTTTGATCGCCGAATCAAAATCTTGAGTCTTAAACGCATACTCCGCAAGCAGAAGTCTAGCCGAGAAGGACGTACCACCAACAGCGATCTGAACGCGTAACGAATCCAGCACGGCGGAATTTTTTCCTGATGTGGAGATAGACAGCATCGACAACTCTTCTTGGACTGCAATATTGGTTGGATCCACGACGATTGCGAAGTTGAGCAGATCCAAATTGACTTTCACTTGGCCTTGAGTAGCCGCTGCGGTCTGCCGAAACTTCAAGCGGTAGGCATCGGACAATGCCCGTCGCAATGCACCGGAATCCGGTCTTTGCGCAACCCCTGTTTTCAACAGGTCGATGGTTTGATCGAGTCGTCCTGTTTGCGCGAAGCCTTGGGCCGAAACGATAATATTTTTGTCTCCTTGTTCTCCCGCAAACTTGTCCTTCAGGCTCTCATAAATCAAGTCGGCAGCAGCCCTTGCTTGACCCACCATCCCGTTCCGGTTGTAAATGGCGATCGATCCAAGCAAAACGCTTGGATCAAATTTGGCAGCCCGCTTGAGAACTTGTTCCGCTTGCGATATCTGGTCATCGCGCTGCAGCAGTTGTGCGTAAACCACCAACAAAAGTGGATTCACGTCTTCGCGATTCGTGCAATGCCTCAGATGGTGTTTTAACTGTTCTGGGTTGATGGGTTGGCCTTGCTGATTCCGTTGAATCATGTCCGTCGCAAGCCACGAGTGCGCCATGTCAAAACCGCCGAATCGGACGGGCGCAAGGCTTTCCATAATCTGTCGCGCTGCGGACGTTTTTCCAAATCGGGACATTTGAAGAGCAACATAATACAAGGCTTGCTTGTTACTCTTTTCAAGCTGCAGCACTCGACGAAACAATAGATCGACATATTCGGCGCGTTCGACAACCGTCCTTTTATCCCCAGGACTTGGGGCCATCGAATCAACTGTTTGTTCAGCTTTGTTGTCTAAATTCGACGGCGAGTTCAATGAGCCTTCTTTTTCTGTTTCCACTGCGCCTGCGTTGGCGTTGGCTTTCGCTGCAGTCTGTTCGGAAGCGATCTTAGCTTGCTTTTCAGCCTCTTCGATATACCAACGCACTTTTGATTTGTCATCGACAAGCTTTCCTACGCAGACGATGGTCCCAAATCCAAACACCAATAGCAGGACCGGAATCATCGTGAAGGCATATCGCCATTTCCGCGAAAAAATCCAATTCGCATACAGGTCCAACAGATCTCCGGCAACTTGAACGGGAGAGAACTTGAACCAACCGAGAACTCGCTCCCAAAAGGTTGGCGGTGCCGCGAGAAGATCTTCGTCAGTATCTTGTTGTTTAGTACTTTTCTTGTTCATAATAGACTACTTGATCAGACTCAGTGCTGGCATGCTTTGGATTCGAATTCGCTCGAAAATCTCAAGGAAAAAAGCCTCGTACTGTTTAGCTTCCTCATCGGAAATTTCACGACCGGTTTCTAAAAACAATCGCACCCGAAAGCGTCGCTGGGCAATTTCAGCAGTACGATCATTGCTAAGCATTGTAAGGAGCGTGTCACGACTCTTTTGTTCCCGAGGTAATTCCTCACTTATTGGATTTCCGGCTTGATCAAAGAATGCATCCCAGGAATAAGCTCGAATACCAAAGCTGTTCCGCATACTGACCTGTTCCAAAGTCCAGGGTCCTGGAGCATCCCTGGTTTCCTTGGAGGCGTTTTCAATTTCCCAGCCCGAAATCTTGTACGCGTCGACCATTGACGTCCAACTTGCAAATGGAAAATCGAGCGAAACCACGAACTGCGTTTCCCCTGCATTGTATTGCCATAAGCGTGTATGGAGGCCTTGGCTCTTATTCGCATCTTGAATGTTGCTCGAAAAATTCGCTAACTTCAGAGGTCCGAACTGTTCCGGTAATGCTGACTTATCTGGAAACGCATCGATCACATTTTGACTGAGCATCGAATCCTGAGATTGAGGCTGGGGCCGAACAAAAAGAACCCAGAAGCACAATAAGCCCAGGGCTAAACTAGCCGTACTGGAAAGATAAAGACTCCATTGCCACGGAAAACTTAGACTGGTCGCAATATCTTCTTTCTTGTTTTGCAGCTTGGGCCAGGTTACGCATTCCTCATAGACCGCCGTTAGGCCCTGCAATGACTTTTTCGACTTGATGGGTGCAAGGGCTTCCGTGAGTGTAGCGCTGGTCAAAAAGATACAAAGCATGGACATCAAGAATGCTAGAACACTTAACATGATCGCATAGATCCCGCTGCTTGCATCGATCGCCATTGAGTGAAAGAGAAAAGCGATCACCAAGAGCTTTAGGCAGCCAAAAAAGAACGACCAGAAGAAGCTACTCACGATAACCAACATTGCTACCATGGCTGGCTTGCGTTGGTAAACGGTCCATGAAATGGCAAAAGCGGCTAAAGCAAAGCAACTACCGGCATCCGACAACACCTCGATCAAATTCAATTGCTTGCCTTCGATTCTCAAAAGGTTGTACTCCATTACATTTGGAAACTGAACCGCTTCCAGAAAGGCGCTTGTTGCAGCACCGCAAAGACGACCAAGAAACGCTTGAAGTCGGAAGCTCAGCGCCATCGGCAGAGGTACCGTGATAACCAGCAAGGACATTATAGCCAATACACGAGTCCACGGCGTAGCTCCGAAGGCCCCAAGAGCCCAGCCTAGGGACAACAGCACCAAGGCCAAATGAGCGCGAATCGGAGAGACTAGATACATCGCCCACAGTCCAATCGCCGCCCCAATAAGACAGACACCGATTGCAATCTTGGAGCGTGCCGGACCGGGCACTTGCCATTTGCAAGTTGCATATAAAAAACCGAATCCCACAAGAATAGAAATCGGAACGAACTGAAATGAGGGTTGGTTCCAAAGGTCTCGAGCGGCAACGAGCAGGAGCGGCATCAATGCAGCGACAGGCAGAATGAAACCGAACAGAGAGAACCACCTAAGTTCCCGGGCAGTTGGGGCTGGCGATGAAAGTGCGGTCCCCGAGGTTTTACTGAGGGGAACACGATCCACATTAGGATCTGGATCCAAAGGAGAATCATCCCTGTTGTTTGTTGGTTGATCTATTCCTTCGTCCAACAATTTTCCATCCAAATTCATATGGGCACCGAACCACCTACATTCGAAATCGATTTTCCCCCAATCATAATCGCTGAGCAAAATCTGTTAACTCGGATCCTTACCATATTCCCCCAAAATTAACTGGAAGTGTTCTTGGAATCCTTGGGTTTCGCACAGGTCAGTGCGATTACGAAGCAACAAGAGATTGCTCCCGGACGCACCCTCGACTAGCCCAGGGTTAACCTAAACAGGGCGACCTTTTACCGACTCTAACGATTGTAATTGTTGTTCTATTAAAAGCTGTTCCGAATCGGTCAGTGCTTTTCGCCCTCCGTACCGCAGTTCATAGTACAAGTGCGACAACATTTGCGAATCGATCGAAACTGGGAAACGGTTTAGCTTACTGGCCGCCAATTCAAAGAACTCTTGAGGTGTTTGGTCCGTTTTACGTTCGATTCCCAGTCGACGAAGTGCTTTGATCAATCTTTCGTAAAAGTGAACTTTCGATAGAGGCCGGGCGTTTCTCGCGCCTTGAGCCCCACGAAAGGACCATCTTGGGAACAGCCATGAGACGATCCTGGGAGCGAAAAGCCAGAGCAGGACCAGTGCAAAAAACAACGCGAGAAACTGCCAGGAAAACCATTGTTCCGGGGAAAGAAATCCGCCGACAAATCGATTCGATTTCATGCGTTGAAACAGTGCTTGCAATTCTAACCAAAAGGAAGAATACGTCCCTGAGGAAGATTCACCAAAGATGGAAAACATCTTGCTTTGCTTTGACTTATCCATATTCAACACCAGCTCATTCCAGAGATCTTGCATGGCGTCAAACGTTTGCCCGGAGGAAGAACGCAGCATTCCTCCCGCGTTGGAGCCTTCGCCAGCAGGGGTTGGGTCAAGCCGAAGCCATGCGCCGTTTTTGATCCATCCAGGCACGGACGGAAATCTTTTCTTCAGCACATCCACTGGGAAATAAGCTTCCACCCAAACGTGCGCGTGGTTTTGTTGCACCAGAAAATATTTGCCCACCTCGTTGTATTCGTTGGGCCGGAATCCCACGACCATTCGGGTGGGGATCTCGAGCGACCGCAGCAGCAATACCAGCGACGATGCAAAGTATTGGCAATGCCCCTTTCGCTTGTTGAGCAAGAAATCGGCGATAGGATCGAGACGCTTATCAATTTGTCCTGTCAGTGAAAGCGTATAGGTGTAATCAGCTCCGCTTGCAAGATAATCATTGAGAACCATGGCTTGCGTCAATTTGTCTTCGTTGGAGACATCGCGTTCCTTCAGCCAGCGATCTCGAAGAGGTACGATTGACATGAGCGAGCTCGGGAATTCCAAGAGTTGCATGTAAGCATCGTCATTGTATTCCACTTGCCCTGGAAAAGACCTTTCGCGAACGTCGCGCACACTGTCTTCCCACTCGGGCAAAAACATGGATTCTATTCGATCCTTGAAAGCATAGGTAGGAAAGGAAAACCTACGTTTGTAGCTCGAGCTCCTGGCGGATTGGGAAGTATCCACGACAAACCAATCTCGATACGCAACTTGGAAGTCGGTATCAGACGCGCGAGACAATGGGGCGATGACGGGAACGAAAGTACCCAGCCCGTTTTTTTCAACGATATCTACCATGACACGATCCATATTTTTGGCCATCGCATCTGCCATTCCTTGTTCCATTGGTAGATTTTGTATTGCCCTGCGATCTAACGTCAGCGATGCTTCGCCGGTTTGCCATACCCCTCGTCCCGGCCCATCAAAGTATCTGCGCGATACAGTCATCCGGATATACGGAGGCATGCTTGGGCGGTAGTTCTCTTTCGTTTCGGCGTCCCGCATGGACAAACGAAAAACAGGCGCTTCGTTTTGAAGTAAATCGCCAACATGCTGTAGCGAAATCTGATCACTAAACCCAACCTTCGAAGCCGTGGAAACGGCCCCCTCGTAGGTACTAAGATTCACACGCGGCAAGGAGTAAAAATAGACGATCGCGAAGAGAAGGATTGTGAAAGAAAGTGGCAAAACACCTACGAACCAGTTCAGCGGTGAGAAATTTTCAGATCGCTGCCTAACGTTCCAACTCGAAGTAGTGACCGCCGATAAAGAAACGCCCGAGCTTCGCTTCGAGACCAATTGTTCCTTACCCAACCAATGCAGTATCCTGGCCCACACACTATTGGACTCGGTAAGGGACTCAAGATGCCGCATTTGAGACGCATACAAGGCCAATGCGATCAAGGCCGCGCAGCCCACCGTCATCACGGGCACCATCAAGATACCAAAAAGTACGTTGTCGTTTACCAAAGCCGCAACGACTAATTCGAGAAGTAAAAAGACGCCCCATTGCTCGAACACACGCTTCGATTTTCGCTGAAACAATAGCGGCAGTTGAACATAAACTAAGAGATTTCCCACGGCCAAGATCTGATTGCTGGCAGGGTCCCCCAGAAACCCCATAATCGCAACACCCGCACCAGCCAACATACCCAAGTAAACAAACCATTTTGGAAAAACGATCCATTCAAAGCGATCCGTGAAAAACGCTCCCAAGATGGAGCAAAAGAGCACCAAAAGAGGAAGATTCCAGGATCCATGCCCTAACCCAATCATACCCGCAATCATGACGGCAATGATTGAAAAATAGAGCGTTAGTCGGTGGGAGTTGATTTCGTGTGCCATTCCCAAATTCTAGCCGATTTTGAATGCGTGTGAGGCTACTTGCCATCGATCTCCGCAATCAATTCGTCGATTCCAATCCCATATTTCTCCAAGACCGAAGCCAGGATACCTCCTACGTGCTCGCAACGTCCCCGCCGGACGGAACTAGACTTACGAACGGAAGGGACGGTTATTGGCTTTCGCGAAGACGGGCGGACGACGCGACGCATGGTTTGCGTGTCGGATTCAATTCCATTGGTTTCAACACCATGGATGTAGTGCGTTCCGTCGTACTCTTGCGAGCTTTCGGTTCCTAGGTCGGACGAGTCCGGTAAGTCCCAGGAGAACGACTGTTGAACATAAACGGGATGGCAGGATGTGGTGATGGCCATGAGCGGGTCTCGCAATCATTTTCCTAGTTTCTTGAGCTTGGAAACCAACCAAGCCCTTTCGTTACCTACTAGGATCGCGACCTGCGTGACACGTCTGGTCCAACCGAAAACAATTTTAGATTTTGATGCTCATCTAGAACGGTTTTCCGGATCCGCGTGACGATTTAAAAGCTCGCGAAGCACTACCGCAGTTGATTTCGTGGATGCGTTTTTCCAAAAAGAGTGGTTACAATCGAACAGATGTTTCAATCCCAACACTGACGGGTTTGTTGTCGCACGCCTTTCCAAAGGCAATTCGTTGAACAGCAATACCGTTCAATGAGGCACTCAGCTGCAGTGATTTCGTTGAACCGTCAGCCGTAGGCGTACGTGAATGGCAGCAAGTACGCCTTCGGCTGACTGTTAAACAACTAAATCCACAAGTCGTAACCGTTCAGACTCCTCAACTTGAGTAACCATTCATGAAGCAACAAGCCAAAAAAAGGCTCTTTATTTCTACCTTTCGAATCCTCGGTTTCCTGTTGATACTGTCATGGTTGGGAAGCCATACGAGCATTGCATTTGACCGTCCGAATGTCGTTTTGATCGTATCGGACGATCACGCTTGGACCGACTATGGGTTCATGGGACACTCCTCGATTCAAACTCCGAATATCGACCAGTTAGCCAGCAAAAGCTTGGTTTTCCGACGCGGGTATGTCACCAGCAGCCTTTGCTGCCCCAGTCTTGCGAGCATCATCACAGGAAGATACCCGCATCAACACAAGGTTACGTCGAACGACCCACCTATACCGCCAGGAATGAACGATCGCGATTTTTACGGTTCACCATCATTCGCTCAAGGTCGCGAGACGATGACGCAACAACTGGCGGCCGCCAATACGTTGCCGGACATTCTTAGAAAGTTCGAATACAGGAGCTTGCAGACCGGTAAATGGTGGCAAGGTCACTTTTCTCGCGGTGGCTTCACCGACGGAATGACCCAAGGGGGGCGGCATGGCGACGAAGGCCTTTCCATTGGTAGAAAGACGATGGAACCGATCAACTCTTTTTTGGATTCTTGCAAAGCGAGTCAGCAACCCTTTTTGGTTTGGTACGCACCGTTGATGCCGCATGACCCTCACACTCCACCCGATCGCTTGCTTCAAAAGTACGTCAAGCAAACTGACTCGATTCATATCGCTCGGTATTGGGCTATGGTGGAGTGGTTCGACGAAACCGTTGGACAACTGATGACAAGCCTGAAGCAGCGCGAATTAGCAGACAACACCATCGTTATCTATATTGCTGACAATGGTTGGATTCAGAAGCCCGACGGCCCACGATACGCTCCCAAGTCGAAGCAATCTCAATTTGATGGCGGGCTACGAACACCGATCATGATTCACTGGCCGGCTAAGATCGCCCCCAAGATGTCCAACAGTTTGGCACAGTCGATCGATCTGGTTCCAACCATTCGACATGCATTGGGCCTGCCGGTGGACGACTCTCTTCCTGGGATCAACTTGTTGGATGAAGCGGCTGTTGAATCTAGGAAAGCCATCTTTGGAAATTGCTTTACTCACAACTCGAAGGATTTGGAGACGCCAGGCAAAAGCCTGCGATGGCGATGGATGATTGATGGCAACCAAAAGCTGATTGTTCCCAGCGAAGCCAATGAACCGAACGATTCTGTCGCTCTATTCGAATTGGATGTCGATCCCAACGAGACTCGCAATATGGCCTTGGAAAATCCAACGCGCGTTCAAGAACTCCGCTCCAAACTGGATGCATGGTGGAAACCAGAAGACTTGTAATTCCATTTTGCCGTTGGAGGGCTTACCTTGTTCCCGGCCTGATGACACCGCAGATGCCGTATGCTCCTGCTCAGCTTCGGATTGGGAAACTCTGAAACCCGCATTCGACAAGATCTTAGCAAGCCCAGGGCAATGAATCGGCCCGCCCGTGTTTCAGGGTTAGGATTTTGGCTTTCGATACAAAGCCCAAAAAAGATCGTCCCCCGGGTAAAGGACGTTCATTTGGCTCGGGAATACGGTTGCAACGATGCTCGCCAGCCTAGCGAGTTTCGACGTGGCGGACATGTGTTTCAAAAGCGATTTTGCATGGCCTATGTTTAACCATCTGAGGGCTCGTTGGCTTTCAATACATTCAAAGCCAACTAAGTTAGCAGTGCTGGTAAGCGATTTTCGATGAAACCAGTGAAGTACACTTGGTGGAGAATACTCGTGCCATCCCCCCTTCATGGCCGATGCAATCCAACTCTTTCGATCCCAAGTTTCTACCAGCAGAATCCCGTTGGGATTGAGAATCTTGTAGGCAAGCCTGTTGCTCTAGATAATTCGTATAGCCAGCGCCACCTCCTAAAAAATAGGCGTCCGAATACGTTTGTGCGACATGGTTTTGTGAGATGGGAGAGGAAAGAAACTGGTGTCCGCAAGAACTGCACTGGGCAATCTTGAATCCTCGTACAACAAGAGCATCGTTCGCGACACTGCCACATTAGATGCAGGAATCCACTTCGGGATCGGCCGGAGAAGGTCTTTCGGGCATCATGGAATCAAAAACCTCTGTGCGCGAAAATGATGGGTGAATCATGGAAAAAGGAATTCTGTGGATTCGCTGAACTGCCTCCCGGGGTTGCTGCGGGGGCGATTCTGGCAGGTGAAGTTGAATCCACCCGATCCATCTCGAAAAGAGGCAACGCTAGCGAATCTGGCTCTTAAGGCACAATTCAACTATTGGGTCTCAGTAACACTATTGCTTGTTATTCAAGATTGCCTTTATACTCCTGCGGCCCGAGTAGGCCTGCGCGATGGATGCGCGCTGGGTGACTTCTTTTCAGCGGTTGCCGATACCATTCAAGGACGAATGAAATGAAAACACTACCGATATTGTTGATCGTATTTGCGTTCGTGTTTGCGTGGACTTCATTCGCTCAAACTCAACCGCCCAATAGCAACAGCTTCCAGCCATACACTCCTCCAGTCGTGGGTGGATTGCCGCCGAACGCAAAAAATTTGGAGCAGCCTGTTTTCGTTGCCGACCGAGGGGCAGGCAGCATGCCCCCCGAAGTCTCGGATTACAGCATGCCGAGCGCGGAAGACATGGGTTTTGACGAATCCAGCGCCGTGCCAGCGATTCAGGACATGGCCATATTTCAACCCGGCACTTTGGTTGCAGTCGTTGGGGAAGAACCCATTACGATCGGCGATCTTGTTTCACCTGAAAAAGTCACGCCAGAGATTCTTGCCAATCCTCAGTTTGAAATGATGCTTCGCAAGTGGATTGTGGAAACCATTGACCGAAAGGCCATGGCTCAACGATTCGTCAACGACAAAGTCAGCGGCAAGCCGTTGAAAGAACGAGCCCAAGCGAGAAAGCAGATTGAGCTTCAAACGACCAAGATTTTTTACCAAAAAGTGGTTCCAGCCCAAAAGGAAAAAATGAAATGCGTCTCCGACCTTGAGTTGGAGGAGAAGCTGGCGGCCATGGGCAAGTCGTTATGGTCGTTGAAGCGCGAGTTTTCAGAATCGACATGGGCTGGCGAGCACATGCGTGAAAGCGTCCAGGAGAAGCCACAGGTCGAACTTAGCGAGATGCAGGACTATTACAACGACAATCTGGAATCCTTCAAGCGGCCTGCAAAAGCACGCTACCAAATCATGTCAGCTGTCTTCACGAAGTATCCTAGCCGCGAAGCAGCTTACCAAGCGATTGTCGAAATGTGGAACGACGTCTTCGTTGGTGGTGCACCTTTTGACGCCGTCGCGAAACGCAAGTCGACTGGCTTTCATGCCTCCGAAGGAGGGCTATTCGACTGGACCACTCAGGCTGCACTGAAAAGCAAAGTGATCGATAAAGCTCTGTTTGAAAACCCTGTCCGAGGTCTCAGTCAGATTCTTGAAGATAGCGATGGCTTTCATTTTATCGAAGTTCTTGAGCGAAAGAACGAAGCTGTTCAGTCGTTTCAGGATTCTCAAGTGGAGATTCGAAAAACGCTCTCCGATGCCAAAGCCAAAAAACAAAAAACGGACTTCATGAAAAAGGTTCGGGAAACGACACCAGTTTGGACGAAATGGCCTTCCGACATTCCGGGCTCCAAGGACCTAACCGAGTACCTGCAATAGGACATAATGGATTGTGGGAATGAGGATACAGAACGTCAGTCCTTTCGACCGAGGGAACTTGTGCTGCGGATTTCTTTCCCAGGGCTTGGTCGACAAGGCCCAACAAGAACTTGAGGCAGCATGGCTGACCACTTGGTCTGCGCGAGCCTCGGTCTGCGTATTGCTGCTGTTCTTTAGCACTTGCTTCGTTGAAAATGCGGACGCAGCGGGCGGTGGTCGCATGGCAGACGGCGAATTGCATGCGTGCCAAGCAGTCACGGTGGATCAAGCGTGGGCGGTCGGTGATCGAGGTTTGATTCTGGCCACCAACGATGCCGGCAAGACCTGGACCATTCAAAATCAGCGTTCGGATATGGCGTTGCATGCGTTGCACTTCGCGAACCTCTTGCAGGGATGGATTGTTGGCGGCACGATCGATCCGAACACGGGTGGAAGTTCAGGTACAGTTCTAGCAACCACGGACGGCGGAACGACTTGGCAGACCACCGTTTCGAATCTGCCTCGATTGACTGGTATGCAGTATCTTGGGCCCGATCATCTACTTGCATGGGGGGATTGGTCGAATCTTTATCAATCTTCGCTGTTTGAATCGATGGACGGTGGAAAGTCCTGGTCCTCCAGGCCGGTGCCATGCAGCCATATTCAAGCCGCAGCCGCAGACGTGAACGGAACGCTGGTTCTAGTCGATCGGACCGGTCGAGGGTATCGAACGGGCGACGGTACGAATTTCCAACCCCTGTCACTTCCGCTAAGCCCGCTTGAACCGATACGCTTCTGCAAATGGATCGAAGGGGTTTGGTGGTTGGGTGGGGACGCGGGGCATCTGTATCGATCCCAAGATGCAGCTTCATGGCAAAAGTGCAAGCTTCCTGGAATTGCTTCCGACCATCAGTGGCTTTCGCTTCGTGACATTGCCGTCATTGGAAAAAAAGGGTGGGTCGTAGGGAATCCTGGCAACGTGATATGGACAACAGAAGACCAAGGGGACACTTGGTCTGTTCGCAAAACAGACAGCGTGACCATGAATCGCGCAGTATCTGCTTTGAATGCGGACGTTCTCATGACATGCGGTTCCTTTGCCTCCATCCGAGCAAGTCGTAACGGCGGCAAGGCATGGTGGCCTCTGCATCAATCGGGTTCTCGTGCCAGTGTTCTGAATATCGCGAGCACCAGCTCGAGCATCGCATGGGACTTGTTGGCGCAAGTCGCATTCGAGCTGCGACGAACGACTTCCATCGTGGTCATTCACGACCAACTCTATGAGAAGCGAATGGGACTAGAGCCCGACTTGGAAAGCCGAGTCGCGATTGCCGGTTCATCGATCGGTGCATCGCCGGTTCGCATGATGCCACAGTTTCCCGTGGGGAACATCCTTTCTGGGGTGCGAGCCATGGACGTCAACTACTATGCGGCAAGAAGTTCCACGGAAGCGGAGCAAGCGAGTTCCGCCATGCTTCGCGGGTTGGTATTCGAGCTTAGAACGCTGCGACCTGACGTTTTGGTCACCGATTGTTCCGAAACAGGAATGGAGCTAGAAAGACTTTCGAGCAACGCGATCGACGCCTCGGTGCGGCTCGCAGCGGATCCGCATTTTCGATTGTTCTCGGAAGCTAGCGGTATCCTGGAGGATGCTTGGCAACCGCAGCGCACCATTGTGCGAGGCACGCGAGCGGGGCTGGTTTATTCCCAGGCAATGCTATTCAAATCGACAGGCGTAGCGTTGGGGCAAATTCTGTTAGGGATCCATCGTATCCTTGATCTCAAGCCTATCCACGACGAACCCTCCGCGAAAATTGCATATCGATTCTTAGGGTCCAAGAGCGGGTCCATGCGGGATCCGCTGGAAGGTGTACTTAACGATCCAGCAACCCAATTGAACGAACGATCCAAACCATCCGTGAGACTGGCGGCTTTGATGGCTACTTGCCAACTGTACGATTACAAACAAATGTTCCTGACAGAATCGAGTAGCAAGTTCACTACCGATCGAGTCTGGGAGGGCAAAGTCAAGGGGATCGCCAAGGACGCATCTGCGCATGCGGTCTGTCCTGCCTTGTTAGAAATCGCAATCCAAAGTCGACGCGAAGGGGATTGGCAACGCTGGCACACTGCGTTGGATTTAGCGTTATCGATGTCACCTAACAAAGATGTCACGGAATCGATCTTGGCCGAGCTTATGTCGTATCTTGGAAGCGTTGAAGTGCAGCAAGTGGTTGCAGGACAGATTCGAGCATTCGAAGAGCACTTATCGCAAGACAAAAGTTACAGTATCGTCAATGTGCAACAAGCATCCCCCTTTGCTAGATCGGAAAACGAGAACGATGCGGTCAAAACGGTTTCGTTTCATGGAGCCATAAAACGAGTTCCCATCGCAACGGACCGAAGCCTTAACGAGTTCGTTCGTCTGTTAGGACAGTGGCCCAGCGATCTCCATGAACGTCGAGCTGCACCGTCTTGGGGTTGGCTCATTGCATCGCGATATCGCGCCATGCAAATGTCACGCGACGGCTCCATACAGGGAGTGAATCTGGAGCGAAGTCCAGCGACATTTTGGCCTCTGGTGCCTCCGCATCTGATGGCATGGAACTATGTTGCAGAAACGGAACGGAACATACAAAGGTCGCGAGAACAGAACGCCCGCACAATCCACTCCGCGGAAGGCCCCAATACTCAGCAAGCAACCAAGCAGCGAGTAACGACTCAAAGAGCGAGCTCGGATGTTCAAGGCATTCCACCGTGGAGCTGGACCAATCAACGCCCCTTCTTAGATGGAAATGATGATGAAACATTTTGGGAGAACGCAACCATCATTGCCCTAAGAGATCCGTGGATTCCTTCTCAAGAATCGACAACAACCATTCGAATGGCTCGCGATTCTGAATTCTTGTACATCTTTAGCCGGTCACCCTTCTTAGATAGAACAGGCAAGGCAGTTCCTTCCAGTCAAAACATGGCTGTTCATACCAAGCTTACCGATCAAGCTCGAAAACCAACGGACAATGTCCGAGCTGGGCATGATCAGGTCCGACTCCGATTGGATATCGATCGCGATTACGCCACTTGGTTCGAGCTTGGATGGACTTCAACAGGGGAAAAATCAGAGAGCTGCAACGACATGGACTTTTGGAACCCTACATGGTTCGTTGCGACGCTTCAAGAAGATGAGGCGTGGACCACCGAGATCGCTATTCCGCTAGCGGAGCTTGTCGGTGTGAACAAAAATCAATCGTCCAGTCAGGATTGGGGGACCGAGGTCTGGGCGATCAATGCCATCCGCAGTATCCCATCCATCGGCGTCCATACGACCACCCAGTCCATTTCCGACCGCTTTTCGGACGAAGAATGGCTATTTATCAACATGGCTCCTCCGATTACTTCGCCCTGAAATTGCCCAGGTTTTAACGAAACAGATCTTGCCAAGCCGACAAGCTTGGCCTCAATGCCTGTTTGCGATAATGCCTTGTTCGTGCTAAGTTAGGGGGACTAATCCAAAGCAGGCGCCCCTTCTCACGATCCGATGGTTGTCCGGAGTTCTTTTGCTTCCTAGCGGACGATCGCTCTGGCGTTCGGACGTTCTAGCACATCGTCGCTGCCGGATAAAATTTTCCATGTTCTAAAAGAAGCAACGCCTTGAAAGTACCCAAGAGTATTCAGCCGCTGATCGATGACGGACTCGTTGACGAGGTTCTACGTTCGCTCATGAGTGGCAAAGAGGCCCAAGTTTTTCTGGTGCGTTGTGGCCAAGAAATTTGCTGCGCCAAGGTATATAAGGACGTGGCGGATCGCAGTTTTAAGAAAGCAGTTCAGTATCAGGAAGGTCGCAAAATTCGCAACAGCCGGCGACAAAGAGCCATGGAAAAGCGTTCTAAGTTTGGTAGGGATCAACAAGAAGAGGTTTGGCAAAGGGCTGAAGTCGACGCTTTGTTCCAGCTTGCCGCAGCAGGAGTTCGCGTTCCCAAACCGTACGGATTGTTCGGCGGCGTGTTGCTGATGGAACTGATTGTCGGGGCGGACGGTGACGTTGCACCGCGACTGAATGATATCTCCATGTCGGCGGAACAAGCGATCAAAGACCATGCGACTGTGATGAACTATATCTTGCGCATGATGTGTGTCGGGTTGATTCATGGTGACCTATCGGAGTTCAATGTCCTTCAGGATGCTCATGGGCCTGTTATTATTGACTTGCCACAAGTTGTAAATGCAGCAGCCAACAACAGCGCCAAAAGTATGCTTCAGCGAGATGTCGAAAACATCACTCAGTACTACGCCAGATTCGCTCCTGCGTTAGAGCATACGCATTACGCGGAAGAGATTTGGGAGTTGCACGAGAAGGGCGAACTTCAGCCCGATTTCAAACTGACAGGTATGTTCGAGTTTCCAACGGAAGCCGCCGATGTGGATGCGGTTTTGCATTTGATCGATGTGGCCTATGAAGAAGAGCAAGAGCGTAGGGAACGCTTACGCAACAATTGATCCGTTCCGCCAGACGGTTCGCACCCTTCCGCTAGCGAAGCGGATTTCGACGCTAGGCTTTTGTTGTTTGTTTCAGATAAGCCCTGCCCATTTGCGTCCGATCCAGAAGGTTGCAAGTGCCGTGACCATGAGACCGATCGTCCATGGATGAGCCCAAAGCTGGAACCGTCGCAATAACGAAGGCGCAGGTGGGATGTTCCGGATGACCGACCCCATCGCATCGGGATCGGTAAGCGACAGGACTTTCCCATTGGTGGCACGGGCTAATTCTTCGAGGACTTTAGGGCGAGCGGCGAGACCGATCCGTTCGCGCGATGTGCCTTGAACAAAAAAGCTTGTCTCTAATGTTGCCTCGGTTTGCTTGCAGGTCAAAACCACAGAATGGGAACCGGGCTCGTCGACGGCATATCGGCCTTCGAACGATCCCCAGCTATCCGCGCCCGCGCTGGCGAGACGAATGGTTTTGAATTTGCCCGATGGGGCCGTGATTCGAACGGCCACATCACCGGACACCAAAGGCTCGCCGGACTTCTCCATCACATTGGCTCTCAAGGCCAGAGTTTGGCCAAGCGTTGGCTGGTCCGGAGAAAAATAGAATCGCATGGTCTCCCCTTTTGCCATATTGCGTTGGTAAGCCATCCAGCGAACGACTTGTCCCCAGAAGCGGTAGTGGTACTTGTCCTCGACCCCGCGTCGCCAACGCCATGCACCCTCTGTCCCCATGAACAGAACTTTTCCAGCTCCAAATGTCTTTGTTACGATCAAGGGCACTCGGCCAAATTCGTTGCTAGATTCGCTGTGCACACAAAGAACTTCCGAACCGGCTTTCGCTTTGACCACGGGGGCATACCATTGAAAGCCAGGCAAATTGGACCACGCCTCGAGATTATCGTCTTGAGTATCCGCAAGCTTGGTCAGAAGGCTTCGTCGACCGGCCTCGGTCAAATCAAACTTCATCGGGGTTTTCGAACCGACGCCGCTGGGTTGTGCCGAATCCAAAACAACGGGAAAGAGCGGCTCCAAGTCGGTTTCAACCAAGGTGTTTTGGCGACCTTGCCATCCAGGCATCAGAACCAACCCACTTGCTTGGTACTCAATCAACCCACGAAGCAGCTTGCATTGTTCCGCCGTCAGTTGATTATCCTCCAGTCCAACGTCTCCCAAGAAGACGACATCGTACTGAGAAAGCTCATCAGGCGTGTTGGGAAATTCCTTGATGTAATCTCGATTGCCGCCCCCAACTTTGCCAAGGGTAGGATGAAACAGGAGACATGAAACATCAACTCCCGGATCGCGAGACAGAGCGTTTCGAAGGTAGCGATACTCCCAACGTGGATATCCTTCGATCACCAATACTTTGAGCCTTTCAGCCCGAATCACGATCGGGGTCGACATGGTATTGTTAGTAGCGATCAGTTCTTCCGGATGTGTCGGGACGTCCACGGTTAGGGTGAATTCCCCTTCGGTCTTGGGGACCCAATTGACAAAGTCCGTAGTTCGCGACATGGCGGCAATGCGAACTTCTTTGGTGAGCCGCTCTCCATCGGAACTGGTAACAACCACATTGGCAACATGATCGCGAGGCATCGCAGATTCAATTACAAAAGGGATTCGAACTGCCTTGTTGGTAATACCGAACGTCGGTGTATCCACACTTAGAAGTTCGATATCAGGAAGACGGTTGGGTGCGCCAACAGGAACGGCCAAGATTGGTATGCCTTGAGATCGATATCGCATGGCAGCCGTCATGGGGGAGGAACCTTGGTTCCAGTCGCCGTCGGACATTAAAACAACACCGGCGATTTGTCGCTTGGAATCGAGCGCCGTGGACAAGGCAGCATTCAAGTCGGTGCCTGCGTCCGAACCTTCCAAAGGAAACTTCGTGATCTGGACTTCCATTCCACTGGATAGGGCACTCCATTTCTCAGCATCCAACATGGGCGCTATCGCATCCGCACGGGAGCGGACATCGTTGCGTCCGTCAGAAGAGGCAAACAGAGCGTCTTTGGTCTGCATGCTTTGCGAGGCATCCGCCAGAAGCATCAAGACCGGCTTTTCTTCGGATTGAAATTCTTGAACCCATTCAGGCTGGTTCAGCAAAAGAGCTCCGAAGGCTACGATCCCGCATCGCAATAGCTCCAACCACAGAACAGGCCGGAGATATCCGCTTCGACGCCAAGCCAAATAGGAAAGAGCGATTGTGGCAATGCATACCAAAATCGACAGCGTCACGAGCCATGGTTCCGTCGAAAAGGTGAAGTTTTGTTTAGATACCTGCATCGCACCATAATAGCCTAAGAAAAGGGAGCGTGCAGGCCCTTTCCTATTGCTGCCGTTAACTCCATAATCTGGGATCGAATTTGCCTAGATGCCGAATTTATAGGACCAGGAGCCGTAGCCGATCATGATTATGCGGGAAGAATTACGTTGGAAGGAGCTTGCCGCCAGGCCGTTCCGAGCCTGTTTTGCGATGCTGATCACTGGGTTAGCGACCTTCGCTTTTGCGCCCCAAACCCGTGCCGAGACCGGTGAGGAGCTCATTCAGAAGCTTCGAACCGTAGAGGCGAACGACAAAAGCAATCAGATGTCGGCCAAAGTCGCCAAGCAAATTCGGGCTCAGAAGGACGTGAAACTCCTGTCGGTGCTCCAAGCCATGAACGGTGCCACTCCTTTGGGACGAAACTGGCTGCTCGGGGTAGCGAACTCGATTTACCAACAGTCGGGAGCCACCCAAACTGCAGAATTGAAGGCCTTCCTCGCTGACACCGCTCAAAACGACGAAGCCCGGTACACCGTTTTTCATTGGCTGAGCCAAAACGACGAAGCCATGCGAAAGTCCATGCTTGCCAGTATGCGAGAGGACCCAAGCCAAGAGCTTCGCTATTTGGCAGTGAAAGATGCGATCGATGCAAAGCCTAGCACTCCGGAACTGGAATCCTTGCTGCAAGCTGCACGACATCCCGAGCAAGTTACCGGCATTATTGAAAGCCTGAAGGAAGCCGGCGTTGCAGTCGATCAAGCGAAGCATTTTGGTTTCTTGATGGACTGGAAGTTGATCGGCCCGTTCGACCATATTGGCACTACCAACTTTGACAAAGTTTTCCCTGTGGAAGCGGACGCGATCGCTCAGAGTGAAAAGGCCGAGTACGACGGCAAAAATGGAAAAGTGAGTTGGATCAGCAAGAGCACGGAAAACGTTCAAGGAGAACTGGATCTGGCTGAAATTTTTTCCAACGAAAAGGGTTGCATCGTCTATGCCCTGGCGGAATTTGACTCGCCCATAGAGACGGAAGCAGAACTGCGATTGGGATGTATCAACGGCAATAAAGCATGGCTCAATGGAAAACTGATTATGTCCAATGAGGTCTATCATACTTCCATGCAAATCGATCAGTATGTAGAGCGCGTCGCGCTCAAGGCAGGCAAGAACCGTATCTTGTTGAAGCTGTGCCAGAACGAACAAAAAGAGCAATGGGCTCAGAGATTCGCATTCCAACTACGGGTCTCCGATTTCACCGGCAAAGCCATTTTGGCCAAAGGAAGATAAGATCATGTTTTCATTGAATCAACGATTTTTTCATCGGACGCTTGGAGCGATGCTGGGCCTAGGGATTGTTTCCGGTTTTTCCGACGCACGGGCCTACGAAGATTGGCCTCAGTTCCGCGGCGTGAATGCATCCAGCGTCTCGAACGATTCCAAACTTCCTATCGAATTTGGTGGCGAATCCAACAGCAACATCGCTTGGCAAACCAAACTGCCGGGCCGAAGTGTTGGCGGAGCGATTGTGGTCGGGGATCAAGTGATCACCACCAGCAGCAGCGGCATGGACCAACGCCGTTTGCATCTGATCAGCTTAAATCAGCAAGATGGTTCCATTCGCTGGCAACAAGAATTGGTCGCCCGCGGGCGTCCCTTTTGCCACCCGACCAGCGCCAACGCCGCTCCGACACCTGCTTCCGACGGCAAGAATGTCTACGCGTTTTACAGCTCCAACGATCTTGCTTGTGTCGATCTAGAAGGGAATCTGGTTTGGTACCGATCCTTGTCGACCGACTTCCCCAAAGCGGGAAATGACGTTGGTATGAGCAGCTCACCATTAGTGGTCGATGGTGTCTGTATCGTTCAAGTGGAATGCCAGGGGGATTCGTTCGCAGCAGGCCTAAGCTGCGAAGATGGATCTATCTTGTGGAAGAGAGAACGACCCAAGCAAGCCAACTGGGCGTCCCCTGTCGCAATTCAAAACCCAGCCAAAGAAAACATGGTGGTGCTGCAGTCCCGCGAGAATCTGGTGGCCTTGGATCCAAAATCTGGGAAAGAATTTTGGGCTATTGATTTGCCCTGCTCCTCGATCCCTTCGGCGATGGCTGTGGATGGTCGGTTGCTGGTTCCCGCTTCAGGCATCACCGCGTTGGACTTGAGCAGCGTTGGAGCTTCACCAAGCAAACTGTGGGACAACAACAAGCTCAGCGCAAACGCTTGCTCCCCGCTGGTCGTTGGGTCACGTATCTACACGATTAGCCGAACAGTCTTGGCATGTGCGGATATCTATTCGGGTGAACTGAAATGGCAGGCTCGATTGGCCGATGCCAAGAGCATTTGGTCTTCCCCCGTGGTTGCAAATAACTTGCTGTATATTTTCACCGAAGAAGGCAAGTGCTTGGTCGTACGTCTTGGCGATGAAAAAGGAGAAGTGGTCGCAACCAACGACATGGGCGAAAGCGTCCTTAGCTCGCCAGCGATCTCCGGGAACGCCATGTACGTTCGCGGAGTATCCAGCCTTTGGAAGATCGCTGAAAAGTGATTTCTCATCCATCGCACCCAACTTCGGTTTCTTTTGATCCAGCCATGGCTCCCGTGGCTGGATGCGTGAAAGTTCCTGGTTCCAAAAGCATCACCAATCGAGCGCTCATTTGCGCCGCAATGGCAACAGGAAGAACACAGCTCACTGGTGTGCTGGACAGCGAAGATACTCGCGTCATGGTGGAAGCTTGGCAAGTGCTGGGGCTGGATATTCATTGGGACAAAACAGCCTGCATTTTGGATATCCACGGATGCAGTGGCAAGCCTCCCAAACCCGAGGGTGATTTGCACATTGCAAACAGCGGCACGACAGTTCGGTTTCTCACCGCGGCACTAGCAGCCACACACGGAACCTACACCCTGGACGGCGTGGCACGCATGCGCCAGCGACCGATCGGGGATCTCTTGTCTGGTCTGCAAGGTCTTGGTGCGAATGTTGTCAGCACCAACCCGGAGAACCCAAATTGCCCTCCCGTTCGCATTGTTGCAACAGGACTAACAGGGGGTGTCACAGAAGTAGCTGGAGATGTTTCAAGCCAATTCCTGAGCGGCTTGATGATGGCGGCTCCCTATGCAACCAGTCCCGTTTGCATTCGTGTTCTTGGCGAGCTGGTATCCAAACCCTACGTCGATATGACCGCGGCAGTGATGCGATCCTTTGGAGTCGAAGTGACTGGCCGATCGATCGAAGACGGGTACGAATATCAGGTCGACGCTCCCCAATGCTATACTGCCCGCCAATACGATATCGAACCTGATGCTTCAGCAGCGAGCTACTTTCTTGCTGCAGCGGCAGTCACCCAAGGCAAAGTTCGCGTCGAAGGGCTTGGCTTGGATGCCCTTCAAGGAGATGTGCAATTTGCCAAGGTGCTCGAATCGATGGGCTGCAAGCTGACCGCGGGAAGTGACTTCCTTGAAATTCAAGGAATGCCCCTGCGAGGCATCGATGTCGATATGAATTCGATCAGCGATACCGTTCAAACACTAGCTGCCGTAGCTCTGTTTGCAAAAGGACCGACGCGAGTACGAGGTGTCGCTCACAACCGACATAAGGAAACCGATCGGATTGGTGACCTAGCTTGCGAGCTGCGTCGTGTCGGTGCCGAAGTCGATGAGCATGAAGACGGCCTGACCATCCATCCTGGCAACTTGCATGGTGCAGACATGCAAACGTATCGAGACCATCGAATGGCGATGAGCTTGGCTTTGATCGGCCTTCGTGTACCTAGCGTTCGAATCTTGGATCCACGATGCACCGAAAAGACCTACCCTCATTTTTTTGAGGACATGGGGACTTTGATCGGGCAAGTCCCTTCGTATGAATGAGCTATCTTTCAGGTTAACCCTTATTGGCTTACAGGTTCAGCAAGGCAAATGCCTTTGCCGTCGCGCACCGTCCACGCTGAGTCCGAATAAGATACTCACTTCGAAGCAGGAACGGTTCCACTTCGTCTTCAAGTGTGTCCGACGAGACGCTCATGGTATGGGCGATAGCTTCTAGGCCAGCCGGTCCGCCATGAAACACTCGGATCAGCGTCTCCAGATAGCGACGATCCTGTCGGTCCAATCCTACCTCATCCACGCCGGTCATAGTCAATGCCCTGCGTGTGATATCGAGCGTGACAGTGCCATCGGACTTGCTCATGGCATAATCGCGCACCCACTTCAATCGATTGTTTGCGATACGAGGAGTTCCTCGCGCACGTTTGGCGATTTCCAACGCAGCATCTGGTTCTAAGACCACGTTCAGCTTGCTCGCGTTGCGATTCAAGATCTCAATCAAGTCCGTTTCGTTGTAATAACCAAGATGTTGCCGGATGTGAAAACGATCGCGAAGCGGGGCGCTTAGCATGCCCGCACGCGTGGTCGCCCCGATCAGCGTGAAGGGTTGCAACTGCAGATTGAGAGTCCGAGCGTTCACCCCTTCCCCAAGGATGATGTCGATTCGGTAGTCTTCCATGGCCGTGTAGAGGAACTCTTCGACGGGCTTCGGCAACCGATGGATTTCGTCGATGAACAAGACCGATCCGTATTCCAAATTGGTCAGATAGGGGATCATTTCTTTGGGGGCTTTTAATACAGGCCCGCTAGTCATGTCCACTTTGACCCCCATTTCGCGAGGGATGCACGTCGCGAACGTTGTCTTTCCCAAGCCGGGTGGGCCATCGAACAAGATATGGCCGAGCGGTTCTTTTCGCTTTTTGGCTGCGTCGATGGCGATGTGGATCACGTCCATGACATCCTGCTGGCCAACCATATCCGCCATGCGTTTGGGACGGAGCGCAACATCCGTTTCGCTTGGCGCTACAGACCCAAGGGTTGATCCCGCACCAGATGCGGAGCTGTTGGTTGAGTCTATTGAGTTTTCATTGAGGCCCTCGTCATCATTGTCGTCCGCAGAGCCTCCGATGATTTTGCGTTCTCTTGCCATTGCTTCACTCCGTTGTCGACCAAACTATTGTAGGCCGTTTCGATGGTCGGTTATTAGATCGGTTGCTGGGACGTTTTACTTTTCAGAGCCTGTTTCTAGGATGGCCATGAATGCCTTCTGAGGAATATCGACGGAGCCAATCGACTTCATGCGCTTTTTGCCCTCGCGCTGCTTCGCCATGAGCTTTCGTTTGCGCGTGATATCCCCGCCGTAGCATTTTGCAGTCACGTTCTTTCGCATGGCAGAAACCGTTTCGCGTGCGATGATTTTGCCACCGATGGCCGCTTGAACAGAGACCTCGAACATGTGCCGATCGATCTCTTCCTTCAGCTTTTTGACGACGGCTCGTCCGCGTCGATCCGCATCTTGCTTGTCGCAAATGACACTCAATGCGTCGACTCGGTTGCCGTTGACCAAAATGTCCATACGAACCAAGTTGGCTGGAGCGTAACCAATGATCTCATAGTCCATGGTTCCGTATCCGCGAGTGGCGCTCTTGAGCTTATCGTGCAAGTCGTAAATCACTTCCGCGAGCGGCAATTCGTAGGTGACCAAAGCTCGGGTTCCCGACAAATAATCGTTCGCCTTTAGAATCCCGCGACGGTCTTGGCACAGTTTCATGACCGTTCCGATAAACTCGATCGGGAGCACGAAATTGACCTTAACGATAGGTTGACGAAATTCTTCAATGTCACCTGAATCGGGTACTTCCTGAGGCCGATGAATCTCTAATACGTCACCGTTTCGTTTGACGATTTCGTAGGTCACGTTGGGAGCCGTTTGGACCAGGTCGATATTGCATTCGTTCTCGAGCCTTTGCTGAACGATCTCCATATGGAGCAAACCGAGAAAGCCGCATCGGAATCCAAACCCTAGCGCTTCGCTCGTCTCTGGTGCGAATTCAAAAGAGGGATCGTTGATGGAAAGTTTTTCGAGCGCATCGCGAAGCTCGGTGAACTCCTGGCCATCACTGGGGTAAAGCCCGCAGTAGACCATGCGTTTCGGAGGCTTGTACCCATCCAAGGCGATTGCTTTTTCATCGCTGGCCATCGCAACAGTGTCACCAATACGCACATCCTTGATCGACTTGATGTTGCAGATCAGATACCCAACCTGACCTGATCGCAGCTTGTCGACCGGCTTGCGTTCGGGCACAAATTGTCCGATTTCGAGAACGTCATAATTGACGGCGGCTCCAAGGAATCGCACTTTGGCTCCCTTTCGCACTTCGCCATCCATCAATCGTACGTACGTGATGGCGCCACGGTAATCGTCATAATGGGAATCGAAAACCATCGCCCGCAATGAAGAGGACTGCATGTCTTTAGGGGCAGGAATCCGTTCGATGATCGCTTGAAGAAGTTCGTCGATGCCGATCCCTGCTTTACCGGAGCACTTCACGATTTCTTCGGGATTGATTCCAAGGACTTGCTCCATCTCTTCAGTGACTTCATCCACTCGAGCGTGCATCAAGTCAATCTTGTTGATAACGGGAATGATCTTAAGATCGTGTTCCATGGCCAAGTAGGCGTTTGCGACCGTTTGCGCTTCCACCCCTTGAAACGAATCGACCAGCAGCAGCGCACCCTCGCAGCAGGTCAAAGACCGCGAGACTTCATACTGGAAATCAACGTGGCCGGGCGTGTCGATCAGATTCAGTTCGTAAATCAAGCCTTTGTACAGATAGTGTAGGCAAACTGCCTTGGCTTTGATGGTGATTCCACGTTCACGTTCCAGATCCATCGCATCGAGCAGTTGCTCTTTCATTTTGCGAATTTCGACGGTTCCGGTCCGTTCCAGAAGGCGGTCTGCGAGCGTGCTTTTACCGTGATCGATATGCGCGATGATGCAAAAATTGCGAACGCGATCAAGCGGTATTTCGCCGGCCAACTTGGCAGTTGCTTCCTTAACAATGCTCATGAAGAAGTCCTAGAGTTTATTTTCGACAAGTCCATGCGAGCGACCCCTGCAGCACCCAGATATCCTGCGTCGCCACCCAGAGATGCGAAATCGATTTTGGTTCCGTTTGCCACGTATTCAAAACTTCGTTGTTGGAATGTTTGACTCACTCGATTCAGAAACCGCATGCCGACAGGTGAATTGCGGCCACCAAAGTTCATGGCTCCACCCAATACCACCAAACCCGGATCCAGAAGATGCACCACCGTCGTGATCCCAAGGGCTAAGTAGTCCGCTGTTTCATCGATGATTTTGAGACTGAAGGCGTCGTTTTCCATTGCAGCTTCGTAGATCATTTTGGTGGTGATCGGGGTTGGTTTAGATCGGAGCACGCTGATGGCTCCTTCGGCGAGTTGCTCGGTTGCGCGTTGTGCCACGGCGCTGGCGCTTGCATAGGCTTCCAAGTGCCCGCGACCACCGCCCCAAACACACAGCCGCGCGTTTGGAGAAGGATCGATGATTAGATGTCCGCATTCTCCGCCGAAGCTGTTTTGACCAACGACCAGTTGGTTGTCGATGATGATACCACCCCCAACGCCCGTTCCCAAAGTCAGCAGAACCATGCTGCTGAAGACCTTTCCGGTCCCCACCCAGAACTCGCCAAAAGCGGCTGCGTTGGCATCGTTGGCGAACGATACGGCCATGCCGATTTCTTTCTCAAGGCATTCGACAATCGGGAAGTGATGCCAATGAGGATGATTGGGGGGCTCGATCAACAACCCTCTCGGGATGTCCTGGCTTCCAGGAGTACCCAGCCCCACTCGCGCGATCTGGTCTGGCTTGACACCAATGGAATCGAGCAAGCTCCGGGAGCTCTTAGCCACCCGTTGCATCGCGTCCTTGGGACCTTTGGGTTCTTCCGTAGGGATGGAGGTGAAGCCCACAGTATGCCCTTGATCGTCGACGACACCGATCTTCATCCCGGTTCCACCCACATCGATTCCCAAGAATAATGGAAAAGTTGCTTCCGTCGCAGAACGAATTGGCTGTGAAGTCATAAGTCTATTGAGGGTATCGGTTTACGGCGGATGAACTCGCAGCGACGCTTTGGATCAGCAATAATATACGGCATGCTGTGGCAAGTCGACAGAGACAAACTTTGGCATCCGTTTGAATAACGACTTTCCAGAAGAATAGACGCGAGTACATTCTGCCTTTTTCCGACGTATTTCTCTAGAAAACAAGCTTAGAACATGACCATCTCCACAGGACCCGAGGACGATTTTGAAGTAGCCAATCCGGGCTTGGTCGATCCAGGTGCCTCAGAAGCTTTCACTCAAACCGAATCCGGGCTTCGCTATCGAATCCTACGAGCGGGCAAAGGCAAGATGCCTACCGCCAAAGACAGGGTAACGGTTCACTACAAAGGTTGGCTAGACAATGACACCATTTTTGACAGCTCTTATCGACGGGATGAAACCATTTCCTTCGGACTGAACCAAGTCATCAAGGGGTGGACCGAGGGTATGCAGCTGATTGGAACGGGCGGAATGATCGAACTGGAGATTCCCTATCAGCTTGGATATGGCGAACGAGGAACTCCGGGCGGGCCAATTCCCCCACGTGCCAACCTTCACTTCTTGGTTGAGCTTTTTGAAATCAACTAGTCGACTGCGCCATGGGCGACAGTATTGAAGTCGAGCTACTGAGATTTTTTGGACAGAGAAATCGATTGTTTGCAGTGATTTCGTTTAACCGTCAGCCGTAGGCGTACGTGAATAGAAGTAAGTACGCCTTCGGCTGACTGTTAAACGATTAAGTCTGCCAGAGCCGTTACCTTCGGGTTATCAGAGAGCTCAAACGGGCGACGTCAAACGCTTAGGGCAGTGCTATAGCTGCACCCGTCACAACCTTGGCTTGCATCCATGCACCTCGTAAACTGATTGGAACTGGTCCAACAGTCCAAGGAGCACACGATCCAGGGCGGTAGTACCCCAACGCATACTGGCACTCGTTCATCGGATGGATCCCCATCTTGTACGGCAAGATAGCGATGTTGCCAAAGAAATGTGCCGAGGACAGGACTGGTTGAGCAATTGGCCCCCATTCGTGCCCGTACCGCTCAAGCTGTACCTCTTCGAAGTAGAGTGGCTTGTGGCAGGAACCGCTCGCCTTAAAAGTCATCGTCGTTTCTAAAAAGTCTCTTCGTGGAAACGATCGATCTTCGATCGAACATGTCACTGGCACTCCCCAGGCTTGGCTGATGTAAGCGTTGTCTGCGTCACTCAGCTTACGCAACAAGCTAGAAGCACGCGAACCATCTTCTCGTTCGATGACGGCCATACCACGCTCAATGTCAACCAATTTTCCTTCGGCAATCACCATGCCATCGTAGTCATACCATGTTCGGATCTCTGCTGAATTCAAGAACGCTTCTTTCGTGTTGACCCGTTGATTCTTTCCTTTGTAGCCTTCTACGAAGTTAGGGGACGAATCCACTCGGATCTTCGAAATGTCTTGTTGATCTTTAGCGAGCTGCCGAATCGAATCGCAATCCACCGAAGATCGATTCGGTCTGCTAGGTGGCTTGGGTGCAGGGTCTTGATTGTCGCGTCGGCTCATCGGTGGTGGCTCGGTGGCATCCGAAGGCGATTCTTCGATATCTAATTCTGGCGACTTTGATTTTGGAAATGGGCTAGGAATTTCTTGCTGCAAACTAAGTTCTGGAGCCCCCTGCGGCTTCAGTGTCAGCGCTGACTCGCCGGCCGCAGCGGGTGGCAGTTGCAAATTCGAAGGCGCTGGTTCGGGCATCACATCCCCCGTCTCTTGGAAGCGAGTTCGTTGAACTGCACTGGATTTCGAATCGGTAGAGCCTGCCTTGCGATCATACCAAACACCGACAGTCGCTAAGGAACTTGAAGGATTGGCTTCACCGGAACCGGCGTTATACGATGCCAAGCTGACTCCCTGATCGCTTACGGAGCGTCGTCCTTGATCGCTGATCGAACCTGGCTCGCCAATCGTAACGGCAGCCTGAGCAGGCGATTTAGTTTCAGCAGCGAACGTGACCTGCGCATCTTTGGCAGTTGTTGTTCGCGGCGGATTGAGCTTGAAGGTCGACCGCGGCTGGTTCGGCATGGATTGTGACTGAGCCGTTGATTGAGCCATCGGCTGCCGAACGACATTCGACTGAGTTACCGGCCGAGCATCTTTGTCGCTGGTTCTCAAGGCCTGCGAGAAGCTCTTTTCGGTCGATCGCCCATGATCTTCTGGACTGACCACTTTCCATCGCAACACAGGGCTTTCGGCGGTCGCCCCTGGAGCATTGCTGCGAAGTTTGTTGGCCGGAATGTTCGATCCCGTTGGATTGACAAACGGAGCAGGGGACCAGGCAGGTTGTAGCTGCTGAGCCATCGCGACAGGGCCCACCAGCAAGCTTGCAGCAAGCCCGCCGAGGACCTGAAAACGCAGTTGTAGAGAATTTCTGAGTGTTTGTCGCAACCAAGCTCGCGACAAACCATGTTTGGCTTGATCGCTAGTTGTCGTTAGAGCTAGACAGTTCGGAACTGTAGTTAGGTGCTTCTTGAGTGATAGCGATATCATGTGGATGATTCTCACGGACCGTAGCGGCCGAGACTTGAATGAAACGAACGTCCCTGCGAAGTTCCGCAATGGATTGAGTACCGCAGTAGCCCATTCCAGCGCGAAGTCCGCCAACTAGTTGGTACACGTAATCGGACAATGGTCCTTTAAACGGCACGCGTCCTTCGACTCCTTCGGGAACCAATTTTGAAAGCTGGTCCTGAGTCCCTTGACGGTATCGTTCACTCGACCCTTTCACCATCGCCCCAAGCGATCCCATACCGCGGTAGGCCTTAAAGGTCCGACCTTGATAAAGGATGGTACGTCCGGGGCTTTCAGCTAATCCGGCAAAAAGGCTTCCTATCATGACGCAACTCGCTCCTGCGACGAGCGCCTTGGTTATGTCACCGCTAAAACGGATTCCTCCGTCGGCGATGGTTGGAATGCCAGCTTGCTGACAGGCTTTGGTTGTCTGATAAATTGCGGTGATTTGCGGGACACCGACTCCTGATATCACACGGGTTGTGCAGATGGATCCTGGACCGATTCCCACCT
>Ga0247831_1002404_pt1 | contig 30478 bp, 21 predicted proteins | sample LaCruzMarch2015__9_FD_192406 | JGI IMG/M metagenome (GOLD analysis project Ga0247831, IMG submission 192406) | Freshwater microbial communities from meromictic Lake La Cruz, Castile-La Mancha, Spain - LaCruzMarch2015_1m | ecosystem: Environmental > Aquatic > Freshwater > Lake | place: Spain...
AAACCTACATTAACGCCTACTTTGTTTAGCAGCGCTCCGTTGTAGGGTATTGCATCATTTACTTCAAATTTATAAGCCCACCAGTCAGAAAAGCTAGATGCATTTATTCCGCGAGACTTCATTTTGTCGGCAACCTTATATCCTTCTAAAATATGCGTGAAGGTGTTTATTTTGAATCCCATGCTATCACCAACATGCATTAACATATTTATTTCTGACTGCACATAACTGTGACAAGTAATGAATCTCTTACCTTCTAATATTTCAACAAGCGCTTCTAATTCGAGGTCACGTTTAAAGTTTATATTGGAATTTTTTTCAGCGGCCAGATTTTTAGTTTTTTGGTAATTTTTAGCCCTTTCAAAAGCATCGAAATACACTTGTTCAACGCCCATTCTTGTTTGAGGAAATCTGGTTGTTTTGTTGTCTCCCCAGTTCGATTGTTTAACGTTTTCACCCAAAGCAAATTTTATATGGCCCGGAGCATCTTTTAATTTCATGTTTTCTGGGGTTTCGCCCCATTTTAAATTAATTATTGCCGATTGTCCGCCAATTGGGTTAGATGAGCCGTGCAAGAGTTGGGAAGTAGTTACACCTCCTGCCAATTGATAATAGATTGCAGGATCGTTACAATCAACCACATCGCCAATTCTTACTTCTGCAGTATTATTTTGAGTTCCCTCATTTACGCCGCTTTCTATAGCAATATGAGAATGTTCATCAATAATTCCAGCGGTAACATGTTTGTTTGTAGCATCAATTTCAATGATTGAAATTCCTTTTGGTAAACTTGCTTTCACCTCTTCATTTTTTCCAACAGAAATTATTTTTCCATTCGCAACATATAAGCTGCCATTTTCAATTATACCGGCTGTTTCTGAAGTCCAGATTGTAGCATTTTTTATTAAATAATTTTCTGCTTTCGGTAAAGAATTGAATCCAAACGCAGCATTTGGATAGTTGATTTGTATAGCATCTAAGTTAAACTTCTTAGAAATGGTAGTGTCTGCGATTAAAGTGTCTTTATAAGGACTTATGAGCACTGCCGAAAAGTTTTGCAAAATTCCTTCTGGTGTAGAAATAGCTCCTGAAATTGTTCTTGTTCCGCTCGTATCAACTATTCCATTGATATTATAAATACCTAAATCTCCAAGTTTTTCAGTTTTAACCTGAATATTCAATAGATTTCCTTTAGTTTTTATTGTGGCCGTAATATTTCCCTTCATGGGCTCATATTTAGACGAGCTTAAGTCGAGTTTTATCTCTGGTTTGTATTTTTTTCCTTTGATTTCAAATTTTCCGATTTCCTGGTTATTTTCTGAAAGCATGTAAATTCCTCTAATATCTGTTTGTAGCGCTTGTTCTGTTTGGTATCTTTTGCCTTGTACCCAAGTTTCTAAAATGGTAGTTTCCTTGTGAAACAGGGTATCAGAACAGATGAAAAAATTGGCCAGTTTTCCTTGTTCTAAAGTGCCTAAATCTTTTTCTACGTTTAATATTTTTGCTGGAATTTCTGTGAGTGCTTTTAGTGCTATTTTGGAATTTAATCCTGCATCAGTGCATTTTTTTATTGCTACAAGAAAAGTATTGATGTCTTTTAAACCAGCTGCAGTAAATGCGAATGGAATTCCTTTTTGTGCTAATAAAGCTGCGTTTGACGGAGCATTTTCCCAATGTTTTAGTGCAGATAATGGAACATAATCCATGGTGTATGCATCAGAAAAGTCCCAGCCAAGAGGAAAGTTAACTGGAACAATTAATGTAGCATTTGTTTTTTTTATTTCATCGGCTCTTAAATACTCGTCGCCAGCAGTTTTAATGACATATTGTTGATTGAATTCATCGCCAATTTTATCGGCCCTTAAAACATTTTGCCAATTGCTTGTTTCTAAAATTGCTGGCAAATTTTTATTCGTGTTAAATGCTTCAAAGGAATAATTAACGTATTGATCTTTCCCTCCTTTTTGATACCAATCCGCATCCAAGTAAGTTTGTCTTAACAATGCAATGCTTCCCATTAAAGATGAAGGATATTCTTGTAATGAGGAACCTTTATTAAATGAGAAATAAGCAGCAACTTGTTGTTTAATGATGAGTTCATTTTCATATCCATCTGCAGTACTTACTAATGTTCCAGAGCCGCGCACAATACCATCTGCCCGATGAGTTACTACTGCACCAAACCCATTTTTACGCAAATTTTCTGCTTCTGATGGGGCTGCTTTAAAAGAAGAAAATGCTTCAAATTCTGGCTGAATGGCCATGTTCCATGAATTTGCAGTGGCATCTGGTCGTTCTTCGACACCTCCTCCTCTTCTTTTTGTGGAAGAATTTTGTTCCACACCATAATTACTGTAAATGTCAATAAATGCAGGGTAAATATGTTGACCGTAAACATTAATTTGTTGCCATTCTTTTTCTAATTTACTGCCAAAAGGAAGCACATTTTTTATTCTACCTTTTTCAATAATAAGAATTCCGTTGGAAATAAATTTTGAAGCAGAAACATGAATATTTGCATTATATAAGGCAACAATTGCTTCTCTTTTATCTTCAATTCCGTTTACGGGATAAAGTCTTTGCCCTTTACTGTTATTAATGCACAATTGCAGCAATATGATGGAAATAATGTATTTCATTTTGAGATTTATTTTGCTGGATTTAATAAAATCATAAACCCTTTTGCAGCAATTTCTAAGTTATTGGTTTCGTTTTTTGAAGAGGCGAATTTCGAGTTTTTATCTTTCAAAATAAGCTGCACTTCTTTATTTAATGGAACATTTATTTTTTTGTTTTGGTTAGCTGTGTTAAATACGACAATAACTAATGTATTTTCTTCTGTGCTGGTTCTTTTATAAGCATATATTGATGCATCAGAATTAGGAATTCGTTCAAAACTGCCTGTTCTAAGTGCAGCATATTTGTTTCTTGTTTGAATGAGCGTTTGAATGAATTGGAACTTTTCTTCATCAAAAAACACCCCATCGCTTTGAGCTGCTTTTGTTTGATTTGGTAAAATATTTTCCGTGTCGTACGTTTTTTCTCTCCAAATCATTGGTTTACGGCAATCTGGGTCGTTAGCGCCCCACATTCCAGCTTCTGTTCCATAATATAGCATTGGTGAACCAACATAAGTCATTAAAAAAACGAGCATTTGTTTTTGAATAATGTCTTCAGTTCCATTCGGTTTTCTTGTTTCGTAAATTGCATTGGTAGCTTGCGACCAACCGAAATATTTTCCCCATTCGCGGTATTGCACTTTGTTTTGATTAACTATTGCTGATGTCATGCGATTGGTATCATGACTATCGAACAAATTTTGTTGTGCATTAGGTTGAATAGAAGCAGGAAATGCATTGCGTAAAACTGCAAGGTCAGCATCAAACTTATCGGCTGTGCAGGTGCTTTCTCCAATAAAAAAATCGGCCATGTTAAATCCAACATTGTAATTCATTACCGCATCAAACTCGTCGCCTTGAAGGTAAGGTTTTAGTTTATCAATTGGCTCCACCACTTCGGCAGTTAGATAGGCAGATGGATTGATAGTTTTTACATGCTTGCGCCAATTTTTCCAAAACTGGTGCTTGATGCAATAAGCGACGTCAAGTCTCCAACCGTCTATTCCGTTTTCAGTTCCTTTATTATATGGATTCATCCAGCGTTGTGTGCAAGCAAAAACGTAATCTGTTACAGGTTTTACCAATCCATTTTCGTCTTCTCGCAACTCTGGTAATGTTTTTACACCAAACCAACCTTCATAATCGAGTTCTTTGCCAGTGGCTTTATCTTGCCATTGTTTAATGGTAAACCAGTCTTTGTACATTGAATTTTGTCCATTTTTTATCACATCTTGAAAAGCAAAACTGTTGAGACCCATGTGGTTGAAAACACCATCGAAAATTACTTTTATGTTGAGTTGATGCGCTTTTTGAATCATTTCAATCGCTAATAAATCAGCTTTGGTCCATACCCAAGTTTCTGGTTTTGAGGGATTTTCTTGTAATACCATTTTTTTATCACCTTCAGGGTCTGGGCCAAAATGTGGGTCGATATGGTGATAACAAGCTGCGTCATATTTATGAGAAGATGGAGCAGTAAAAAGCGGATTAAAATAAATGGCAGTAATTCCTAAATCTTTTAAATAGGGTAATTTATTTATAATACCTTGAATATCTCCACCGTAGCGCCTGCGTTGAATGTTGTACCAAATGTCTTTACCATTTTGTTTTTCATAGGTTTGGATTTCATACCACTGGCTTGTCCAAGGGTGCACATGCCAAGGTGAAATGGTGTCGTTTGGATAGGCATTGAGCAAACTGCCAATAGTAGGGTCATTTGTAGTGTCGCCATTGCAAAAACGCTCTGGAAAAATTTGATACCAAACTACATTGCTCCACCATTCGGTTTGGGCATTTGCTGACGAAGTGAGAATTATAAAAAAGCAGAAAAGGCGGAAGGTCATAGAAAAAAAATGTTTTCAAATATGCTAAAATTTATTGGTAGCTATCCTACTGCGCCAACGATAGAGGCAAATACCGCCCCGTTATGAAATAAAAGGGGCAGTATGGCCGATAGCGTGTCTGGCGCCCAAAAAAAACATTTAATTTCGCTCCCATGAAAATTGCAACTTATAATGTGAACGGGCTGCGCTCTGCCATCAGCAAAGGATTTTTAGATTGGCTTACTGCTACTAATCCTGATGTTATTTGTTTACAAGAAATTAAAAGTGAGGCTAGCCAATTAAATTTAGACGATTTTATAAGCAGAGGCTATGAACCTTATTTGTTTTCAGCCCAAAAGAAAGGGTATAGCGGAGTTGCTATCCTCACGAAAGTAAAAGCTGATTTTGTTGCAGTTGGAATGAATCATCCTGAATATGATTTTGAGGGAAGAAACATCCGCGCAGATTTTGGTGATATCACAGTTTTAAGCACTTATTTCCCAAGTGGAACTACAGGCGACATTCGCCAGGATTTTAAAATGAAGTTCCTTGCAGATTTTCAGAAATATGCTGATGAATTAAGAAAAGAAAGGCCCAACCTAATTATTTGCGGAGATTACAACATTTGTCACCGCGCAATAGACATTCACAATCCCGTTTCTAATGCCAAAAGCAGTGGTTTCTTGCCCGAAGAGCGCGATTGGATGGAACAATTTTTAAATTCTGGTTACACCGATTCGTTTAGACATTTAAATAAAGAGCCCAAACATTACACATGGTGGAGTTTCAGAGCTGGTTCAAGGGAAAAGAATTTGGGATGGCGCATAGATTATGTATGCATTGCCAATGAATTGGAAGCTCGTTTAAAACATGCTTTTATTTTGCCAGAAGCAAAACACAGCGATCATTGTCCAATGATGATTGAGTTGGCCTAATTAAATCTACTTTTGTTCTTTCATGGAACGCAGTACTTTATTTGTGGATGTAATTGTGCCTTTGGGCCTGCCACAACTTTTTACCTATCGCATTCCCTTGGTAATGAATGGAATGATAAAACCGCTTCAGCGAGTGGTTGTTCCCTTCGGTAAAAAGAAAAAGTACACTGCTATTGTTTATTTGGTGCATGAAGTTCCGCCGCAGAAATACGAAGCCAAATACATTGATGCAATTATAGATGAAGAAGCCAGTATCAATGTAATTCAACTTAAATTTTGGGAATGGATTGCTGAGTACTATATGTGCAGTTTGGGTGAAGTAATGCAAGCAGCACTTCCAGCCGGCTTAAAACTATCGAGTGAAACTGTATTAAGAAAATATGGAATTGCAGATGAAGAAGTGCTAAAATCTCTCAACGACCGAGAATTTATGGTTATGGAAGCCTTAGAAAAAGCAGGCCAGTTGAGTGTAAAAGATGTAGAAAATATTGCAGGAATTAAAACCGTATTTCCAATCATAAAGAAGTTGATGGAGTATAGACTATTAAGTGCCGAGGAAGAAATGCGCGATACATTTAAACAAAAAACTGAAACTTGGTTGTCTCTTTCTTCAGAACATTTTGGAGAAGAAGGATTAAATAGGCTGATAGATTCATTAAAACGAGCTCCAAAACAACAAGAAGTAATTTTAGCTTTTCTTTCTCTTGGGAATATGGATGTGAATGCCCCAAGTGCAGTTAAAAAATCTGATTTAGTGAAGAAGTCGGGAGGAAATGCAGGTAGTTTAAATTCAGTATTGAAAAAAGATATTTTTATTGTAGAAGATAGAATTGTAAGCAGGTTGGGAGGTATTGAAGAAGATAATACAGATTTTGTATTAAGTGACGCACAAGAAAAAGCACTTGACCAGATTAATGAAGCATTCACCGAAAAACAAACAGTTTTATTGCATGGATTAACGGGTAGTGGCAAAACAGAAATCTACATTCGTTTGATTGCCGAGCAATTAGAAAAAGGCAAACAAGTGCTCTACTTGCTTCCTGAAATTGCATTAACCGCACAAATCATTCATCGTTTGAGAAAGCATTTTGGACGTAAAGTGCAGGTATATCATTCTAAGTTCAGCGAAAACGAAAGAGTTGAGGTTTGGAACGTTGTTGCAAATGCAGATAAAGATACCGGTGCACTTATTTTAGGAGCGCGTTCATCGGTTTTTCTTCCTTTTCAAAATTTAGGTTTGGTGTTGATTGATGAAGAACATGAACCAACATTTAAGCAATATGAGCCTGCTCCGCGGTATAATGCACGAGATGCTGCAATGGTTTTGGCCAATTTTCATGATGCCAAAGTTTTGCTTGGTTCGGCAACTCCTTCTTTAGAAAGTTACCACAAAGCCCAAACAGGAAAATATGGTTTGGTGAAACTGCAAGAGCGTTTCGGTGGAGCACAATTGCCAAAAATTATCTTAAACGACTTGCGAGAAGATACCAAGCGCCGCCGCATGAAGGGTATTTTTTCGCCAATGTTAGTAGAAGGCATCGAAAGCACCTTGAAAGGAAACAAGCAAGTAATCTTGTTCCAAAACAGGCGGGGTTTTGCGCCCATGTTGCAATGTCAGAAATGCCAATGGGTGCCACAATGTGTGCAATGCGACATCAGCCTTACGTACCACAAAGCCATTCACCAATTGCGCTGTCATTATTGTGGTTATAGCTTAAATGTACCAAGTTCTTGTGCAGTTTGTGGTTCTCCCGACATTCGTTTCAAAGGTTTTGGGACCGAAAAGATTGAAGAAGAATTGAATGGCTTACTACCAGAAGTAAGTTCTGCGCGCATGGATTTAGACACTACGCGCTCCAAATATTCTTACCACAAGTTAATTGAAGATTTTGAGCAACAGCGCATACAAGTGCTCATAGGAACGCAAATGGTATCCAAAGGATTGGATTTTAATGAAGTTAAATTAGTGGGTGTTTTAAATGCAGATGCCATGTTAAAATATCCAGATTTCAGGTCTTATGAACGTAGTTTTCAATTATTATCGCAAGTAGCTGGCAGGGCAGGGCGGAGGTCAGAACCAGGAACAGTACTTATTCAAACCTGGGATCCTGAAAATGCTGTTTTACAAATGGTAAAAGACCATAATTATGAATTGTTTTTTGAAGTTGAAATTGAAGAGCGAAGGAAATTTCATTATCCGCCATTTTCAAAATTGATACACGTTACCCTAAAAAACGAAGCCCAAACTGGCCTCGACGAAGCGGCAGACGCCTTAGCCAATTATTTGCGCGTAACTTTTGGCAACCGCATTTTAGGACCAGAATATCCTGCAATGATGAAAGTGCGGAACATGTTTCAAAAGCGTATATTAATTAAAATTGAAAACGGACTTTCTTTATCGAAGTTTAAAGCCACATTGAAAACACAAATCGCTGCATTTTTTCAGCAATTTCCCTTGAAAAACTTTAGGTTGACTATTGATGTGGATCCGGCTGGATGAGATGCTATTCTCTGATTGCTGACTTTACAAACTGAAAGGATCGATTACTTTTAATCCATCTATATTATTAAAGTCTTTAATGTTGCGAGAAATTAAGGTTAAGTCGTAAACAATTGCTGTAGCTGAAATAATAGCGTCTGGAAGTTTGGTTTTGTGATTTTTGCGTATTTCAATGCTGGCTTTTACAACATCATTTGATAAATTTAAAACATTGGCATCATCAATAAAATTTGTTAACGTTTTATAATGTTTATTAGTTGTTTGAAAACCCAAAACTTCAATTTTTGTTATTACCGAAATATTGGGAATTAAATCAATAATATTATTCATAAAATTCATTCCTATTGGAGTGAGATTATTACCTAAATAATAAATAACAACATTGGTATCTATTAGATATTTCGGTTGTTCCATTCTTCACGGCTTTGTGTCACATAATTTTGAAGTTCTTCAGCTACGCTTGTTGGAAGTTTTCCAGCATATTTTTCCGAAAGTTTTTCTTGTGCAGGAATTACTTTTTCAAGTACTTTAATCAAATTCAATTCTTCTAATTCGTGCAAAAGACCTAAGGCTTTTTGGTTGATTACTTGAATAAGCAATGTTTCCATCTTTGATTTATTTTAATGTTGACTAAATTTTTTAATTTGAAAAAGTATCTTTTGAATTTTGTTTTACTAACGGTACCTTTTTCAATTATCAAATATACGAAATTAAGTTGCCATAGTTTTAAACTAAATCAATCCTTCTAAATCAACACCATCCACCAAATTTGGGAGGGTAATTTTTAACTTCGGTTCTATTTGCATTGCAGCTTTTATGGCTGAAAGTGCGCCTTGATTTCTTGCCCAGGCTCTGCGGGCCACACCATTGTTTACGTCCCAATGCAACATAGAAAGTAAGCGTCTTTCGCTGTCTTCGCTGCCATCAATCACCAAACCGAAACCACCATTTATTACTTCGCCCCAACCAACACCACCGCCATTGTGCAAAGAAATCCAGGTGGCACCTCTAAATGCATCGCCTGCAAAATTTTGTACAGCCATATCAGCTGTAAAACGACTCCCATCGTAAATGTTGGAGGTTTCTCTGTAAGGAGAATCTGTACCTGAAACATCATGGTGGTCGCGACCTAAGACAATTTCACCTTTTATTTCTCCTGCTGCGATGGCTTGGTTAAATCGTTGTGCAATTTTCATTCTTCCTACTGCATCTGCATAAAGAATTCTGGCCTGTGAGCCCACTACTAATTTATTGTCGTTCGCAGCTTTTATCCATTGCAGGTTGTCATTGATTTGCCCATAAATTTCTGGAGAAGCATCTTTCAACAATTCTTCTAAGACTTCAGCGGCTAATCTATCTGTAGTTGCTAAATCTGCTGGATTTCCTGAACAACACACCCATCTAAATGGGCCAAAGCCATAATCGAAGCACATAGGGCCAAGAATATCTTGCACGTACGATGGATACCTAAATTCTTGAGTAGTTCCTTTCACATCTGCGCCAGCTCTGGAAGATTCTAACAAAAATGCGTTTCCATAATCGAAGAAGTACATTCCTTTGGCAGTTAAGGCATTAATGGCTGAGGTATGTCTTATTAAACTGCCGTAAACTTCTTTTTTAAACTTCTCCGGCGCATTTGCCATCATTTCATTAGATTGCTCATAAGTAAAACCTATTGGATAATAACCACCAGCAAAAGGATTGTGCAAAGATGTTTGGTCAGAACCAATGTTTACATGAATGTTTCGGGCAACAAGTGCTTCCCACAATTCGATGATGTTTCCTTCGTATGCAATGGAAAGTGCTTCTCCTTTGTTTCGGGCGTTTTCAGCGCTATTAATTGCTTCGTTTACATCCGAATGTATTTCATCAACCCAACCTTGGCTATGTCTTTTACGCGCTGCGGTACTATTTATTTCTGCTGTAATACTTACCAATCCTGCAATTTTAGCTGCTTTGGGTTGAGCACCGCTCATGCCACCAAGTCCTGATGTAACAAACAGCATTCCCTTGAAATCATTGCCACCAGAGATTTTTCTGGCCGCATTCATTATTGTAATGGTAGTTCCATGCACAATTCCTTGTGGTCCAATGTACATATATGAACCAGCAGTCATTTGTCCGTACTGAGTTACGCCTAAAGCATTGAATTTTTCCCAATCATCTGGTTTAGAATAATTAGGAATCATCATGCCATTAGTAACTACGACACGTGGCGCGTCTTTATGAGAAGGGAATAAGCCCATTGGGTGACCTGAATACATTACCAACGTTTGGTCTTCTTGCATTTCGCTGAGATATTGCATGCACAATAGATATTGCGCCCAATTTTGGAATACGGCACCATTCCCGCCATAAGTTATGAGCTCATGTGGATGTTGCGCAACGGCTGGGTCGAGATTGTTTTGAATCATAAACATGATGGCTGCAGCTTGCTTGCATTTGGCCGGATATTGCTCAATTGGTCTTGCAAACATTTCATAGGTAGGTCTAAAACGATGCATATAAATCCTTCCATAATTTGTTAATTCCTCATTAAATTCTTGAGCTAAGGTTGGATGAAATTTAGAAGGAAAATAACGTAAAGCATTTTTCAAAGCGAGTATTTGTTCCTCCTTGTTTAGAATGGCTTTCCTTTTTGGAGCGTGACTAACAGAAGAATCTACTTCTTGCTTAACTGGCAGTTCACTTGGTATTCCAGCCAAAATTGAAGCCCTAAATTCGGCGATATTTTCTTTAGTAATTTCTAGAATCATTGTATTATTTTTTGTCAAATCGATCTTTGCTTTTGTTATAACCATATGGACAATGCCTGCAACCATTCTGGCAGCAATACCCGCGTTTTAAAAGGTATTTTTCAGTGAATACTACATACCCTTCTGGGGTGTAATAATATTCATCTAATTCTAATTTTGAAAGCCTTGAAAATTCAGAATTGCTCATTAATCGCGCAAAGTTCATTTATTTTGCTTCAATATAAAACAGTTAACTCCGAATTGTTTTGTTTACATTAGTTTTAAATAAAAAAAATGGGGAGAATTCCAGCAAATTGAGCAAGCAATAATGTATTTAACTAGTCTTTTTGAATTGAATATTGAAGATGAATCTTTTCAACATCCAATTTTAACTCAGCAGCAAATTGAATTAAAAGTTAGGCGATTCGATACCATACATGTTCAAGCTGGAGGGAATAAGATTTTTAAGCTTCAAAATTGGTTAAATAATATTGAAGAATTCAAAACCGTGATTTCTTTTGGAGGGGCATTTTCTAATCATTTATTGGCGCTTTCTACAGTCGCAAAAATGTTGGGAATTAAATCTGTTGGAATTATTCGGGGAGAAAAGCCAGTTCATTTAAATCATTATTTAAATGCATTTGTAGAAAATGGAATGGAATTAATTTTTGTTTCTAGGACCAACTATAAAGACAAAACAGATATTGAATTTGTGAATGATTTAAAGTTAAGATTTCCAGATAGTTTGATCATTCCGGAAGGCGGTGCAGGTGAAAATGGAATTACTGGTGCCATGGAAATGGTGAATGAAATTGAGCCTTATGATTTTGTTGTTTTACCCTGTGCAACTGGAACCACTTTAGCAGGAGTAGCTGCTAAAAATAAAAATTGTAAAATACTTGGTTTTCAGGTATTGAAAGGTGAAAACATCATTCAAAATGAATTATCTGGTTCAGCAAATTTAGTTCTGAATGAATTCCAAAATGTATCAGTTAACGCTCATTATCACTTTGGTGGATATGCAAAAGTGAATAAAGAGCTATTAGATTTTCAACAAGAGATTTTTGAAAGCACTCAAATTCCATTCGATAAGGTTTATGGAATTAAAGCTATTTATGGGTTATTTAAAGAAATCAACAAAGGAAAATTCAAAAAGAATAGCAGAATTTTGTATTTACACACTGGTGGAACTTTTGATTTTATTAATCAATAGCTCGTTTATTAAATAATAAATAACCCATTGTGAAAATTATTGAAAATGGGTTTTTTACCCTATCATAATAATTTAAGCTTATGGCAATTGGAGTAATTGGAGTATGGTAAACTAGCACAGCACTAGCCATAAAATAACGTTTTTCGAAGGGTTTGCCATAATAAGCTGCTAAGTATTCATTTTGAAGAATTTCTTTGTAAGGTTGAAATATGTAGCCTTCGAGTCTCAAATCTAGTCTGTTAGTAAAACTAGTTACTGTTTTTAATCCTGCTGCAATAAAATTATGAGCTCTATATTGAGGTAAGAAAAGTGTTTTACTTTCAGGAACTGGAGAAAATATTGCTGCTTCCATTAAAGTAGCAGTGTAATTATTGAAGAAAGGTTGATTTGATACAACAGCTTCACCATAAAAGCCTGCTTTAAAGCGTCCTCTTCTATTAAAATAGGTGTCATAAATAATACGGGCCCTAAAAAAATCATGATTAGCCGCAAATTCATCCTTCACCAATGATGTACTTCCAGGAATATTATACTCTTGTCCTGCAAAATACTTAATTCTAATAATGAAATTACTTCCACTATTAGCATAGAACTTTTTATTCAATGTGTTTCTCTCAATAGTTAGCCAACCAGAACCATGGTTAAAATTAGTTCTATCTGCTGTATCTGCTGTCGAAAAATTAGAAGTTTGATAATAATCATCAAAAACTCGAGCGCCAGTAAGGCCCGTTCTTATGCGCCCATGATTTCCAAGAGGCAAACTTAAACCTCCAGTAAAATACCTATCATATTGAATAAGATAAGAAGGTTTAATATCTTCAAAAAAGGTGCTGGCGCTTGAAAAGTAATCGAAATTGTTTGTAGTAAAATCACCTTCAATTAAGAAAGGAGTTTTAAACGGAAAATCGAAAGTGCCTTTTACTTGTAGTGAACCATAAAATTTACCGAAATAGGCATTGGCATCTAATGAAATTCCAATTCTTGAAATTCTATTGTACCTGAGGGAAACAAAACCAGTATTAATTGGCCTGGAAGAAAACAAACCTCCAAATTGAGCAAATAAATCCTTATCTAATTTCATTTGAAGTTTTAACCTAAAATGTTGGTCAGTAGAGTCGTATTGGGTTAAAGGATATATTTTTTTAATTCTGTCATCAAAAGCTAACCTGAAATAATAAGGACGAAGTTCGGCAAGGTCTACAGGGAATTTTTTCTTACCTAAAACACCATTCACATAACTAGTTTGATTTTTTGTTAAACCCGATATTTGAATATCATCAATTATCATTGGTTTCAATTGAGCACGGAACTTTTGCCTCTTTTCAATCAAGCTAGTACTATCTTGGATACGACTTACCATTTTATAGATTTCTGGCATCCTTTCAAGTGCACTATTGTATCCATTTTGTATCACTTCTTCATTTTTACTAAAATCGAGAATTGATATTTTTGTATTTTGAGGTCTGATAATAATCATGCTTGCTGTTTCACACACTTCATTGTAGAGCGTTCTTTCCATCAACATATTTTTTATCTGAGAAAAGATATCATCTTCTTCTGGTGGCGCCATTTCAGAAGCAACAGTACTTCCAATAATTACATCAGGCAAGAAATCCCTGTACATCACATCCGCAGGAAAGTTATTGTATAATCCACCATCAAACAATAACTTATCGTCTACAACAATTGGTTTGAAAAAAAAAGGATAGGTTGTAGATGCGCGCATTGCCTGACCTAAATCGCCTCTGCTAAAAACAACTTCTTTTTTGTTATGAATATCTGCTGCAACAGCCCGATATGGTACAAATAAACTATCGAAATTATAATCTGCAGCAGCGCTCACTGCAGAGGTGCGTTCCATAAAAGCAAAATCTAAGTTAATAGGAGAGATAATGTTGGTAGGAAGTTTCGTTTGAAATGTGGAATCAATTTTAAATTTTAATCCAATCCATGAACTATTTTCAGCTCTTTCTCTAAAATAATAAACATATCTATCGTCTTGTTTCCCAAAAACCCACTTTTGAAAATCTGCAGATGTAAGAATCGCTTCAATTTCATTTGGACTATAGCCCATTGCATACATACCACCTACCAAAGCGCCCATAGATGTTCCGGCAATATAATCTATGGGAATATTATTATCTTCTAAAGCCTTAAGAACTCCAACGTGCGCCACACCACTTGCTCCGCCACCGCTTAACACAACACCCACGCGTTGCGCTGTTAGTTCAGAAAAAATTAATAATACAAAAAGGCTAAATATAGTTTTTTTCACTTGATTCCATAACGCAAAAAATGGACTTATGGTGCCCCAAAAATAGAATTTTAAAGTAACATAATGTTTGGAAAAGCCCTAAATGTTAATCAGAACATAATTGAATTAATTCTTTGAAATAAGCTCCACTTTTCAATAAATGTGAGCCATACCAAGAAAAGGCTTCCCCGTCTACTAATTTTATTTCTGCTTTTGGTAAAACTTCTTGTAATTCTTTGATATGCTTTTCTTTAAATGGAAAAGGTTCTGAAGAAAGAAAAACATAATCGGGATTTAACTGTACCAACTCTTTTTTAGTTAACTCAGGATAACGCAAAATGTTACTTTGCGTAACGTTTGTAAAACCGCATTTAACAAGCATATCATGAATAAACGTTTCTGAATTCACGCTCATCCATGGCTCTTTCCATATTAAGTAGAGCGCTTTTTTTTCTGTTTTTAAAGGTTTTAAAGCTGAGAATTCACTCTTGATTTTTTTGATGAGCAGTGCTGCTTTTTCGCTTTTGCCAGTAATTTCTCCAATACCTTTTATCATGTCTAGCGCTTCCGACAAATTTTTTATATCAGAAATCCAAACAGGAAAATTATTTGCCAAGAGTTCTATTTCTTCTTTTGTGTTTTCTTCTTTGTTGCAAATTATTAAATCAGGATTTAAGCTTTTGATTTTATGAATGTTCACTTTTTTTGTTCCACCAATTCTCGTTTTTGTTTGATGCCATATCTTGGGGTGAATGCAAAATTTCGTGATTCCAATAACTTCTTCTTCTAATCCAAGGTCAAACAATAACTCTGTTTGAGAAGGAACCAATGAAACAATCCTTTTAGGAAATTCGATTATTTCAACTTCCCTATTCAATTGATCTTTGAAAATCATTTGTTTGTTGAAGCTTCTGTTTTTAAATCCTCATCTACTACTTCTAAATACTCTTTCTGGTACATTTTTATAAATATCAAAAAGTAAGAAATCAGCAATGGACCAAAAATTAATCCAGGTAAACCAAATAAATTCAATCCTATTATTACTCCTAATACTGTTATAATTGGATGCACCTCGGCGAACTTTTTCTGAATAATAAACCTAAACACATTATCTATATTTGTAATTACTGCAGCACTGTAGACTAAAAGCCCTATACCTTGCCATGTTTCTGTTGAGGCAATTAAAAATAGGCCAACTGGGGCCCAAATTATTGCTGTTCCTACTAAAGGAATGATAGAAAACAAGGCGAGCATTATTGCCCAGAAAAAAGGCTCTTCCACACTAAAAAACCAAAAGCCTAGCCAAGCAGCCAATCCTTGTATAATAGCTAAAAGCGGAACTGTTATGGCATTTGAGAATGTCATGGTTTGCAATTCATGATACAATACAAGACTGCTTCTGCCACTAATAGGTAAAATCTTAGAAAGTGATACCTCAGTTTTATTGTGATTGATAAGCAAATAGTAAAGCAAGAAATACATAATTCCAATTTGAGCAACTATGGCGAAAGCAGTACTTATGAAATCAGTAATAAGGCCAGCCGCTGATTGTTGTATAGCCTTTAATCTATCTGAGTTTAATAACTCTTCTCCCGTTAAAGATTTAACTTTTGTATTTAAATTTTCAAACATAACTAACACAGCATCAGGGTTGGAAGCAATTGCACTGACCTTAGAGTATACCATAAATGCTGTAGAAAGCACAGGTAGTAATACAATCAGAAAAGATAAGATGATAATTACTGTGGCAGCAAGACTTGGCTTCCAATTTTTTTTCTCGGTCAAATAAACCATAAATGACTTAAAAAGAAGATAAAAAATTACAGCTCCGAGGAATGCATTAACAAAATCTCGAAGCAGATAAACGAGCAATGCACCAAATAAAATGAGAGAAGCAATAGCCAAAGCCCTGTTAACTCTATCTTTTTCGAAAAATGGATTCATAGTAAAAAATAATATGCTACAAATTTGCACAATTTCTACCTTTGCCAGATGTATTCTGAAAATATCCTATTCACAATCGGCAACACGCCATTGGTAAAAATTAACAAAATAGCAAAAGACATTCCTGCTATAGTTCTTGCGAAGATTGAAACCACAAATCCTGGAAACTCAATTAAAGACCGAATGGCCTTAAAAATGATCGAAGATGCAGAAAAAGATGGACGTCTAAAACCAGGAGGAACGATTATAGAAGGCACCAGCGGAAATACTGGAATGGGTTTGGCTATTGCTGCAGTTATTAAAGGTTATAAATGTATTTTTACTACAACTGATAAGCAATCAAAAGAAAAGGTTGATGCTTTAAGGGCCTTTGGAGCTGAGGTTATAGTTTGTCCAACGAACGTAGAACCTGAAGATCCGCGTTCGTACTATTCTGTTTCTTCCAGATTAGAAAAGGAAGTTCCTAATTCATGGAAACCCAATCAATACGATAACTTGAGTAATTCTCAAGCGCATTATGAACAAACTGGTCCTGAGATTTGGGCTCAAACAGAAGGGAAAATTACCCATTTAGTCGTTGGTGTAGGAACTGGTGGTACAATATGCGGAACCGGTAAATATTTAAAAGAAAAAAATCCCAATATCAAAATTCTTGGTATTGATACCTATGGTTCTGTATTCAAGAAATACAAGGAAACTGGAATATTCGATAAGAATGAAATTTACCCTTATATAACAGAAGGTATTGGGGAGGATTTTCTTCCTCAAAATGTTGATTTTAAAATAATTGACCATTTCGAAAAGGTTACAGATAGAGATGCTGCCATGATGACCCGAAGGATTCCTAGAGAAGAAGGTATTTTTGCAGGTAATTCCGCAGGTTCTGCAATGGCAGGCTTGCTCCAAATGAAGCACATGTTTAAATCTGGTGATGTTGTTGTTGTAATTTTTCATGATCATGGAACACGGTATCTTGGGAAAATGTACAACGACGAATGGATGCGAGACCGCGGTTTCTTAGAAGAAAAATCACCTAAAGCAATCGACCTAATCGAAAGACACAAACATCAAAAATTGGTGACTTTAGAAAGCAATGCTGCTGTTTCTGATGCATTTACTTTGATGCGCAAATTTGATATTTCGCAAATTCCAATTCTAAAAAATGGCGAATTTGTTGGTTCTTTAAGTGATAACCATTTATATGCTACACTCATCGAACAGCCCGAAATAAAAAATGAATCTGTTGAGAAATTAATGCAAGCACCTTTTCCTTTCGTTTCTCCTCAATCTACATTAGAAGATATTTCTGGATTAATAAACAGAGAAAATGATGCGGTGTTAGTCAGAGATATGTTAAGTGAAGTGCATATAATTACAAAATATGATATCATTGAAGCATTAGGTTAATTTAAATTTGAAAATTTTCTTAAAAAGCCTCTTGCATAAATCAATAAATTAAAATACTTTTGCCGTCCAATTTTTAGTAAAGAAATATCATGAAACCAGATATCCACCCAAGTAACTACCGTTTAGTTGTATTTAAAGATATGTCTAACGAAACAGCAATTCTTACAAGATCTTGTATTGCTACAAAAGAAACAATTGTTTGGGAAGATGGAAATGAATATCCACTTGCGAAGTTGGAGATATCTGCGTCATCTCACCCTTTTTATACAGGTAAATTCAAAATGGTTGATACTGCGGGTCGTGTTGATAAATTCCGCAATCGTTACAAAAATCACCAAAGCAAGGTTAATCAAGATCAAGAATAATATAAAATATTTATTTTTTGAAAAGAGCCCTCACATCGAGGGCTTTTTTATTTTTGTATCATGATGAATATCATTTTGTTCGATGATGAGCGCAGGGCTCATTTGCTTCCTTTAACTTTTACAAGGCCAGTGGCAGATTTAAGAGTAGGAATTCTTACCATCAAAGAAAAGTGGGAGAGATTCACTAAACTTCCTGTTTCATTTTTAAGTCAAGATTACCTGCAACAAAAATTCCCTCTTGTTGTCGGGAACGATAATTTACTAATTGCAGGTTCCATATTGCCCTCCGCCGAATTGTGGGAAAAAATACAAACATTAGAGCCTGGAGAAGCTCTTTCTCAGCACGGAGAGTTGCTGGCTGCAAGAAATGTAACCAATGATTTTCAGACTATAGCTTCTGCCTATTCTATTAAAGAATATGAATTAAAATCCCCTCGAATCTCCGATTTATGGGATATCTTTAGTCAAAACGGGCAAGCAATTAGCTTTGATTTTAAGTTGCTTACTGCAGGAAGAGTTTCACAACAAATTGATAAAAGCAATACCATTATCGGAACAGATATTTTTGTGGAGGAAGGAGCCAAAATTACATGCGCTATTTTAAATGCTTCTCAAGGGCCAATTTATATTGGAAAAAACGCTGAAATTTGGGAAGGCAGTTTAATTCGTGGTCCATTTGCTTTGTGCGAGAGTTCTTCAGTAAAAATGGGGGCAAAAATTTATGGCGCCACCACTATTGGCCCGGAATCGAGGGTAGGAGGGGAAATATCAAATGTAGTAATTCAAGGTTTTTCTAATAAAGGACATGATGGATTTTTAGGCAACGCAGTTCTAGGTGAATGGTGCAATATTGGCGCTGATTCTAATAACTCAAACCTTAAAAATAACTATGCAGAAGTAAAAGTTTGGAATTATCCCCTGCAGAGATTTGTTCCAACTGGTCTACAATTTTGCGGACTTATTATGGGTGACCATAGCAAATGTGGAATCAATACCATGTTTAATACTGGAACCGTAGTTGGTGTTAGTGCCAATATTTTTGGCGCAGGATTTCCCCGTAATTTTATTCCATCTTTTACATGGGGTGGCCCTCAGGGAGTAGTAGAATATCAACTAGAGAAAGCAGCCGAAACAGCCAGACTTGTAATGAGCAGACGAAACAAAAAATTCGATGGATTAGAGCAAGATATTTTCAATAAAGTTTTTGAGTTAACCAAATCTTTTAGGCAGGGCGGCTAATACTGTTGGCACACCAATTGACTTTTAACTTTTATCAATTTATTAAAATCAAAAGAGGCGGTGATTCAGACGAATTGTCATCTCTTTTATCCGATTATGAGCGAAATTACTAATTTTAACAACATGCGTTTTTCGAGTATTGTAGAAGAAGACGCTGAATTTATTCCTCTAATGTCAAGCGAAGACGAGGAATTGATGAATACAGAAAAAATTCCTGCCGAAGTGGCACTTTTACCTCTTAGAAATACTGTTCTTTTTCCAGGTGTTGTAATTCCTATCACTGTTGGAAGAGATAAAAGCATAAAGCTTATAAAAGATGCTTATAAAGCTGACCGAATAATTGGTGTAGTTTCCCAAAAAGATGTGGCGGTAGAAGATCCTACTTTCGACGATTTAAATAATGTTGGAACCATTGCTTTGATTGTTAAAATGCTCAGAATGCCCGATGGAAACACTACTGTTATTATACAAGGGAAAAAACGTTTTCGATTAGATAAACCTACGCAAACGGAACCTTATCTTAAAGCAACAATAAAAAATTTTGAAGAAACAAGACCTGCGAAAAATGATAAGGAATTTGCCGCATTAGTTTCTTCTCTAAAAGACACATCACTTCAAATTATTCAACAATCTCCCAATATTCCTTCAGAGGCAGGTTTTGCAATTAAAAATATTGAAAGTCCTTCGTTTTTAATCAATTTTATTTCATCTAACATGAACGCCGAAATGGCCGACAAACAAAAGATGTTAGAAGTGCCCGATTTAAAAGCAAGAGCAGAATTGGTCCTGACATATATTACAAAAGAATTACAAATGCTTGAATTGAAAAATCAAATTCAAAGCAAAGTAAAGATTGATATTGACCAACAACAAAGAGAGTATTTTTTACATCAACAACTTAAAACTATTCAAGAAGAACTTGGAGGAAACGTTTATGAGGAAGAATTAGACGAGTTAAAAGTTAAAGCTGAAACCAAGAAATGGGGCGAAAGTGTGAAAAAGCATTTCTTTAAAGAGCTAGACAAATTAGGGCGAATTAATCCCAATATGGCAGAATTTTCTGTGCAAAGAAACTACTTGGATTTACTTTTAGAATTGCCTTGGAATGAGTATTCTGAAGATATTTTCGACCTTAAAAAAGCTCAAAAGATTTTAGATAAAGACCATTATGGACTCGAAAAAGTAAAAGAAAGAATTCTCGAATATCTTGCAGTTTTAAAATTGAAAGGTGACATGCGCTCTCCAATTTTATGCTTTTACGGCCCTCCTGGAGTTGGTAAAACTTCACTAGGGAAATCAATTGCAAAAGCACTTGGAAGAGAGTACATTAGAATGTCTTTAGGTGGAGTGCGTGATGAAGCAGAAATTCGCGGGCATAGAAAAACATATATTGGGGCAATGCCCGGAAGAATCATTCAGAATTTGAGAAAAGTAAAGTCTGCTAATCCTGTTTTTGTTTTGGATGAAATAGATAAGGTTGGTCGTGATTTTCATGGTGACCCATCTTCTGCATTACTTGAAGTCTTGGATCCTGAGCAAAACAGTACCTTTTACGATAATTATGTTGAGCAAGATTTCGATTTAAGCAGGGCAATGTTTATTGCAACAGCAAACAACTTAAGCAACATTCAGCCTGCGCTTTTAGACAGAATGGAGCTAATCGAAGTTACTGGTTATACGCAAGAAGAAAAAGTAGAAATTGCCAAACAGCACCTTATTCCGAAGCAGTTAAAAGAACATGGCATGAAGACAAATCATGTTAAATTCACAAAAAAAGGGATTGAAAAATTAATTGAAGATTACACCAGAGAATCGGGTGTAAGAAGTTTGGATAAGCGTATTGCTAAAGTAATGCGCTCTATTGCTAAATCTGTTGCCATGGAAGAAGCAATAGATAGTAAAGTTGATGAAAAAGATGTAACCAGAATAATGGGACCCGCCACTTTTCACAGAGATAAATATGAAAATAATGAGGTTGCTGGTGTAGTTACAGGTTTAGCATGGACTTCAGTTGGCGGAGATATTTTATTTATTGAGGCGCTTTTAAGCAAAGGAAATGGAAAGCTTTCCTTAACTGGTAATTTGGGTGATGTGATGAAAGAAAGTGCTGTAATAGCCTTAGAGTTTCTAAAAGCACATTCAGAGGAGTATTTGGGAATTGAACCTGAAATTTTCGACCATTACAATGTGCATATTCACGTACCAGAAGGGGCGACACCAAAAGATGGACCTTCTGCAGGTATTGCTATGCTCACAGCACTTGCATCAGCATTTACTCAGCAAAAGATAAAGTCAAAGCTTGCAATGACTGGTGAAATTACCTTACGCGGTGTGGTGCTTCCTGTTGGAGGAATTAAAGAAAAGATTTTAGCTGCAAAACGCTCTGATATACAACAGGTAATTCTTTCACAAGAAAATAGAAAAGACATTGAAGAAATTAATGCCGATTATTTAAAAGGAATGACTTTTCATTATGTTTCAAATATGAAAGAAGTATTGAGACTTGCATTACTCGATGAAAAGGTAAAGAATCCAATTAAGATTTCTATTCCTAAAAAGGAGAAGTTGAGTTCTGTGGTAAATTAACTGAGTTTTAAAACAAATGCTTTTCAGCATGGTAAGAACTTCTTACCAAAGGACCGCTTTCGACATATCTAAAGCCTAAGCCCATTGCAAATTCTTTGTATTGAGCAAATTTATCAGGATGAATAAATTCAGCAACAGGTAAATGCTTTGGAGTAGGTTGTAAATATTGCCCTAAAGTTAATACATCAACTTTTGCATTTCTAAGATCGGTAATAGTTTCGTAAATCTCGTCTTCGGTTTCACCTAAACCTAGCATAACACCTGATTTGGTATTACAACCTCCTGCCTTCAACCTGCTCAACACTTCTAAACTTCTATCGTACTTAGCTTGAATCCTAACTTCTTTGGTAAGTCTTCTCACTGTTTCAAGGTTATGAGAAACAATTTCAGGTCGCACATCAATAATCCTTTGCAAATTCTCCCATTTACCCATAAAATCAGGTATAAGCGTCTCCATCGTTGTATTAGGACTCGCAGCTCGCACGGCATTGATGGTTTCTACCCAGATTATTGATCCTCCATCTTTTAAGTCATCACGGTCTACTGAAGTAATTACACAGTGTTTAACACTCATTAATTTAACAGAATTTGCTACTCGCTTTGGTTCATTCCAGTCGACTGAACTTGGCATTCCTGTAGCTACAGCGCAAAAACCACAAGAGCGTGTACAGATGTTACCCAAAATCATAAAAGTAGCAGTTCCAGCTCCCCAACATTCGCCCATATTAGGACAATTGCCACTTTCGCAAATTGTATGTAATTTATGTTCGTCTACCAACTTCCTAACTTCTGCATATTCAGGTCCTGTTGGTAATTTTACTCTTAACCATTCTGGTTTTTTAACCCTAGTTGGTTTTTCTATAATCTCGTTCATGCTCTGTTCCACTTTTTTCCGAAAAGATATCTTATAAATAAAGTAACGTATGCGTTTGTTGGTTTATTAAACGCCATTATTTGAATTGGGTTTAGAAATGCATCCACAGTTGCTCCAGTTTCTAAAAAATGCAATTTCTGGGGGTCTTTACCAAATTCTACATTTAATAAAAATGAAGCATATAAACCTGGGTGAAGTTTTGGCTCCGAAAAACCTTTCCAAATAGAGGCTCTTCCTGCAATGTTATCTGGAAAATGAATGTCAGGATTGTATTTTTCCACTTTCTCTTTTACCCCGGTTTGATCAGAAATATAGAAAATATTAAGATATATAGGCCTCTCAACACCCATTGAAAAACCACCATAATATCCATAACTTAACTCTACCCCGCCAATATCCCCTTTTTTGTTTATTGCTTTTTGCTTACCAATTCCAGCTCTTAAAATGGAAAGTCCTATTAATTTTCCATAAATAAAACCTCCGTTATTGCTGCTAAACGGGTTAACAGAGCGAATTTCTTTAGGATGTTTCATGCTAACTAAAGAGAAATCCCAAAATCTATAACTGAATCCTGTGAGGTGTTTTCCTCTTCTGTAGTTGATTCCTACACCTTGTGTATGTATAGTGAATCCTGAATGCTTCACATTTTTATAAAGTATACCTTTTTCTTCAACACCTTTTATATCTTGGGCAAACAAGTTTCCTGCAAAAGCAATCAAAAAGAAAAACAAAAAAATGGTCTTCTCTAAAAAGATTGCAGAAAATAATATGTCTAATCGTTTTTTCAATACTTTTGGAAAGAAGTGTCAAAGATACAAAACCAAATTACCTAAAGTACAAATTAATGCCAACCATCAAAACCATTTACAAAGGCGACTTAAGAACACATATTACACATATAGCTTCTGGCCAAATTATAGTTACCGATGCTCCTATTGATAATCAGGGAAAAGGAGAAGCCATTTCACCAACTGATATGCTAAGTGCTTCTTTAGGAAGTTGCATGCTTACAATCGTAGGCATTGCAGCAAGAACTCATGGTTTTAGTATTGATGGCGTAGAGGTTTCTATCACAAAACACATGGCTTCAAATCCTCGTAAGGTATCGAAAATTGAAGTACGTTTCAGTAATTTTCCTCAACAATATTCAGCACAGGAAAGAAATATTATTGAAAAAGCCGCTAAGACTTGTCCTGTTGCATTAAGTTTGCATCCTGATTTAATTCAAGATGTTGCATTTATCTTTTAAATTATTAAAAACTTTAAATCAAAAATATGATGAGAATTAGTTATTTGTTTTCAATTGCAATATTTCTTTTTGTTTTATCAAATACAAAAGCCCAAAACTGCATAGAAGTAGAAACAATTCTTGTAGATGCTTGTGATGGAGGAGCCAGTCCTGAAGGTTTAAATGAGATGTTTAGGTTTAGAGTTGGCTCGAATTCCATAAGTATTTCTGAAATACAACTCTTTGATGGGTGGCCATCTTTCGAAATTAATCCTCAGCTCACATTTGGCGGCTTTGTTCAAAACGCATCAACACAAAACAAGACGGCTGAGTTAAATGGAACAATTACTGATTGCGGTTTTCTAAGAGAACCTGAAAATGGAGTTTTACCGGCTGGGGCAAGAGTCTTAGCCATCACAAGTTATGAAGTAGATGTATCCTTAAACTCTTTTGCAAATTTAACAGATACTTTATTTGTAATTTATCATCAACATAGCAGTCAAGCTGGTGGGCATTTCTTGAATTATAATATAGCTTCTCCTGATAATCAAACATTAACAATATATATAACAAGCGCAACAAATCCTTGCACAGAAACTGTAACCTACCAAAGAACAAGTTTAGTGGATGTTAATGGTCAAAATATAGCTCAAAACGGAGCTACCGTTAATTTTACAAACGACGGTATTCCAACTTATTCCAATACAGGTTGTCAAGCTCCATTTACGCCATTTTCAGCAAATTGGACCAATCCAGGTGCTTTTTGCGAAACTTCACCTCCAATTGATTTAAGTACTTTGATTACGGGAACTTTAGGTGGTACTTTTTCAGGACCAGGTGTAATCGGAAATATTTTTAATCCTTCAGGTTTAAATGGAAATATTGATTTAACTTATACAGTAGTTCCTACAAACAATTGTTTAACAGTACCTTCAAGTGTAACTCATACAGTTACAGTGAGTGCAAGTGTTGATGCCTCATTTTCTAATCCAGTAAATGTTTGCGGTAGCACAATTGGTTTCGACTTAAATTCTTTGTTAACTGGAACACCCGGAGGCACTTGGAGTGGCCAAGGTGTCTCAGGGAATATCTTAAACATTAGTGGTATAAATGGCCCTGTTCCAATTACATATTCTGTTGGAAATGGAAATTGCCAGGATTCAGAAACACAAACATTGAATATAATTAACTTAAGTGAACCAATTATTACAGGTAATACTTTATATTGTGCAGGCGCAATTTTAGATAGTTTGGAAGTTATTGGAGATGCAGGTGCAACTATAAATTGGTATTCAGATGTAAATCTTACTCAACTTGTAGCTTCTGGAAATGCTTTTTTGCCGGCTTTAAATGTAAATAACACCTATTTTGTAAGCCAAACATTAAATGGATGCACGTCAGAAATAGCTTCTGTTCAGATGGAGTTCTCATTTGTACAAATTCCTACTGGAGATACTTTAGTAACTTATTGTGAGGGAGAGCCAATCCCTAATTTGGAAGTAATGAGTGCTGGTAACAGTAATATTAACTGGTATGCTGACATTAACTTACTGGACTTATTAGGAAACGGAACATCTTTTCAACCTACAACAATATCAGATACATTTTATGTTACAAGTTTATTAGGAAATTGTGAAAGTCTTCCTTTAAAAATTGTGTTGGCTAAAAATACGCTAGTTACAGCACAAATTACAAGTAATAACGGTACTTCATTGTGTTCTGGTGAGCCTATTGAGTTAAGTTCTTCTGAAGTTTCTATGAACGAATGGAATACAGGATTTCAAGGTCAATCGATAATTGTAACAACTGCAGGTACATATACTTTAACCAGAGAAGGAATTTGCAATACTGCAATAGATCAAATTGTGATAACAGGACTGCCAGTTTCAATAGAAATTGTAACTGATGTAGATTCTGGTTATTCTACTTTGTCAGTATCAGTTAATTCTATAAGTGTTAATGCAGAAAGTTGTACTTGGTATCAAGACTCTACAATTATAGACTTTGTTTCCCCGGGAGTAATAAATTATCCAGATTCTGGAAGCTATGAGTTGAAACTGATTTGTTCAAATAGCACAGGTTGCGCAGATACTGCTTTTAAAACTATACTTGTAAAAAGTGATAAACTAACTTTAGTAGTACCAAACGTATTCAGTCCCAATGGAGATAATTTTAATGATTTGTTTAAGGTAAAACACAATGCTGTAAAAACCTTTAATGCGCAAATATTTAACAGATGGGGCAAATCTTTATATAGTTGGAATGTTGTAGAAAATGGTTGGGATGGTACTTTAAATGGCGATAAATTAGGTGAAGGGACTTATTTTTATGTAATAAGTGGAACCGATATTAAGGATAAGGAGTTTGTGGAAAAGGGAACTGTTCTGCTTATTGGCAATTGAAGTTTTTAATTAGAGAATTGTAACTAATAGTTTTTCTTAACTGAAGTCTCCAGTCTTTTGAGATCTGTAATAGAAATATTACTTCCTTTGATTTCTATCAAATTATCATGTTTAAGATCTCCTAGAGTTCTTATCAACGATTCTGTAGCAGTACCAACTATATTTGCTAAGTCTTCTCTTGATATAGAAATGTTAAATATTTCTGATTCTTTTTGATTTTGCTTTTGCAGTTTAATAAGTGTTTCAGTTACTCTTTTTTTTACACTGCTGTATGCCATTTGAAGTAATTGTTCTTCTTTTTCTTGAACTTCATTAGAAAGCAACTTCACGAATCTTTTCATCACAAAATGATTGCTGTTTAGCAATGCATAGAAATCTTCTTTAGGAATCATCACTATGGTAACATCTTCTATGGCCTCAGCGCTTTCATTATAATTATTTTCATGAAGTAAAGCAGTGTATCCAAAGAAATCTCCTTCTTTTAGCAACGAAATGATTAATTCTTTTCCATATTGATGTTCTCTATAAATCTTAACTTTCCCTTTTTCAATTAAGTACAAGAAATTAGGTGTACTACCTTCAACGTAAATAGCCTCTTTCTTTTTGTAAAATTTTGTCTTAGCTCCTGAACTTAAATTTTTTAATTCTTTAATGGATTTTACCTCATCCAAAAAATTATTTAAGCCTTTTCCATCTCTTACAAAATCATCTTTTATTACTTCTGATTTTTTAAATCTGCTTTCTACGGCTCTCAGCAATTCAATATCATCAAATGGTTTTGTTAAATAGTCATCAGCTCCCATTTCCATTCCTTTTCTAAAATCTCCTCTTTCAGACTTGGCTGTTAAGAAGATAAATGGAATTCCTGCTGTTTTTGGGTTTTTACTTAAAAGATGAATTACACCGTATCCATCAAGAACAGGCATCATGATATCACAAATTATCAAGTCTATGTTTTTAGAAATTGCAATCTCAACTCCAATTTTGCCATTTTCCGCTTGCAATACAATGTAATTTGCCAACTCTAAAATTTCTGCGGTGTTTTCTCTAACTTCTAAGTTATCTTCAATGAGTAGGATTGTTTTCATATTGTTTTGTTAATGTGATGTAAAAGGTTGTACCAACATTTAATTCACTTTCAAATGTAATAGTTCCTTTCAATAACTCAAGATATTTCTCAACAATACTCAACCCTAAACCTGTTCCTTGAATATTCATTGCATTTTTTGCCCTGAAAAAACGTTGAAATAAATTTCGTTGCTCTTCCTGAGGAATTCCAATTCCATTGTCTTTTACATGAAGCTGTAGCTCTTCAATATTATTTATGGTTTCAATCTGTATCGATTTGTTTTCAGAAGAAAATTTGCTTGAATTCGAAACAAGATTGATAATGATATTTTTTAAAAATTGAGTATCTGTAACAAAAAAATCAGGTCCAACATGCTTGTAATTAACATCTTGTCCTTTTTTTAACACATTAGACATTTCATTTATACAATCTGAAACAAATTCAGGAATATTTACTGAAAGCAGATTAATTGAAATTTTCCCTTCTTCTAATTTTCCTGCAGATAAAAAGTCGTTTAAAATTAAAGTCATATTTGATACAGCAGATTTAATCCTGTCTACATGTTTAAAACGTTTTTCCTCTTCTTCAGATGTTTTATATTTGCTTATTAAAGATGCAGAAGATAAAATAGTGCTAAGAGGGGTGCGAAATTCATGCGAAGCCATGGTTAAAAACCTTGATTTCATATCATTTAATTCCTTTTCTCTTTCTAATGCGCTGCTTAGCTCATCCTTAGAAGCTTCTAATTCATAAAGTGTTTCCTTAAGTATTTTAGTTCTTTCTTCAACTTTTAATTCTAATTCAGCATTTATTTTTTTAATTTTTTCCTCTGCATTTTTTCTAGTTGTAATATCAACAATAAATGCAATTACATATTTTTCCTCATTAAACTTATATGGACTTAAACTTATTTCTAAAGGAAATTCAGTACCATTTTTTTTTTTACCGTATAAATCAATTCCTTTCCCCATTACTCTAGGTGAGGGGGTATCATTGAATTTAGCTCGATTACTTTCATGGTTGTGAACAAACCTTGAAGGTACCAATTCTTCAATCTTTTTTAAAAGCAACTCATCTTTATCATAACCAAATAGTTTTTCCGCACTAGGGTTTATCCTAATAATACTTCCTGATTCATCAGATATTATTATTCCTTCAGTTGCATATTCGAAAAGGGCGTGCATCGTTTCCATTCAGAAGGTAAATGATATTAAATTACAAATGCAAAGATAGTTTTCTATTCTTTTGAGTACTGCAGAAAATCGATTACTCTCACCCTTATTTATAGATGATAAATGTCATAAATGATAGTGATTTTGATTAGCATTTGGCAAGCAGCTAGGAAATAGTTTTGTTTAAAATTATTTGTATGAAAACAATTCTTGTTCCTTTGGATTTCTCAGACCCTTCAGATAATGCATTGGAGTTTGCTGCAGGTATTGCTAATGATTTAAAAGCTAATATGATTTTTCTACATAGCGAACAAATGCCTGTTGCTAGTTATGAGTTTGAACCTGTGGCTTTTACTTTAAGTAGTAATATAGAATATAATACAAAATTACTAAAGGACAGGGCACATAAAATAAAAGAAATATATCCTTTTATAGGGCCAATTAGTTGTAATGTTGAAATGGGTGACTTGAAGTCAAATGTAAATAATTACGTCAAAGAAAAAAATGTGGATTTAATTGTGATGGGAATTACTGGAAAAACAAGCAGTATAAGTAAAGCGGTTTTTGGAAGTAATGCAATTTCTATTTCAAAAGAATCTGAAGTACCCGTTATAATAGTTCCAATTAACTGCAGATATTCTGGAATTAAAAACATTGCTTATGCTTGTGATTACAAAGAATATATAGATGGTTCACATGATTTAATCGAAATAAAAAATATAGCTGAAATATTTGGTGCGTTATTAAATGTAATTCATGTTATCCCTGACGGGCATTTATTAACGGAAAATGAAGTAGAAACAGATAGCTATATTGAAAACAAGCTTGAAAATGTAAATCACAGAACATTTATTTTCCCAAGAAACAATGTAGTAAACACAATTTTAAGTTTTATTGAGAAACAGAAAGTTGATTTAATTGTCATGGAACAAGTGAAGCACTCATTTTTTCATGAGCTATTCTATCCTAGTATAACTAAGGAAATTGCTTTTAGCAGCTCTGTTCCAGTAATGACAATATATAACCAATAATATTATTTATTTTGAATAAATCGGAGATATTTGTTGCTGAGGATGAATCAAAAAAATTAAATACTTGTTTCCATTGTGGAGATAATGTATTTAATTCGGATATTATAATTGACGAAAAGCACTTTTGCTGTCATGGTTGCAAAACAGTTTATGAAATAATAAACCAAAATAACCTTTGCACTTATTACGAAATAGATAATACGCCAGGAATTAATCAAAATCACGAACATAGAAAAGGCAAATTCGATTTTCTGGATGATATTGCTATTGCCAATCAATTGATTCATTTTAAACAAGATAATATTTCTCATATCACGTTTTACCTGCCTCAGATGCATTGTAACTCATGCATCTGGATTTTAGAGAAATTACCCCAATTGGATAAAGGGGTTTTAAAATCTACTGTGAATTTTATTAAAAAAGAAGTAACAATTCAGTTTAATTATAATTTAACAAAGCTCTCAAAAATTGCAGAAAAATTAACCGATATTGGATACGAACCACACATTAGTTTAAATGATGTTTCAAAGAAAAGCCTGAAAAAAATTGATAATACTCAAATATTAAAAATAGGTATAGCTGGTTTTTGTTTTGGAAATATCATGATGTTTAGTTTTCCAGAATATTTTTCTTTAGGAAAATTCGATGAACCCCAAATTAAATACTTTTTCAACTATTTTAATTTGTTTTTAGCGCTTCCGGTATTTTTTTATTCTGCAGCTGAATTCTTTGCATCTGCAATAAAGAGTTATCAGCAGAAATTTCTCAATATTGATACTCCTATTGCATTGGCAATTCTTATCACGTTTTCTCGCAGTGTATATGAGATAATCAGCAATACCGGAGCTGGTTATCTCGATTCTATGTCGGGAATAGTTTTCTTTATGCTCATCGGTAGGTATTTGCAAAATAGAACTTACCAGCAAATTTCTTTCGATAGAGACTTCACTTCTTATTTCCCATTAGGTGTTACAAGAATTGATAAAAATGATAAGGAAGAACAAATTTCCGTAAAGGATTTAAAAATTGGCGATCGTATTAAAATATTTAATGAAGAAATTATACCTGCTGATGCTATTTTAT
>Ga0247831_1002405_pt1 | contig 30474 bp, 29 predicted proteins | sample LaCruzMarch2015__9_FD_192406 | JGI IMG/M metagenome (GOLD analysis project Ga0247831, IMG submission 192406) | Freshwater microbial communities from meromictic Lake La Cruz, Castile-La Mancha, Spain - LaCruzMarch2015_1m | ecosystem: Environmental > Aquatic > Freshwater > Lake | place: Spain...
TGACGGCACCAATGCCTTGGCCGCAGCCCCAAATATCGCGCCAAGCCTTCTTGGATTGATTGCCGCTAGAGCCGAAGTTCATCGCGGATGGGTCACTTTCAGGCAGGTTTGTGGGGTCGAGGCCAGCATTGACTACCGATGGGGCCAAGTAATTGCCATGCACGCCAGTAAACAGGTTGGAATAGATAATGTCGTCGGCGTTGCTGTCCACGATCATTTGCTTGTAAGCCTCTTCGGCGTTGGCTTCAGCCGTCGCGATGAAGGCAGACCCAATATAGCCAAAGTCTGCACCCATGGCTTGGGCTGCTAGGACAGCACCACCATTGGCGATTGAGCCAGATACGCACAAAGGTCCATCAAACCATTCGCGGATCTCTTGCACCAAAGCAAAAGGCGACAAAGTGCCGGCATGGCCGCCCGCGCCTGCGGAAACAGCGATCAAGCCGGTTGCACCCTTTTCAACGGCCTTTTTTGCAAAGCGGTTGTTGATGATGTCGTGCAACGTGATCCCGCCATAAGACTGGATCGCTTGGTTTACATCTTCTCGGGCGCCCAACGAGGTGATGACGACTGGCACTTTAAACTTCACGCAGGCTTCCACGTCATGCATCAAGCGATCATTGGTCTTGTGCACGATCTGGTTGACCGCAAATGGGGCGGCTGGGCGGTCTGGATTTTTGTCTGTCCACTCACCCAATTCTGTGGTGATTTTGTCCAGCCATTCTTCAAGCACAGGGGCCGGACGCGCATTGAGCGCCGGGAACGAACCCACGACGCCAGCCTTACATTGTGCAATAACCAGATCAGGGTTGGAAATGATGAAAAGCGGTGCCCCGATCACAGGGATGCGAAGGCGAGATAGAACTTCAGGTACCGACATATGAACTCCCAGAGCAGTGTGGCAAGTGCCATTATGGCTACGTTTATGGTCCCGTCTTGGCGCGTCCCGCGCCATGATGCAAGTAGATGCGCGCGACTAAACTGGCATTGCCCATTTTAAGCCGCCAGCCTTGCCCTTGGGGTAAAGACGGCTTCTGATCACTTTTGCGTACCAATTTGACTCTGATCGCCTATTAACCGTTATTTTGAGTGGACTTTGCCAAAAAGGCCCAACAAGATGAAAGCTCGGCTTGGGGAAGTTGTATGAACACGGAAACGCCCGGAGAAGATGGTTCACTTGAACCAACGTTTGTATCATCATCCGACGAAGGGGTGGATAATTCCAGTTCCGACTTAAAGATTCGGCCCGATTATGAACCCGCACAGGAAATGCCAATTGGGTTTGATGATCCACAAGCTGTTGGTATTTCATGGGCCTTTGATGGAATTGATCGTACTTCCGATGAGCACGTGCCGTCGTGGCAAACTGATTCCGGCTATGACACCAAGGAAGAAAAAGATCGCCATTCCAAGCGCAAACAGTTTTTGGGTGGCCTAGAGGCTGCGGGCGTCCATGGCGTGCTAGTGGACCAATTTGGTCATGTTCATGCAGGCACATCAAAATGGGCTCGCCGCATTGAGGCATCGAGCACATTACGTTTGAAGGAAGGCAAATTGACAGCCTTGGCGGCCCGCAGCGTCACCGATCTGCAAGCGGGTCTTCGCGTTTTATATGACGGCTATCAAGGTAAGCACTTGTCTGTCCCCTTGCGCACCTTGGATGGCTGGGTCGTTGATATGGTCCGCTTATTCAAATGTGAGGCGGCCTTAGGCCCCTATGTGGCGGTGCTTCTGCCCAGAACAGCGCAAGACGAAATGGCGACCATCACCGGTTTGCAAGTCTTTGCGGGCCTCACCAAGTCTGAAGCCAATATCGCAACGCTATTGTCGCAGGCCCGCATGGTCGAAGAGATTGCGGCAATCCGTAAGACTTCCGTCGCGACCGTGAAAAGCCAAATCAAAGGCCTTCTGGCTAAATTGGGTTTGCGGCGGCAAGCGGATTTGGTTCGACTGGTATCTACCGCTAGGTGAGGTCTTGACGAGGCGGGCTTAGCCCTGCACTTGCCATCCTATGACTCATCCATTCGCATTGGCTTCCGGCTTCACTGACCCCGAAATTGCGCGCTGGCGGGAGCTGGCGGAGAAAGCATTGAAGGGTGCCCCGTTTGATCGCCTGATTGGGCAGACCTATGACGGCGTGCCCGTCCGGCCGCTTTATACGTCAGCCGACGCGCCAAACCCAGGGGAGCGCACTGGGGTTGCTGGCCAAGCGCCTTTCATTCGGGGCGCAGAAGCGGTGCGCGATGCGTTCCTGCCTTGGGACATCCGTCAAACAATTTTGAACCCAGACCCACAAGCCGCCAATCAAACTGCGCTTTACGATCTGGAGCGCGGTGTATCATCCCTTGAGTTTGTGATTGATCCTAGCGGGAATTGTGGTGTGGCCGCTTCTCGTGTTGCAGACTTTCAAGTCTTGATCAAAGGCGTCTTGCTGGCGCTGGCGACGGTTGCTCTTGATGCGCCTACCGATCCGTTGGGGGCTGCTCGGGCTTTAGCTGATGCCGTTCCACAGAGTGATCGAGCCACGGCGAAGCTTGCCTTCAATCTTGATCCTATTGCTGCACGGATGAATGGCCAGTCTGGCTGCAGCCTTGAAGCGGCAGCCGGCTTCGCGGCCCAGACTATGAGTATCTTTCCTTACGCCACGTGCCTGCGTGCCGATGCACGACCTGTTCATGAGGGCGGCGGCTCTGACGCCCAAGAACTGGCGGTTTTGATTGCCTCTGGGATCGCCCATGTGCGGGCAGGTGAGGCGATGGGCCTGACCGCTGAGGCGGTGAATTCGACCTTGCTCTTTACCCTTGCAACAGGGCCAGATGTGGTGCTGGAAATCGCCAAGCAGCGCGCTGCCCGCAGGCTATGGGCGCGGGTCTTGGACGCCTGTGGTGTTGCCGCCCCTATGCGTTTACAGGCAGTGACTTCGGGCCGCATGCAGACTAAGCGCGATCCGTGGACGAATATTTTGCGCGCCACTTCCGCCTGCTTTGGTGCCGCCGCTGGGGGGGCTGATATCATTACTGTCTTGCCTTATTCGAGTGCCATTGGTCTGGCTGATGAGAATGCCCGCCGTATTGCCCGCAACACCCAATTGATCTTACAGGAAGAAAGCCATCTCGGCCGAGTAACCGATCCTGCAGGCGGCGCATGGGCGATGGAGGCTTTGGCTGAGGACTTGGCCCAAGCGGCTTGGCCCTTGGTGCAAGAGATTGAGCGCGCTGGCGGTCTGCTGTCTGCTTTGGATCAAGGCTTGGTGCAGGGATGGGTCGCCCAAACGCGCGCTGCCCGCACCCGCGATATCGCCAAGCGGAAGACCCAACTGATTGGCATCAATATCTACGCCAATCTGGACGAAGTTGTGCCTGCTACCCCATCTACGTCCGTCTCAGTCGCACCTGCGACACCTTTAGCAGGGGCCATTCCGCCCATGCGCTTGGCGCAAGATTTTGAAGCCTTGCGGGACCGGGGTGACAGCCTAAGCCCCAAGATTTTTTTGGCGACCTTGGGCAGCCTCGCCAAGTTTAGTGCGCGGGCAGGCTTTGCCCGCAATGCGTTTGAAGCTGGCGGTATCCGGGCTTTGGGCGCGGACGTCGCTTATCCAGATCAAGCCGCTTTGATCACAGCTTTTAAGGCCAGCGGCGCGCACCTTGTGTGCCTGTGTGGCGATGATGCGACCTATGAGGCCGAAGCTGCGGACGCTGCCGCGGCCTTGAAGGCCGCCGGTGCCCAACAGATTTGGTTGGCGGGCAAGTTCCAGGCCGCCACCATTGACCGCAACCTGTTTGCCGGATCAGACATTTTAGCCGAACTCACCCATGCCATCACCCTTCTGGAGGAGCCCGCATGAGCAAGCTACCGGACTTCAGCCAGTTAGAGCTTGGCACACCGAATGTGACCATCGCACCAACAGGAGCGGCGAGTGCTCCGATGTGGCGCACGCCAGAAGATGTGTTGGTAAAGCCATCCTATGGCCCCGAAGACCTCCAAGGGCTTGACCATTTGGGCGGGCTTCCCGGTATTGCCCCCAATATTCGTGGGCCCTATCCCACCATGTACGTTCAACAGCCTTGGACGATCCGCCAGTATGCGGGCTTCTCCACGGCAGAAGATTCCAACGCCTTTTACCGCCGCAATCTGGCTGCTGGCCAAAAGGGCCTGTCGGTCGCCTTCGATCTGGCGACCCACCGCGGCTATGACAGCGACCACCCCCGCGTGCTCGGCGATGTTGGTATGGCGGGTGTGGCCATTGACAGCATTTACGACATGCGCACCTTGTTTGAGGGCATTCCGCTGGATCAGATGAGCGTGTCGATGACCATGAATGGCGCGGTCCTGCCGATCCTCGCGCTTTATGTGGTGGCGGCAGAAGAACAGGGCGTCAGCCCAGACAAGCTCTCTGGCACGATCCAGAATGACATTCTCAAAGAATTCATGGTCCGCAACACCTATATCTATCCTCCCGGACCCAGCATGCGGATCATTTCGGACATTTTTGCCTTCACCAGCCAAAACATGCCCAAGTTCAATTCGATCTCCATTTCCGGCTATCACATGCAAGAAGCCGGCGCGACGGCGGACTTGGAGCTCGCCTACACCCTTGCCGACGGCCTTGATTATATCCGTGCCGGGCTGGATGTGGGATTGGATATTGATGCGTTTGCGCCACGTTTGTCGTTCTTCTGGGCGATTGGCATGAACTTCTTCATGGAAGTCGCCAAGATGCGGGCAGGGCGGGCCTTGTGGGCGCGGCTGGTCAAGCAATTCAATCCCAAGAGCGAGAAATCCCTCGCGCTTCGCACGCACAGCCAAACCTCTGGCTGGAGTTTGACGGCGCAAGACGTGTTCAACAATGCGGTGCGCACCTGTGTTGAGGCGATGGCCGCTACCCATGGCCACACCCAGAGCCTGCATACCAATAGTCTTGATGAGGCTTTGGCCTTGCCGACCGATTTCTCCGCCCGCATTGCGCGCAATACCCAGTTGGTCCTGCAAGAAGAAGCGGGCTTCTCCCGCCCGATCGACCCGTGGGGCGGCAGCTATTATGTCGAAAAGCTGACGGCCGACCTCGCCGAGCGGGCTTGGAAGCATATTGAAGAAGTTGAGGCCTTGGGCGGCATGGCGAAAGCCATCGAACAAGGCTTGCCCAAGCTGCGCATCGAAGAAGCCGCAGCGAAAACGCAAGCGCGTATCGATACCGGCATGCAGACTGTGGTGGGTGTCAACAAATTCTCGCTCGATGAAGTCGAAGACGTTCCCGTTCTTAAGGTCGACAATACCGCTGTGCGCATGAAGCAGCTTGAGAAATTGAAGCGGCTTAAGGCCGAACGCGACCAAGCCGAGGTTGACGCCGCTTGCGCGGATTTGACGGCCGCGGCCCGCGATGGGTCCGGTAACCTGCTTGACCTCGCGATCAAGGCGGCCCGGGCGAAAGCCACCGTGGGCGAAATTTCGCTGGCTTTGGAAGATGTTTATGGTCGACATAAGGCTGAAATCCGCATCAATTCAGGGGTCTACACCCGCGAAGCCGACCCGTCGAACCCCGTCATCCAACAAGCCCGCGAGGCCATTGCCGCTTTTGCCAAAGCCGATGGTCGCGCGCCCAAAATCCTCGTCGCCAAAATGGGCCAAGACGGCCATGATCGCGGCCAAAAGGTGATCGCGACGGCCTTTAGCGATCTGGGCTTTGACGTCGATATCGGCCCCTTGTTCGCGACCCCCGAAGAGGCAGCCCGCCAAGCGGTGGAGAATAACGTCCATGTCATCGGCTTCTCCTCCCTCGCAGCTGGCCATCTGACGCTTCTACCCGCCCTGCGCCAAGCGCTCTCAGCCGAGGGCCGCAGCGACATCATGATCGTCATAGGCGGCGTCATCCCGCCCGACGACGTGCCCGTCCTCAAGCAAATGGGCGCAAGTGCGGTCTATCTGCCCGGCACGGTAATTGGCGAAGCGGTGGTGGATTTGATCGGAACGTTGAGTGGGCGCTTGGGGTATTAGGGAAAGCTTCGGAACAATCTCTCTTGCGGCGGCACAGCCTGCTGCAAAGGCGTTTTGAGTGGAAACACCCCTTCACTGCCTTCGGCAGAGCTTCCCCGTAAACGGGGAAGCGGCAGGTGGCAGCAGTTGGGGCACGCCGCTTCCCCATTTATGGGGAAGCTGGCCGCGAAGCGGACTGAAGGGGCTTTTCACCCCCAACACCCATAGCCCCGCGCGGAAAACCACCGGGGGTGCACCTTTTTGCCCGAAGGCAGAGGGGCCGGGGCGCGTGGTGTGCGCCAAATGAGGTGGGCCAGATTAACGGACTGGCCCGGAATACGACGCAAACCATGCGCCCCGGCTGACATAAGTCTGTGTGCCCAAGGGAGGATCATGAGCCCTCCTCGGTGGTGACATTGCCCCCGCCTAGTACGTAAAGGCCTAAACTCACTTCAGGCTACCCGCGAGGTTGGACCAAGCCTAGTGAAAGACCTGACCTCCGGCTTCACACGGCAGTCGGGCTCAAGCACACCGGGCATGAGGACGAGCTAATCCTCATGAAAACACGAAGCAGCCACGTCTGCCCCGATTAACCCCGCTTACCCATCCCCAACCGGTGTCGCCGCTGCAGCAACAACGCCCTCTCGTCGGAGATGGGCTTAGGTTACGGGCGGTTTGGTGGGTGGGGGATGAGTTTTTATCTGTGCGCACTCCCCTCGCCCTTTGGGGGTCGACCAATTGGTCGACGGGCGGGGGTAAGGGGGTCTTAGCGCAGTTGCGCGTTGCTCCGTGCAATGAAGGCCTCCGCAACGCGCACTTCGACAAGGTGAGTGTAAGGCCCTCACCCCAACCCCTCTCCCATGGGGAGAGGGGCTTTTGTTCTCTAATACCAGCCAATCTCACGCAGGGCTTTGGCATAGGTGCGGCTGACGGGGACTTGGGTGTTGTTGGTGAGGGTGAAGACGGCTTTGCCGTCGCCGCGTTCGACGTCTTTCACAGCACCTCGGGCCACCCACCATGAGCGGTGGACTTGTGCGCCTTCAATGCCGTCCAGCTCACTGATCGCATCGCTTAAACGCATCAAGATTAGGTCCGTGCCGCGCGAACTATGGATACGCAAATAATGATCTTCGCTGGAGACCGCATAAATCTCGGCCCCGCGCAGCGACATGGGCAGGCGCTCTAGGAAACGAATGGGGGCAGGGGTGTCGCCCGCCTCGCTAAGGGCTGGGGCGGCGTGGGTCTCGCGCGGGGCTTGATTGGTGAAGGTCAAGATGCCCGACATAAAGGCGGAGATGATTGCGACCGGGGCAAAGTAAAAGGGAAGAGCCCGCAGGTTTAGAGTGCCCTGAAATGCCAGACCTGTGATGAGCCAGACAATCACGGTCATCGGGAGGGCTACCAGCACGGTCACCACCGCCCAACTCATAAAGGGTGAGCGGGCCCAGCGCTCAATCGCCACCAATTTCCAGCTGATCAATCCGCCAATCAAGGCACCCGCCAGCATGACGGGGAGCCAATAGGCAAAGCGAAGCCAGAGTGGCAGCTCTAGGGTCTCAAAAGCGCCCGAGATTGCCAAGAGACTACCCAGCGCTTGGCTGATCCCGATCCCGCGCACGGTTTCAGGACTTGTAAAATACTGGATCCAGCTGGTGTTTGGCGCTTCGTGAACCACAGAGCTTGGTGTTTCGCGCATATTGCCAGTTTCTCCACGTAAAGGCGCGTGCAAGCGCACAGGCACCTTTCTAACGATGTCCTGCGTCTACCGCAAAGACCTTGTGACACGATTTGGAGCTAAACCACATGACCGACATTTCCTCCCCCAATAACAAAAACTTCCCTAGCGCCGCACAAAGCCCGATCGGGAAATTACTGGTGATCGTTCAGCCCCTGCTGGGCTACATATTTGCGATTGCCGTGGTGGCGGTGGCCCTGTCATCCTTTGGACCAAACGTATGGGCTTACATATTGAGCCAAAACTTTGTGCCGCGCGTGCCAGATTGGGGAGTCTTCGCCAAACTCCCCCTGGTCACGCTCATCCACATTGGTGGTGCAACCAGTTCCTTGGTTCTGGGTGGCGTCGTGCTCTTTGGACCGAAGGGAACACCGGGCCATAAAATGATGGGCCGGATCTGGGCTTTGACGATGGTAACGACAGCGTTCTCCAGTTTCTTCATGAAGAGCTTTGCCCCCATGCTGGGCCAATTTGGTCCAATTCACATTCTATCGGTTTGGACGCTCTACAGCTTGCCGCGCGCCATCTGGTATATCCGTCAAGGCGATGTGGAAGGTCATTTGAAGTCGATGCGCGGCCTCTATTTTGGTCTTTGCTTGGCAGGCCTCATGACCTTCATTCCAGGTCGTACTTTTTATGCGCTGATATTTGGCTAAGGGCGGCACTTAAGCCCGCTCTCTTCCCCCAAACTTTCTCGAAGGAGTTTCTCTATGCGCTATTTGTTCCCCCTTTTCCCTGTTGCCGCGATCACGCTTTTCTTCGCAACCGGTCCGTTCGTCATGGCATCCCCAACCAGCACTCTGGCCCCTGTCCAGTTTGTCTTTACGGGCTTTAAAGCGCAGGCGGGCCAAGTGATGGCGCAACTGTCGTGCGCGGAAAGGCCCGGCGATAAGGGCAGGCTCATCCCGGCGCTAGCCGACGTGCGCGGCCCACAAGTCGTGATCCGCTTTCCAGATCAGCGTGTTGGGCAAGTTTGCACGATGCGTGCGTTTCGCGACGAGAATGGCAATCAAAGACTGGACATGGGTCCTTTCGGCATTCCGAAAGAACCCTTTGCTTTCTCAAACAATGCTGTGGCCACCTTGGGGCTACCTAAGCCAGAGGCCACACGCTTTGTGGTTCAGTCGAGTCAGAACAGCCAAACCATCAGGATCAAATAGGCCGAAGGGGTAAATGGGCTTGCATCGCTCTAGCGGTCATGACTACGATGATGCTCGAAGCGACGCAAAAGGGGTAGGTGATGGGTAGAGTAAAGGTCTTGGTTCTTGCAGGTCTTTTGGCATGGTTGCCGGGCTTGGTTACCGCACAAACCAAGGTGCCAACCCCGCCCGCCAAGGCATTGATTGAGGCGGCTCTGAAAGACGACCGCGCCTATGCCATTACCCGCGATCTGAGCACTGATATTGGGCCAAGATTGGCCGGAACCGAAGCAGAAGCGCGAGCGAGAGATTGGGCGGTTGCACGCCTTACGCAAGAGGGCTTCATCCATGCGCGGGTTGAGACCTTCCCGCTGACCGCTTGGGAACGAATTATTGAGACGGCCACGATTGTCGGCCCCCATGCCCAACGCCTTGAAGTTCATGCAACAGGCGGATCGCCTTCGACCCCGGCTGAGGGCATCCTTGGTGAGGTGGTGCGCTTTGCCGATATGGCGGCCTTGCGGGCCGCAGCGCCTGCTTCTTTGACCGGCAAAATTGCGTTTGTGGATGACATCATGCCAGTCACCGAAGATGGCAGCGGCTATGGCAAGGCCGTGGTAAAGCGGCGGGAATGTTCTTCTGTCGCGGCAGAGTTGGGTGCCATTGGCTGTTTAATCCGCTCTGCCGGCACGTCTGAACGGGAGGTCCATGTCGGCCAAGGTGCCCGCGGCCAACAAGGCAAGCTCCCTGTGCTGATCCTCGCCAATGCTGATGCCAATCAATTGGGACGCGTCTTGGAAAAGGGGCCGATCCAAGTTCGGATGCAAGTCCAGACAAAGGTCCAGCCCGAAGCCCAGTCTGGCAATGTGATCGCTGAAATGCGCGGTACGGAGCGTCCTGACGAGTATGTTGTTCTGGCCTGCCATTTGGACTCTTGGGACCTTGGCACGGGTGCTTTGGATGACGCTGTTGGCTGTGGGATTGTAACGGCTGCGGCAAAGCTCGTGCGCGAGATTGCCGGGCCACCTAAACGCTCCATCCGTATGATTTGGTATGGCGCTGAAGAAGTTGGTCTGATTGGGGCGGCTGCCCATGCTCAAGCGATCAAGGGGCAAGCCGGTTCTTATGTGTTTGCAGCCGAATCTGACTCTGGGGATGGGAAAGTCTATCAGGCTGATTTCGGCTTTGGCGCGGGCACTGGCCCGGTCAAAGAAGCGATTGCCAAGGCCTTGAAGCCTTTGGGCGTGGCGCGTGGCACAGACGATGCGCGTGGCCAATCGGATATTTCCGCGCTGCGGCCCTTGGGTGTGCCGGTGATGGATTTGCAGCAAAATGCCAGCAAGTATTTTGCTATTCACCACACGCCCGATGATATTCTGGAGAAAGTTGATCTGGCTTCTGTCCGTCAGAATGTTGCGGTTTATGCCGTGACAGCGTGGTTTGCGGCCTGGACAACGCTTGATTTTCGGGCGGAATAGTCATCACCCGCATGGAAGATGATGAGTTTGACGATGTTGAAGCACTAGACGCTCCCGACGTCGCGCCGAGCTTGCAAGAAGTTGTGGTGCCGCAGGAGGCGGCAGGCGAGCGGCTGGACAAGTTCTTGTCAGAAGCCTTCCCGGCCCTCTCACGGTCGCGCATCAAGCATTTGATTGAAGCAGCGCGGGTTTACCGTGATGGCGTCAGGGAGATGAATGTCTCCGCCAAAGTAAAGGCGGGCACCCAATACCGCATCGAAGTGCCGCCACCAGAACCTGCAGAGCCTCAGGCTGAGAACATCCCGCTCTCGATCCTTTATGAGGACGCCCATGTGCTGGTGGTGGATAAGCCTGCGGGCCTGTCGGTCCACCCGGCACCGGGCAATTGGACGGGGACTTTGGTCAATGCCGTCCTCTGGCATGCAGGCGACAGTCTCAAAGTGGTCGGTGCCACGGGCAGACCCGGCATTGTGCACCGCTTGGACATGGGTACGTCTGGGGTGATGGTGGTGTGTAAGAGTGAGTTTGCTTTGGCCTCGCTCGGCCGACAATTTCAGGACCGCACGATTTCACGCCGCTATCGTGCGTTTGGTGTGGGTCAACCCAAAGCGCCTTGGGGCAAGAGTGGTCGGGTCGATGCACGGCTGGCGCGGGACCCGCGCGACCGTAAGCGCATGGCGGTCGTGGCAGGCACCGCCTCTGCTGGCAAGAATGCCGCCACCAATTATGAGATCGTCAAGCGCTTTGGCATCGGCTTGCAAGGCAATCCCGGGGCGGCGGCGACAGAGATGGTGTGCGTGCTCGAGACCGGTCGTACCCATCAAATCCGCGTTCACATGGCCCATATTGGTATGCCTTTGATCGGCGATCAGGTCTATGGCGATACCAAAGCTGCGCGCGCCTTGAACACGGCCTTGCCGGAAGAAAACCGCTTGAAGCGCCAAGCGCTGCATGCCGAAACCCTTGCCTTCACCCATCCCGCCACCAGCGAGCGGATGAGCTTTCAACGCGACTTGCCTGATGACCTATTGGCCTTGCGCGCCGCACTTTCCGACCTATAGTTTTTGATCCAAAGAAAGGCCCAAACCATGATCTCGCGCCGCACTCTCTTAGCCACTGGAACTGCTACTCTGGGCCTTGCGGGCCTTTCTTTGCCTGCGCATGCGCAAGGGGCTTCAGAGCCCTTGAATGCTTTGTTTGAAAGCTATTTTGACCAGACTTTGGTGCGTAATCCTGAGCGCGCAACTGGGCTTGGCGATAAGCGCGGGCAGGATCGCTGGAATGATGATTCTGATGCCTATGCGGCGCAGAACCTCGCCTTTCAGGTCAAAACCAATCAGGAGGTTGCAGGCCTTGCGGCCACCTTGAAGCTGAACCAGACCGATGCGCTGAGTGTGCGCCTGTTCGATAAACTGACCCAAAATGCCAAGGCCAATGCGCCGTATCGTGGCCATGCCTATGTGTTTGATCAGCACAATGGCGCGCAGTCCGGCATCCCGACTTTCTTGGCTAACAATCACTCGGTCTCGAACTTAGAGGATGCGCAAGCCTATATTGCGCGCCTCGAAGCCATGCCGGAAAAGGTTGGTGGTCTATTGGCGCGCTCTGCTGACTCTGCAGCAAAAGGCATCACCCCGCCGCGGCATCTTTACGCGTTTGTTCTGTCAAATTGCCAGAATTTGTTGGCCGGGGCACCCTTTACCGAGACGGGCAAGGAGTCTGTTTTCTGGAGCGATATCAAGGGCAAGATCGATAAAACCGCGCTCGATACCGCCACTAAGGACCGCCTGAAGGCGCAAGCTCGCGCCGCGCTGATGGATAAGGTCAAACCCGCTTATGAGGCCATTATCGCGGAAATGACCAAGCAACAGGCCAAGGCGCGCACCACCGATGGCGTGTGGGCTTTGCCCGATGGCGAGGCCTATTATGCAGAGCGCTTGGCGACCCAGACCACCACACGTTTGACCGCGAACGAGATCCACCAATTGGGCTTAGACGCTGTTGCGCGCATTCATGGCGAGATGGAGACCATCATGCGCAAGGTCGGCTTTACCGGCACGCGCGATACATTCTTTGACTTTATGGAGACTGATCCGCGCTTCTTTGTTGCCGATACGCCAGCGGGCAAGGCTTCCTATGTTGCCCAAGCCACCGCGCTGATCGACACCATGCGGGATCGTCTGCCCACTGCCTTTAATCTCATACCCAAGGCCCCACTCGAAGTCCGCGCGGTCGAACCCTTCCGCGAGGCTTCAGCAGGTCTGGCTTTCTATTCGCGTCCATCAGCTGACGGCAAGCGGCCGGGCTATTACTACGTGAACACTTTCAATGTGAAGGCGATCCCGACGTATCAGATGGAGGCTTTGGCCTATCATGAAGGTCTGCCAGGCCATCATATGCAGATCGCGATTGCGCAAGAATTGCAGGGCATTCCTCGTTTCCGCAAATTCTCGGGCTTCACCGCTTATTCGGAAGGGTGGGGCCTTTATACCGAGCGTTTGGGCAAGGATATGGGTTTCTATCAAGACCCCTATTCAGACTTTGGCCGCCAAGTGCTGGAACTGCGCCGCGCCATTCGCTTGGTGGTTGATACTGGCCTGCATGCTAAGCGCTGGCCGAAGGAGCAGGCGATTGCCTATATCCTCGCCAATCAGCCGGGCGATCTTGAAAGCGCAACCCGCGACATCAACCGTTACATCGTCATGCCGGGCCAAGCCACGGCCTATATGATTGGCCAGATGGAAATCTTACGCCTACGCGCCGACGCCCAGCGTCGCCTTGGCAGCCGCTATGACATCAAGAAGTTCCACGACATCGTCCTCGGTAGCGGCTTTGTGCCTTTGGATATCTTGAAGGAATTGGTGGAGGCTTGGGTGTAAGCTTAGATGCCTGTGCGCACTAGCTCAAAAGAAACTTAGAAGCGGTTTTGGTGATCTTTAGGTTCACATAACCGCTTTACGATGATGACCGGGCGCTTTGGCGCGTCAAGTCCAGATTTCCAAAGGAAATCTGCCGACCCGGCGCAGCGAAGCTGCGGACTTGACCCGTCAAATCGCCCACAGAGGATTGAATTAGGCCTTTGGTCAGGCGTAGCCTGCACCAAAGCCTTCCCAAGCACGAGCGTTCACATGCGTTCGCTGATTTTCCGGTTGAATCGCAGAGCCTAGCCCCCAATCACCCCATCAAAAGCGGCGATACTTCTCTAAAGGGAACCCCTCGCGCTCAACCAACTCATCCAAGGCTTCAAAGCCGTCCTTATTGGCTTCAGCCCAAGCCAGCAGCTCGCGATCTTGGTCCGCGTTAGCCTCGTCTGCCTGATCAGAGGTTGGCGTATTCATCTCATCTCACCCCGGCGCGATCATCAATTCCGGCCGCACAATAGCGTCGAAGTCTTCGCCGCTGATGCCTAGCGCGATGGCTTCTTCGCGCAAGGTGGTGCCGTTTTTGTGGGCGGTCTTGGCGACTTTGGCGGCCAGATCATAGCCGTATTTTTCTTTGAGCGGCGTTACCAGCATCAATGAATTGGCGAGGCCCTTGGCGATATTGTCGAGGCGGGGTTCAATTCCAACAACGCAGTTATCGGTGAAGCTGACGGCGGCATCGCCCAAAAGCTGGACCGATTGCAGGAAATTATAGGCCATCATTGGGTTGAACACATTGAGTTCGAAATGGCCTTGGCTGCCCGCAAAGGCGATGGCGGCATTATTGCCCAGAATATGGGCGCAGACTTGGGTCAAAGCTTCGCATTGGGTCGGGTTGACCTTGCCTGGCATGATGGAGCTGCCGGGCTCATTCTCTGGCAAAGCCAATTCGCCTAGGCCCGCACGTGGGCCAGAGCCCAAGAAGCGGATATCATTGGCGATTTTGAAGCAGCTCATCGCCACCGTGGTGATGGCACCATGGGTGAAGACCATGGCGTCATGGGCGGCCAAGGCCTCAAACTTATTGGGGGCGCTGGTAAAGGGCAGGCCGGTTAGGCCAGCAATTTCTGTCGCCACAGCGTCCGCAAAGCCGACGGGGGAGGCAAGGCCTGTACCCACGGCGGTGCCGCCTTGGGCCAGTTCCATCAAGGCTGGCAAGGTTTGGCGAATGCGGGCGATCCCATTTTCAATCTGCTTGGCATAGCCCGAAAATTCTTGGCCCAAGGTGACCGGCGTCGCATCTTGGGTATGGGTGCGGCCAATCTTGATAATATCGGCCCAAGCCTTGGCTTTGGCGTCCAAGGCCGCATGCAAATGCGTCAAAGCAGGCAGCAAATGCTGGGTAACTTCCACCGCGCAGGCAATGTGCATGGCGGTCGGGAAAGTGTCGTTCGAACTTTGGCTCATGTTGACATGGTCATTTGGATGGACGGGCTTTTTTGAGCCCATCTCGCCGCCCAACATCTCAATTGCACGGTTGGAGATGACTTCATTGGCATTCATGTTGGACTGAGTGCCAGAGCCCGTTTGCCACACGACCAGTGGAAAGTGGTCGTTCAGCTTGCCGTCAATGACTTCTTGCGCGGCTTTGATGATGACCTCGCCCAAGTCCTTATCCATTTTGCCGAGCTTCATATTGGCGAGCGCAGCAGCCTGTTTGACGATGCCGAGTGCTTTCACGATGGACAAAGGCTGCTTTTCCCAACCGATCTTGAAATTGCCCAGCGAGCGTTCGGCCTGCGCACCCCAATAGCGGTCAGAAGCGACTTCGATGGGTCCAAATGTATCGGTTTCGGTGCGCGTGCTCATGGGGTGCCTCTCCTTAATTCTTCCGCCCGTGCTTAAAGCTGTTGGTTATGGCTTTGAAGGGGCTTGTGCTGCGGGCTCTGCAGATTTGGCCTTGGCAACAGATGGCGGAACAGGTTCCATGTCGACGATAACGTTGGGTGGACGATCGTTTGTCTTGAACCGAACTCTTGCCTCACCAATCATCACATCCTTGTATTGCGGTGCAACGGTGCGGATATCGCCTTTCTCAAGGCTTGCTGCCAAATCCTTTGGGTTGGTCGCACCTTCCGTGCGCAGCACATCCCACGTGTCGACCTTCTGCCTAAATCCGATGATGTTTCCAGAAGTGCTTGTGATAATGACTTCTGGCTGGGTATCGGCGTCTAAATCGAGCAGGGCAGCTTTGCAGGTGGGCTGGCCCTTGATTGGTTTGGTGATCAGACAGTCGGGCACAAATAGGATTGTTTCGCTGTCAAATCGTTGCGCTACAAAACTGGCTGGCAGGGTTGCGCCCTTGGGCGAGACGACCTCCAGCTTGGTTAAATCAGCGCGCTCCGCCTCCAGGATTTCATTATCGCCAGTATCGTGGCGCCGGACAACCATTTTTTCGGCTTTTGCGTTGGCCGCCATTTTCGCTATAGTCTCATTTGGCGATTGGATAAGCTGGTCTATCGCCTTTGTGCCATAGGTGCCGGTGTCATAGCGCAACAACCACCAATCAAATTTCTCGGGCTTTACCGCGCCCGAAGTAAGTCGCGCTACTTGATCGCCCACGCTCAAGCGCGCAGGCGAGGCGACGGGCGTCAAGATGGCGAGGAAGACCACGCATTTAAGAACCGCCAAACCAATATTGAGCGGCTTTAGAAGCTCCATCCACGGCCCTCGCCAGAAAACAGCGACGCTATAGCCAATGCCATAAGCCAGCGCGATCACCACCACCATGCCCGCCAAGGTGCGATCAATCGTGAGGCCATATTGGTTGATGCGCAGGCCAAGGCTCCATGCCGCGAGAATGGCAAAGACCAATAACAAAAGGGCTGCCAGCCGCACGCACCACTTCAAAACCACTTGCACCTTGCGGTCGGTTTCGCCTTGCTGGAAGGCGGCGTTTATCAACAACACAAAGCCGATGCACGCACCCAGAAGCGTGGCCGTCGCGGCTTTGGTGTCCCACAAGGGTTGCAGGCCACTGAATGCGAGGCTGACCGCGAAAATCGCTCCGATCAAGGTAATGACAGGCAAAAGCCACGCCAGAACGCCCAAAGCGAGACCTCTAACATTAGCTAGAAGCTTGGGTTGGATATCGCCAAGATGTACGGCGCTGGCAAAGGCCAGGCCCGTGATGGGGAGGCCGAAATATTCATTCTGCAAGAGTTCTTGAAGCCATTTGAAGCCGATAAAGCCCAACAAGGCCGCACCCAATTGCAAAATGCCCCAAAACAAAAGCGTAAAGCCAATCGCCAAGATCAGTTGCACGCCGCGCTTCCACGCTTCATCAAAATAAAGTTCGTAAGGCGCAAAAGGCTTGCCCGCTTGATCGGCGCTCGACGCCAATTCATTGGCGATGAAGGTGAGGGCCAGCAGAATCAGGATCGATTGCAATTCGCTGGCGTTGGAATCGCCGGAGTAAATCCGCACATGCCAGAGGATAAAGAGCAGCACAGCTCCGGCTAATGCCGACCAGATGGCAAGGCTAACGCGCCGCATCACGGCTGCGCCTGCCCAGAGGATAAAGGCCACCAGTGTCAGGGTCTGCGCCAAGATTTCCCGCCAGTCTTCAGGCAGGATGGATTCCGCAAGTTTCTTGCTGTCGTCCCCAATGAGAAACGCAACGATCAATCCGATGACCAGACCAACGCTCAAGCGCACATACAAAGCCGTGCGTTCTGACAGGGGTTGGCTGTTGGCAATCATCATTATCACTCCATCAGACAGGCAATTGGCCTGTCTTGCCACGTTTCCAAATCCTGCGCATCTCATTAAGGTAGCCGCATGAGTGACGAAACACCTCTTTGGCAAAGAATGGCGACCGCTGGGGCCATGATGATTCAAGGCACGCCGCAGGCCCGCGCGTTGGGCATGCGCGTTATTGCCATTACCGAAGCTCGCGCGGTGGTCGAAGTCGATTGGCGCGAAGATTTGGTGGGTGATCCTGAAACGGGCGTAATCGCTTCGGGCGTGGTCACGACCTTGCTGGACAATACGTGCGGCGTGGCGGCCTTTGCGGCGCTGAGCGAGCCGATGTCGACCGCAACGCTCGATCTGCGGATCGACTATATGCGCCCTGCCAAGAAGGGCGCAACTATTCGTGCGGAGGCCCATTGCTATCGCATGACCAAGACGGTCGCCTTTGTGCGGGCCTTTGCTTTTGATGGTGACGATGAGACCGATCCGGTCGCCGCTGCCCAAGCAGCCTTTATGATGGGGACCTCTGGCCGTATGGGGCAAAACCGGAGGCCGCCGAAATGAGTGAAACATCCGCCACCCCGGTACGCGTGAATCTAGGCGAGCTCAGCGCCATGTTTGAGGCCGTGCCTTATGCGAAATTTCTTGGCGTTCAGTTTGAACTCAAGGGTGATGAACTGACCGCCATTTTGCCATTCAAGAATGACTTGATCGGCAATCCCATGTTGCCAGCTTTGCATGGTGGGGTCGTCGGGGCCCTGATGGAGCTTACAGCTGTCGCCCAGATTTTCTTAGCACAGGGTGGTAAGAGAATTCCAAAAGTTATTGATATTTCTATTGATTATCTGCGTTCAGGTCGGCCCGTGGATACCTACGCCCGCGCCCATGTGACGAAGCTGGGACGGCGCATTGCCAATGTGCGGGTTGAAGCTTGGCAGTTTGACCGCGCAGACCCCATCGCGGCCCTACACGGTCATTTCTTGTTGAAGAGTGATGAGGGTGAGGCGGAGCCTAAGGGCTAGCCAAACACCCGTTCAAAGATCGTGTCGACTTGGGCGAAATGGTGGCTGTCGTCAAACAAGCTTTGGATATGGTCAGGCGTCAACAGGCTGGTGACTTGGCTGTCTGCAAGCAGGCGGTCCAGTAAAGCGGTCGCTGGGCGTGGGCTGGGCATGGACCATACGGCCATCGCATTGGTTTGCACCATCTTATAGGAATCCTCACGGCTGGCCCCGGCTTGGGTGAGGGCCAAAAGCACACGTTGGGAATTATGTAGCCCGCCCAACAGGTCGAGGTTAGCCTTCATCCGCTCTGGATAGATCAACAGCTTTTCCATCACGCCGGCGAGGCGGTGCAGTGCGAAGTCGAGGTGGATGGTGGCGTCTGGGCCAATGCCGCGCTCGACACTGGAATGCGAGATATCGCGCTCATGCCATAGCGCGACATTTTCCAGCGCCGGGACAGCGGCGGAGCGGACGAGGCGGGCGAGGCCAGTCAAGTTCTCGGTTAGAACCGGATTGCGCTTATGCGGCATGGCCGACGAGCCCTTTTGACCGGGCGAGAAGAATTCTTCAGCCTCCAGCACTTCGGTGCGCTGCATGTGGCGGATTTCGGTGGCCAAGCGCTCAATCGAGGAAGCGACGACGGCGAGCGCACAGAAGAAAGCGGCGTGGCGGTCGCGCGGAATGACTTGGGTTGAGACGGGTTCAATCGCTAGGTCCATTTTTGCCGCCACATGGGCTTCCACACGCGGGTCAATCTGCGCAAAAGTGCCCACCGCGCCCGAGATGGCACAAGTGGCGATTTCGGCTTTGGCGGCAATCAGGCGGGCCTTGGCGCGCTGAAATTCGGCATGAAAGCCAGCCAAAGTCACGCCGAACGTGGTGGGCTCTGCATGAATGCCGTGGCTGCGGCCGATACGAACGCTGTGCTTATGCTCTTTTGCCCGGGTCTCAATCGCTGCCAGCACCCGGTCGACGCCAGCGATCAATAAGTCACTTGCCCGAGCTAATTGAACGGCAAGGCAGGTGTCGAGCACGTCAGAGCTGGTCATGCCTTGGTGGACGAAGCGGGCATCAGGGCCGACGATCTCTGCCAGATGGGTCAAGAAGGCGATAACGTCATGCTTGGTCTCAGCCTCAATCGCGTCAATGCGCGCGACATCAAACACCGCGTCGCCCGCTTTGTCCCAAATGGTCTTTGCCGCTTCCTTGGGGATGACGCCCAAATTCGCCAGCGCATCGGCGGCATGGGCTTCAATCTCAAACCAGATTTTGAAACGGGTTTGAGCGTCCCAGATGGCGATCATTTCAGGGCGGGCATAGCGGGGGATCATGGTGGCGTTCCGTTATCAAGCAAAGGGCCGCTGGTGAGTCCCACCGGCGGCCCTGTTTTGTAGCTGTTGGCTGTTAGGTCAAGCGCGGAAAGCCGCGCTTGGGCCTAGGAAGCGGTTGCGGCTTGATCTTTTGCAGTGGCGTCTGCCGTCGCAATTAAGTCTTCGCGGATTGTGTTGCGAGCGAGCGCGAAGAACAAGATCACCAAAAGACCAACCGAGCTGGACGATAACAACGACCAGCGAATGCCCTCGGCTTGAGCGGCACCACACATGGCATCCCCTGCAGTGGCGGCACCCTTGGCGCAGAAGCTGGCAAACTCGGCCCCAGCCGGACCAATGCTGGCAAAGTGCTGGCTGGCGAACATGTCAGACAGGAAGCCAACCGCGGTGGGACCAGCGCCAAGACCGATCATATTGACCACGAACAGCATTAAAGCCACCGCGGTCGCCCGGCTTTGCGGACGGACCAAGCTTTGCACCGCGGCATAGACTGGGCCGTACCAGACCGAGTTCATCAAGGTCGGAATCGCCAGTAAGAGGATGCAGGCCAGCGTGCCTTCTACGAACATGCCTGCCCAGAAGAACGGAATCCCGACGATGAAAGCCAGCATGGGCACCACCATATAGGCTCGTGTATCACTTTTCGCAGCCCGATCGGCGACAAATCCGCCAATCATAGTGCCGGCTACCCCTGCAAAAAAGGTCATGAGAGCCATGGCCGTGCCGATATCCCCCAGCGCCATACCGTGCACACGCGCGAAGAAAATTGGCAAAAATGCAGCATGTCCGTAGCCAAGAAACGAGATTGTCGTCGCGGCCCCTACTGCATACCAATAGGATTTGCGAGCCGTTAATTCACGAGCGGTTTGAGTTAGACTTGGTGCCGAACCAGCGGCACCCAGTTTCACCAATCCCAATTTACGCGGCTCTTTGAGTGTGAGTAAGGCAATCACACCAATGATGATCCCGGGGATACCCACGGCAAAGAAAGCAACCCGCCAACCATAATGCTGGGCGATCCATGCCCCAACAATATAGCCCATTGCTGTGCCAACTGGGACGCCGAGCGAATAAAAAGCGATGGCAGAAGCGCGTTTTTCCGCAGGCACATAGTCAGAGATCAGCGAGTGGGCAGGGGGCGTACAACCCGCTTCGCCAACACCCACACCAATGCGAGCGAGCAGCAATTGGGTAAAGTTTTGAGCCAAGCCGCACAAAGCAGTAAAGCCGCTCCAGACGATCACAGCCGTGGCGATAATCCCTGGGCGGTTTCCACGTTCGGCATAGCGCGCGATGGGGATGCCCAAAATGGTATAAAAGAAGGCAAAGGCCAAACCGATCAACATGCCCAATTGGCCATCGGATATGCCGAGATCTTTCTTAATCGGCCCTGCCAAGATCGCCACAATCTGGCGGTCGACGAAGTTGAGCGTATAGATGATCAACAACACCCAAAGGGCATAGCGCACATAGGCCGGGCTGAGGGCTTGCGGCTGCGCTGGTGTTCCAGAGCCGATGCCAGAGCCGATAATTGTGTCTGACTGTTTGTCCATCCGGTCGTTCCCCTTTTAGGCAGGTCTATGCCCGCCTTTCTTATCGGCCTACCATCGGGCCGACGTGGAAAAAAGCAATGCCATGGCGCGATTTATTTGCATGGTTCAGGGTAGGGCTTAGCTTGCACTCATCGCTTTGACTTCTGCCATGTCCTGCTTCAGCGTTTGGCGTGCAAGTAAAAAGAACGCGACCACCAGGACGCCGAGGACACTGTGCCAAGCCAGCGATAGCCTCAGGCCCTCTGCCTGAGCCACCGTGCAAATCGCTTCGCCTGCAGTGGCCGCTTTCTTGGCGCAATAGGACGCAAACTCCAGCCCAGCAGGCGCATTAGCTGCAAAGTGCTGATGGGTCAGGATGTCGGACACCAGACCTACCGTGAAGGGGCCAAGACCGAGGCCGACCATGTTCAGCACAAACAACATTAGCGCGACCGCCGTCGCCCGGCTTTGAGGGCCGACAAGACCTTGAATAGAGGCATAAACTGGCCCGTACCAGATGGAGTTCAACAGGGCCGGAAGCGTCAAGAAGGCGATGGCGAAATAAGCATTGTCGGCAAACATCCCAAACAAGAAGAACGGGACTGACAGAATAAAGGCAATCATCGGAATGGTCATATAGGCTCGCACATCCGTCTTAGCTGCCCGATCGGCGATAAAGCCGCCAATCATAGTACCCAAAACCCCGGCCACGATGCCGCTGAGCGCCAGAAGTGTGCCGATCTCTGTCAGTGAGAGTCCATGAACCCGCGCTAACATGACCGGGATAAAGGCACTCTTCCCATAGCTGAGGAAGGAGATCATGGTCGCGGCACCCACGACATACCAGTAGGATTTGCGATTGGTCAGTTCTTTAGCCGTCGCCAAAAGCGTTGGACCAGACCCAGCTTTGGGCTGCGGGACAAGACCAAGCTTGCGTGGCTCTTTTAGCGTAAAATACGCTAACGCGCCGATTGCGACACCGGGCAAGCCGACGATTGCGAATGCCCAGCGCCAGCCAAAGGCGTCGGCAATCGTTGCCCCAATGATCAATCCAAGCGCGCTGCCAATCGGTACACCCAAGGAATAAAAGGCGATCGCTGAGGCGCGCTTGTCGGCTGGCACATAGTCAGAGATGAGGGAGTGAGCCGGTGGCGTGCAACCCGCCTCGCCAACGCCAACACCGACCCGGGCCAGCAGCAAATGCCAGTAATTCTGCGCTGCGCCAGACAAAGCTGTAAACGCACTCCAGATCACCACGGAGACAGAGATAATTTTAGCGCGGTTCCCACGTTCGGCAAAGCGCGCGATTGGCAGGCCTAAGATGGTATAGAAAAAGGCAAAGCCAATGCCCATCAAAAGGCCAAGGGCACTATCGCTGATGCCAAGATCTTTTTTGATCGGGCCAGCAAGAATGTTGATAATGCCGCGGTCGAGAAAGTTAAGGGTGTAAATGATCAACAACATCCAGAGCGCATAACGCACATAGGCAGCGCTCAAGGGGGCAGGGGCACCTTCTGCCGTCGGGCTATCGGATTTTGAGCTCCACGCGCCTATGGGTTCGCGTTGATCTGACATGACATCTCCCCGTTTCATTTTGTGTGCACTTGTTTGACTCAAGCGCTTTGGTTTGACCTCCAGCTTAACCAAACTTGCCCACTTGCAAACAACTGAAGTGGGTAAAACACGGTTTTGTGTGAGTTTCCTCTGCGATTAAATTTAAATTCCAATAAACCTACAAAATGCAGGAATTAATTCTAAGAAATTTCGCTTGACCAAGTCGTGGCGCATGTTTATGCTTTTTAGCCAAGTTTGAGGAAACACCAACATGCGCAACGTCGCACCTGTACTCGTTAGAATGCCGCGGCTTGGTGAGGGGTAGTCCTCTCACCTAATCGCGGCGATGTAACACAAGGGGCTCAACTGGCCCCTTTTTTCATGCCCAAAAAACCGCCATAAGCACCTAAAACTTGGAAGCCCACCCCGATGTACGACACAGAGATTGAGACCAGCACCATGACGCAAGCCGAACCTATTGAAATGACGGGTGCCGAAATTCTGGTGCGGGCCATGCAAGAGCAGGGCGTGGAGACGATTTTTGGCTATCCCGGTGGGGCCGTCTTGCCGATCTATGACGCGCTCTATCAGCAAGAGCAGATCCACCATGTTCTGGTGCGTCATGAGCAAGGGGCAGGCCATGCGGCTGAAGGCTATGCGCGCTCAACCGGCAAATGTGGTGTTTTGCTGGTGACGTCAGGACCCGGGGCGACCAATGCAGTCACCGCGCTGGTTGATGCCTTGATGGATTCTATTCCTTTGGTCTGCATCACCGGCCAAGTGCCCTCGCATTTGATCGGGTCAGATGCGTTTCAAGAATGCGATACGACCGGCATCACGCGCTCTGCCACCAAGCACAATTATCTTGTCAAGGACGTCAATGATCTTGAGCGGATCGTGCATGAGGCGTTTCAAGTGGCCACCACGGGCCGTCCGGGCCCCGTTCTAATCGATATTCCAAAGGACGTTCAGTTCAAGAAGACGATTTATCGCGGCAAGCCCAACGACTTGTCGCCCAATTACCGCCCGCCGACGAACCCTGACCTTATGGCGATTGAAAAAGCGGTTGAGCTGATGGCGAGCGCCAAGAAGCCGATCTTCTATACGGGTGGTGGTGTGATCAATGCCGGGCCAGAGGCGTCTAACCTGTTGCGCCAATTGGCAGCGGCAACGGGCTTCCCCGTGACCTCAACCCTGATGGGCCTTGGCAGCTTCCCCGCCAGCGACCCGCAATGGCTGGGTATGTTGGGCATGCATGGCGCCTATGAAGCCAATATGGCGATGCATGATTGTGACGTGATGATCTGCTTAGGCGCGCGCTTTGATGACCGCGTGACCGGGCGCTTGGATGCGTTCTCGCCCAATTCTAAAAAGATCCATGTCGATATTGACCCCTCCAGCATCAACAAGAACGTGCGGGTGGATATTGGTATCGTAGCAGACGCAGGCAAAGCGATTGCCGCCCTATTGGCCCAATGGCAGGCCCGCGTCGGAAAGCGTGCGGACATTACGGCTTGGAATGCCCAAATCGACACTTGGCGCGCCCGCAAGGGTTTTGCCTATCGCCAAAGTGGCGAGGTGATTAAGCCCCAATATGCGGTGGAGCGCCTCTATGAACTCACCAAAGACCGCAAGACCTTCATCACGACCGAAGTGGGCCAGCATCAGATGTGGGCGGCGCAATTTTATCGCTTTGAAGAGCCCAACCGCTGGATGACCTCAGGCGGCCTCGGCACCATGGGCTATGGCCTGCCTGCCGCGATTGGCGTGCAAATGGCGCATAAAGACGGCTTGGTGATCGACATCGCCGGCGAAGCCAGCATCCAAATGTGCATCCAGGAAATGAGCTGTGCGGTGCAATATGGCTTGCCCGTCAAAATCTTCATCCTGAATAATGAGTGGATGGGCATGGTGCGCCAGTGGCAGCAATTGCTGCACGGAGAGCGCTATTCCCAAAGCTATTCCCACTCCTTACCCGACTTTGTGAAACTAGCTGAGGCCTTCGGTGCGAAGGGCATCCGCTGCGAGGACCCAGCCCTTCTTGATGCCGCCATCCAAGACATGATCGACTATGACGGCCCGGTGATCTTTGACTGCCGCGTCACCAAAGACGAAAACTGCTTCCCGATGATCCCATCGGGTGCCGCGCATAATGAGATGCTCTTAGGCGATGATGGGCAGGATTTGGGGACTGCGATTGATGAGAAGGGGCGGCAGTTGGTTTAGGGGGTAACCCACTTTGTCAAATAGCCTCGGACGCGCTTTGGTGCAGACCTTGCTGCACCAAAGCGCTGAACAAGTGTGAGATTGTCTGCTTGCGTCCGTCAAGGCACGCTTCGCTCTCTGGCCTTGACTGCCGCAATCAGACGCAGACGCCCGGACAGCATGGCCGCCGGTTCAAGCGGGTCAAGGGCAGAAGCGAAGCGTCCCTTGACGCGATTGAACTGGTAAAAAATAATTGAAACAAGGTTTTGCGTGACCATAATGTCCACCAAAACCGTTCCCAAACGAATCCTACAAGCAGGCGCCTTACCGCCCGACAATCTCATTCCGCGCCGCCTGCGCCAAAAACGCGCTGCGGGTTAGTTTACGGGCAGAGGCGGCGGTGTCGATGGCGGCGAGGATGCCGGAATCGAGCGAGATGTTGATGCGAGTGGGCGTGTTGCTGGCGGCGATATGGGGCACTAAAATCAGGAAGGCGCCATTTGCCAAATCCTCTTTCGCCAAATCGCGGATCGCCTCGATACTGGATGGCTTGATGACGCGGTCATTTCCTTCGAAATAGAGCGACACGGCGTCTGTGGCTTCGCGCACAACGCTTTCCAGATCATCGGCAGCGGAGAAGCAGCCCTCTAAATCTGGAAAAGAGACGCCAAAGGCGCTGTCTTCGTCCTTGTGGACGACGCCGTGATAATAGTGCATCGCGTTGCCTTTCATAGCCATCCTACCATTTTTGCAATGGATCGCGCCGTGCCAAGCGGTAAATCTTTCTTTGGATGCGGGACGATCACAACCACGCCGCCTTTGGCGAATTTGTGATGTGACCCTTTACTCGAAACCAAAACAAACCCTTCGGACAAAAGCCGCCTGACGATTTTCTTGCTGTCGCGCTCCATTGAGATAGAGTAATTGGAGTAAGTCACCCTGTCAATTAGTGTGTAAAAAAATGTGTATAATTTTCCGTTTAGCCATTCCCGCCACGACCAATTGCCGTAGGCCCACCTGACCATCGGCAAAGGAGCAGCCAGTGATCCTGAAGAAGTTTCCATTTTGGGTGGCAGCTCCGGTTGCAGGTTGGGCGATGCTGTTTCCCGCACAAAACCTAAATGTGCCGCCACCACGTGCGCCTGTTCCGGTTCATGGCTCTGGGCGCGAAAGCTGGTATCCGGATGGGGACGACTTAGACGACGAGGGCGAAGCATGACCGATCCCACCACTTTCGCCGCAACTTGGATCGCCGATTGGAATGCGCATGACGTGGAGAGAATCCTCGCCCATTATGCAGAGGATGTCGTCTTTCATTCGCCAAAGGTCGCGGTCCGCACCAAAGGTGAAAAGACTTTCTTCACCAGCCGGGAGGAACTGCGCCCCTATTTTGGTTTTGCCTTTCAAATCCGGCCACAGCTGCAATTTACGCTCCTCAACATCTGCCAAGATCACCAAGGTCTCGCGCTGATCTACCAAGATGAGACCGGGGCGTCGGCAACCGAACTCATGGATTTGAACGAGCAAGGGCAAGTGAGGTTTGCACGCGTCCTCTATGACCGCTAAAGCACTACCAACGCAGCCAATCGAGACCCACCCATGACCCAGCCCGGTTCCGCATATTTCATTCCCGAAGGCGAAAGCCCGATCATTCGCACCACTTTGGCCGTGATCGTCACCAATGAACCCGGCGTTCTGGCCCGCGTCGTTGGGCTGTTTTCTGCGCGTGGCTATAACATCGAAAGCTTGACGGTCGCCGAAACCGATCATGAGGCGCATACGTCGCGCATCACGATTGTGACCTCGGGCACGCCCAGCGTCTTGACCCAGATTCGCGCGCAATTGGGCCGTTTGGTGCCGGTCAAGCGCGTCATCGACTTTTATGGCGACAGCGATGCCGTCGCGAGAGAGCTTGCTTTGATCAAAGTGTCGGGCACGGGCGATGTGCGGGTCGAGGCGATGCGCTTAGCCGATGCGTTTAAGTGCCGGATCATGGATGCGGGCTTGGACCATTTCACCTTTGAACTCACTGGGTCCTCCAAAAAGCTCGATGATTTCATTGATTTAATGCGCCCGCTTGGGTTGGTTGAGGTCTCGCGCACCGGGGTGGCCACCATCCGGCGCGGCAAAGACGTGATCTAGACGGCAAAGCCGACGGCCAGTTTGGTTCGGCAATCGGCCTTGTTTTGGCCCAAAGTTCAGGTTTGGATAGGTGGATGAAAAGCTCTTTTCGATATTTGATGATGCTCGCCATTGCCGCAGTGTTGGGCTTGACCATCTATTTGGTGGGCAAAGCAGAGCCCGAACAAAAGGCCTTGTTTCTGGGCGTTGATGGCGACCCCCGCATGCGCCTCTGCGATAGCCCTGTTAATGGCGAGTTGGCCGACCCTGCGATCTTGAAGGTGATGGGCATTGATACGCCTTTTGCCAAAGCCGCAGGAGATAAAGCCGCTTACCGCGTCTCTGTCTTGCGTCCGGCAAGTCAGGAAAGCATCAGCATCACTTTTTCCACGCCAGAAGCCGAGCCCGGGCGTTACGCCATGGTGCGGTGGGATGGCAAAGCCATTAGCCGCGCCAGTGGGAGTTTAGATGTGACCGATGCCGCCACCCTTGTTTATGCCTTTGAAGACGCCAAAATCTGGGGTGACCTTAAGCGCACCATCGAGACCCTTGCCCGCGCCGGCCAAGCCACTGCTGTGATCGAAGTGCGTGCGCCCAAGCAGGAGCGCTGCATCTCCACCCGCTATGATGACGAACGGGTCCGTCCGCTTCTGGCCGTGTTTGCTAAGAAGCTCGGCTTGCAACCAGGTGCCCTGCCGACAGGCGGGCTCGTTTCGCCTGAGGCTAGCTTTGTGCCAGTTGCGCCCAACAAAGCGAATTAGCGGAGGGGTCTTATGAGACGTTTAGCTGCTGTCCTGCTGGGTTCTTTAGTCCTTGCCTATGTCTTGCCATCGGCGAGCGCGATGGCGCAGACCACTACAGAGCCAACCACGCAGGCTAATGCCCCGGCTCAAGCAAAAAGGCCCGCGAAAGCAGAATGGATCCCCGCGACTGCCCCGGTAGACGACGTTATAATTGCGCCCGAGACGGCTGTGCCAACACAGCCAACGCCACCGTCGGCGCTACCTCCGACTGAAACTGCTACCCCGGACGGCCTAAGTGCGGCGCAAGCGATGACCAGCGAACCCGCGCCAGCGCTCAAAGTATTAGACGAGAGTGAGGAATTGTTGGCCATTGATCGGGCATTTGCAGAGAGCTTGATCGCCAATGGACCGCTCAAAGCCTATGAGGCGATGATGTCGAGTGAAGGGATTTTGCACGATGCCTCAGGCTCATCGCCGGCAGGGGCTGCAGGGGCCCAAGCCCGCTTTAGTACCTTCCCAGATGATGTAACCTTGGATCGGAGCCCGGAGAGCGCCATGGCCGCTGGTGGCTCCGGCTCGTCTTGGGGGCGCTACGTGATCCGGCGCGGTGACAATCAGCTCAGCCTTGGGCGCTATGTCACGGTGTGGCGGCGCGAAGCGGGTGGTTGGTTGATTGTGACAGAGCTTGCGGCAGGGCGTGCCGGTCCCCAAGCTGCTGCCGCCGCAGGGCCATTACCGCGCAGGCCACCCAGTGCCGCACCCCGTCCACCCGCAAGCACACCCCCGAACTGAGGGCTTTGCTGAGATCGAGCGCTCTCAAGCTGATGGCTTCGATTGACCTGAACGCAAAAAAACGCTCTTAACCCGGTGCAAATTCAACTTAGTCTGCACATTTGTGCCGCTAAAATTTCAATCTGGAGAGAAAAAATGCGCGTGTTCTATGACGCTGACTGTGACCTTGGCCTGATCAAGGACAAGATTGTCGCGGTTGTTGGCTATGGCAGCCAAGGCCACGCCCATGCGTTGAACATGAAGGATTCCGGCGTGAAGAACGTCTGGGTCGCTTTGAAGGCAGGTTCGGCTTCCGCAGCCAAGGCAGAAGCCGCTGGCCTAAAAGTCGTCACCGTCGCAGAAGCTGCTCAGAAGGCTGACGCGTTGATGATCGTGACGCCGGATGAAATCCAGCCAGAGCTTTATTCCGCTGAAATCGCGCCTTACATCAAGCCGGGTCAAACCCTGATGTTTGCCCATGGTTTCTCGGTCCACTTTGGTCTGATCCAGCCGCCTAAGGGCGTGGATGTGGTCATGGTTGCGCCAAAAGGCCCCGGCCACACGGTGCGCAGCGAATATCAAAAAGGTGGCGGCGTGCCGTGCCTCGTGGCTGTGCAGCACAATGAAAGTGGCAAAGCCCTCGACTTTGCGCTGGCGTACGCTTCCGCTGTCGGTGGTGGTCGTTCGGGCATTATTGAAACCAATTTCCGCGAGGAATGCGAGACCGATTTGTTCGGCGAACAAGCCGTTCTATGCGGTGGTCTGGTTGAATTGATCCGCGCGGGCTTCGAAACCTTGGTTGAGGCAGGCTATGCGCCTGAGATGGCGTATTTTGAGTGCTTGCACGAAGTGAAGCTGATCGTGGATCTGATCTATGAAGGCGGCATCGCCAACATGAATTACTCAATTTCCAACACCGCCGAATATGGCGAATATGTCACGGGCCCTCGCATCATCACGTCTGAAACCAAGGCGGAAATGAAGCGCGTGCTAGAGCACATCCAAAACGGTGGCTTTGCCCGCGACTGGATGTTGGAAAACAAAGCCGGCGCACCGTTCTTTAAAGCCACTCGTCGCTTGGGCGATGAGCATCAAATCGAAGCCGTGGGCGCACAGCTGCGCGGCATGATGCCCTGGATCGGCAAGAATAAGATGGTCGATAAAGCCCGTAACTAGGGCCTTGCCGATCCAAAATTTTAAAGAACACGCCGGTCGCTGATAGCGACCGGTGGGATCGGAAAAAATAAGATGGTCGACAAAGCCCGTAACTAGGGCCTTGCCGATCCAAGATAACAAAGGCCCGAGATGTTTGTCTCGGGCCTTTTTATTGGCTTAGAAGATAGAATAGCCGCCGTCGATCACCAGCGTATCGCCGGAATGATAGGCTGAGGCTTGGCTGGCGAGATAAACGGCGATGCCACCAAAGTCCTCCGGCGTGCCCCAGCGGCGTGCGGGTACGCGGGGGATAACCTTTTCGGCAAAGGCAGGGGAGTTTTGCGCCATCTCTGTCATGTCGGTGGCAATCCAGCCCGGCAGGATTGCGTTAGCCCGCACGCCATAGCGCGCATGCTCAACCGCGATCGACTTGATCATGGAAATGACCCCGCCCTTGGTCGCCGCATAGGCCTCGTTACGGGCAGCACCTTCAATGGCAGCCAGAGAAGCAACGCCAACCAATGACCCGCCGGGGTCGCCCGCTTTGGCGCGTTCCACCATATGGCGGCAAGCCTCCCGCAGGGTGAAGAAGACGCCGTCGAGATTGACCGCTAAGGTTTTCCGGTAAGTCTCGGTGCTCATGTCCACAAAGCTCGGCGCGCCATAGCCGACGCCGGCATTGGCAAAGACAGTGTCTATGCGGCCCATTTGGGACACGGTATCCGCCATGGCGGCAACGACTTGTTCTTCGTGCGCCACATCGACTTCCCAAGCCTTCGCCTTGACGCCGTAGGCTGATAGCTTTGCTACCGCTTCTTGGTTGGCGGTGGCTTTGCGCCCCCAAATGGCGATATCGGCTCCACAGGCGGCAAGGGCTTCTGCCATGCCGAGGCCAATGCCGCGATTGCCGCCTGTTACTAAAGCGACATGTCCAGTTAAGTTGAAAGGTTGATAGGCCATGGTGTTTCCCCGAGTCTTTTTGAATTGATGTAGCCAACACACTAGCAAGCGCCCATCAGCGCGCAAGTGTTGAATGGTTTGTGCTTAAAGCGGGGAGTCGCTATGAATCACACCCATGCCCAATTCAGATTCGTCGCCAAATCCTGTTGTTCGTTTGACCCG
>Ga0247831_1002412_pt1 | contig 30432 bp, 25 predicted proteins | sample LaCruzMarch2015__9_FD_192406 | JGI IMG/M metagenome (GOLD analysis project Ga0247831, IMG submission 192406) | Freshwater microbial communities from meromictic Lake La Cruz, Castile-La Mancha, Spain - LaCruzMarch2015_1m | ecosystem: Environmental > Aquatic > Freshwater > Lake | place: Spain...
GCGCCGCAGCGCAAAGTCTAAAACAGTGCTAGCATATCACGCGGTCGCTGAGCGTAGCCGAAGCGCGCTTCCCAAAATCTAAAACAGTGCTAGCATATCACGCGGTCGCTGAGCGTAGCCGAAGCGCGCTTCCCAAAATCTAAAACAGTGCTAGCATATCACGCGGTCGCTGAGCGTAGCCGAAGCGCCGCAGCGCAAAGTCTAAAACAGTGCTAGCATATCACGCGGTCGCTGAGCGTAGCCGAAGCGCGCTTCCCAAAATCTAAAACAGTGCTAGCATATCACGCGGTCGCTGAGCGTAGCCGAAGCGCCGCTTCCCACTACTCCATTTTTTGCTATCTTTATCCCCACAAAATCCACCACATGAAAATCATCCACACTTCAGACTGGCACCTGGGGCAGCGCCTGTTGTTCAACGAGCGGGGTGACGAGCACCTGTTGGCCTTGAATTGGCTGCGCGAAGTGATCCTGAGCGAGCAGGCTGAGGTGCTGATTGTGGCCGGTGATATTTTCGACAACGGCAATCCACCCCACCCGGCGCGGAAGCTGTACTACAATTTTTTGACCAGTTTGTTGCACAGCACTTGCCGCCACATCGTGATCGTGGGGGGCAACCACGATTCACCAGGCATGCTCGATGCACCCCGCGAACTGCTGGAATACCTCAACATACATGTAGTAGGCGCTGCTTCAGAAGACTTAAGCCAGGATTGCCTGCAACTCAAATCTCCCACTGGTCAACTCGAAGCGGTAATTGCCGCCATTCCTTTCCTGCGCGACCGCGACCTCAGTCCCAGTGTAAGCGGTGAGACAACCCTTGATCGCATCCAGCGCATCCAGGCCGGAATCCGCCAACGTTTTCAGGACATGGGTACCTTGGTTGAGCCATTCCGCCAGGCCGATGTGCCCATCATCGCCACCGGGCATTTGTACGCCCAGGGCGCGCAGGCCTCCGACAAACAAGACAACATCTACATCGGCAATACCGAAAACCTGGACGTGGATACCCTGCCCGAGGTTTTTTCTTACGTTGCCTTAGGACATATTCACCGCCCTCAGGCCATTGGCGGTCAATCAAGGGTGCGTTATTCCGGCTCGCTGATTCCGCTGAGTTTCAGTGAAACCAAAGACGAAAAGGGCGTGTATTGCCTTGAATTTGGAGGACATGCCCTGCAAGAAGTCCGCTTTATTCCTGTGCCTACGTTTCGGAGGCTCAAAACCATCCAGGGCATCCTGTCCGAAGTGGAAGACAAACTCAGCGCATTTGCCGCCAAAGACCGCGAAGAATTGCCCTCCTGGGTGGAGGTCATTGTAGAATCGCCCACCTTTATTCCTCAACTTGACAGCCATTTGCGTACTTTCGTCAAAGACATGCACCTGGAAATCCTCAAGATTCGATTGGAGCGCCAGTACCACGCACTCGATGAGCAATTGGACGCTTCGCTGGAGTCACTGGATTCTCTGGACGTGATGGACGTTTTTCGCAAACGCGCCGAAAGAGACCAACGCAGCGATGAAGATTGGGCAGAATTGGAAGGTACTTTTCGAGAACTTTGTAATTTGGTCGATGGTTTGAAAAATGCCTGATCGACTTGAATCAGGGCAGCTTCGCTGCTTGTTTTTTTATAACCGCGACGACGTTTTTTCTTTTTTACAAACCTAAAGGTCGTCGCGGTTATAAAACATTTGGCGCAGCCTAATCAAAAATCTTCGCTATTGCGAACTGAAGAAATCACAAACATCAACCAGCAACACATGACTTTAGTCGTGGGAGGCACAAAACAAAGACCCCATGACTTCAGTCGTGGGATTGTGGCCCGCTAAAGCGGGGAACAACCATGAAAGCAGCAATCTATCACGGAAAAGAAGACATCCGGGTCGAAACAATCGCCGACCCCGTCCTCGCTGAAGGAGAAATCCTCCTCGAAATCGAAGCCTGTAGCGTATGCGGCACCGACCTGCGTACCTACCGCAACGGCGACAAAAAAATTACCCCACCCCGCGTCTTGGGGCACGAGTTTTGCGGACGCGTAATCGAATCCCGCAACCCCGCCGCCAATGTCAAAGTAGGCGATCGCGTGGTGATGTACATCGTGCTTTCCTGTGGCGAATGCAAATATTGCCGTGCTGGCCGCGAAAACCTCTGCATCAGCCGCACTACCATGTCTTACCATTACGATGGCGCATTTGCACCCTATGTCAAAGTCCCGGCACGGGCGATCCAACGCAACAGCCTTTTCAAAGTTACCACTGAACAGACTTCGCAACAAATGAGTCTGGCTGAACCCCTGGGTTGTGTACACAATGCCCATAGCCACTTGGGCATCGGCTTACAAGACCGGGTAGCGGTGATCGGAGCAGGCCCGATCGGCGCCATGCACGCCGTATTGGCCCGCTTGCAAGGCGCGCAATCGGTGCACCTGTTCGACATCAATCAAAACCGCCTCGACATGATGACGCGTTTCGACATCGATGGCACCATCCTCAGCGAAAAAGAAGGTTCCCATCTGGAACGCGCCCTTGAGCTGACCAATGGCGAGGGATTCGACGTGGTCATCGTAGCTGTGAGCAGTGCTTTTGCGCAAGCCGATGCCCTTGAAATTGCTGGCAAAGGCGCCAGGGTTGAATTTTTCGGTGGGCTGCCCAAGTCAAACCCTACCGCGGTTTTAAATACCAATCACCTGCACTACAAGGAACTGATGGTCAGCGGCTCTTATTCTGAAAAAATCAGCGATTTTCGCACCGCTTACCAACTGATCCAGAGTGGACGCTTTCCGGCAGATCAATTCATCACCCACGTGTTGCCACTCGACCGCATCCACGAATCCTTTCAAATGATGGAATCGGGCGAGGCACTCAAAGTGTGCATTAACCCACAAATTTAAACTCCACCAGAATGACAAAAGAGCTAATCGAAGCATTGACTGGCAAAGACTGGGGGCTCCTGATCAATGGAGAAACCCAAGCTGCTGCTGACAATGCCTGGGACAAAGTATATTCCCCCGCCACTGGCCTCGCTATTGCGCAGGTGGCTAGGGCTACCGAAACGGACGTAGATGCTGCCGTGCAAAACGCCAAAGCTGCTTTCGGGCAATGGTCAGCTTTGCCTGGTGCAGAACGCGAAAAAATCATCCGCAAAGCCACTGCCTATGTGCGTACCCAGGCCGATCAGATTGGCGGTTTGATGGCCTTGGAGCAAGGCAAACCCTTTGCGCAATCAAGAGGGGAAGTCACTTCTTCCTGCGATTTGATGGACTACTACGCAGCCGAAGCGGTACGGGTAGAAGGTTACGTCAACTCCACTGAAAAATCCAACCTCTATTCCTGGGTAGTCTACCAACCCGTAGGCGTTTGTGGCCTGATTACCCCCTGGAATTACCCGGTAAGTTTGTTGAGTTGGAAATTGGGGCCTGCCCTGGCCACCGGATGTACTGTTGTCGTCAAACCAACCGAAATAACCCCACTTTCTCCCTTGGCATTTTGCAAAGCCCTGATTGAAGGAGGCATTCCTGCCGGAGTGGTCAATGTGGTGATGGGCGACGGTGCGGTAGGCGCAGCTCTGGTAAGCCATCGGGACGTGGCCAAAGTTGCCATGACTGGCTCAACGCACACGGGCAAAAAGATCATGAGCGCCGTAGCCAGTCAATTGAAAAAAGTATCCCTGGAATTGGGTGGCCACTGCCCGGCGATTGTATGCGCCGATGCCGACCTCGATTTGGCCGCTGAAATCATTGCTTATAAGGGTTTTCGCAACATGGGACAGTCCTGTAGTACGGTCAATCGGGTTTACGCACACCATTCGATCCACGATGTTTTGATAGAAAAAATCGTGGGCAAAGCCCAAAAGTTCAGCATTGGCGATGGCGTACTTGAAGGCGATTGTGACCTTGGGCCAATGACCACTGCCGAAACCTTGCAAAAAGTAGAACGCCACGTTGCCGATGCCCTGGCCAAAGGAGCGACATTGCATACTGGAGGGAAAAAGCCGGAAGGGGAAAAATACCAAAATGGCCATTACTACACCCCAACGGTTTTGAGCAAGGTAAGCCCAGCCATGCTGATGATGCACGAAGAGACCTTTGGCCCGGTGGTTCCTGTCGACTCCTTTGATTCCCTCGAAGAAGCCATCGCGAAGGCCAACGACAGCGACTTCGGGCTTTGCGCCTACTTGTTTACCAAAGACTTCGCGACCACGATGCGGGTCAGCCAGGCTTTGGAATCCGGCACGGTCTGTGTCAATAACGGTGCAGTGAATACCGCTTATGCACCTTACGAAGGCTGGAAAGACAGCGGTTTCGGGGTTGAACTTTCCCGGAATGCCATCTTCGAGTATTTGAAAACCAAACACATCAAGGTTGGGTTTTAGGTCATCCTAAGATTGCCATAAAATAGAAATAGATGCTCCTTTCTCCAACTCAATCTCGCCAACTGCTGAACCATGCCTTCGAGCAGGGCTACGCCATTCTTGCCGTCAATGCGGATAGTCATGCCGCGGTAAGTGACTGCCTGGAGGCCGCCAGACTGGCGGATGCGCCCCTGATCATTGAAACCAGCCTCTGGCAAATCAAAGGCCAGAGCTATGGCCTGGGTGATCCCATTTTGGGCGTAGCCCGCTACCTGTCCGACCTCATGGTATTGGCGAACAGTGAGCGCTACCGCCACATTCCGGTCATTTACCATACCGACCACATCAAAGGTCCGGAGATGATGGACATCCTGAAGGCGGCGATTCAAGGGATTGGTACCGAGATGCACGGCCAAAGCATCCGGCTGAGTGCCTCTACCATTTCACTGGATGCCTCAGACCTGTCGGAAGAGCAAAACATCGACCACATGCTCAAATTGTGCCAATTTGCTGCCGAAGCAGGGGTGGAAGTGACCCTTGAAATGGAATCAGCGGTAGACGATCGGATCACACCTGCCGAAGAAACTGAAAAACTGATAGGCGCAGTGGAAGCGCAATTCCCTGGCAAAATTGCCCTCTGGGCACCAGGAGTTGGTACCCAGCATGGGTTTACTTCTGAGGATGGTTACGCAGGTTTTCAACCCAAAACCATTGAAGACAATGTGCGCTTGTTGCAGCAAATCACTGGCCGCAACATTGGCATCGCCTTGCACGGCTCAACGGGCTTGCCCAACGAAAAACTCAGTGCCGCCGCCAAATGTGGGGTCACCAAGGTCAATTGGTCTTCCGAATCCTTGTACCTGCGCTCCATGGCTGCCAAGCAATACTATTCCGAAAACTCCGAAAAACTGGAGCGCCAACACCCGGAATGGAAAAATACCGCAATGGACAACGGGGTTGCTTCCTTTGTTTCCAAGGTTTATGTGCCAAAGGTGGTGGAACGGATCAAGGTTTTGGGAGCGGAAGGAATGGCAGGGCGGTTTGGGTTTTTAGGATCACCCAATCATTAATTTGGAGGCATTGGTTTTTACTTGAATCAACAATTCATCCATTTGTTCTAATTTTATAATAAGGTTTTGAGCTTCATCATGCCTTAAAACAAGCGTATTTACAACTACAGATTTTAATGTTTTATCATGGGTTGCCGCTAAAACATCAATGTCTACGCCATTTATCATTCGGGTCAGATAACCAGTATTTTGAATGACAATTCTCACTTTTCTGGGAGTTAGTAGTGCTTTAATTCGTAAATTTTGCCAATCAATTTGTTGATTAAATGTACCCCAGGTGATTGCTTGCTCTTCGCCCAAAAGGCGCTGAACCAATTTATCTACATTAGTGAAAGGATTTGACAAAAACGGCCTAAGTGGATCGTGAGGAGTTTTGAAGCGCAGCCATGCTGCATTTTCATAAGCAATGTTTCTGATTGAGGTCTCGGTTATTGTTTTGAGAAAATCAGATTCTGCTAGTGACTTTTTTGTCGATTCACTGAAAGGCAAATGGTTTCGGTACCGCAAATAACCAATTAGACAAAGTTTTCCCTCGCAATCATCAGAATGGGTTTTAGTGCCACATTCAATCGGTTCTTTGCCTGATCGACACCTGGATTTAGAGAATGTATAATTGTTCCGCTCGAAATGAAGCAAAAACCAATGTTCGATGGCAATACTAGAAAAAGCAATTTGTACTTGATTTCCATTGATTTTCTCTTGAGCAAGTTGAAATGCCTCTTCATGTTTTGTGCGGGTATCGTGATCAAAAACTGCCCAAACTTCACTATAAGTATCTTCTTTCAATCCATCACGCGCCTCTTTTACCCATTTGGTCGGTTCTGACTTTACATCGTACTTGTTTTCTGCTTTATCACTCTCTTCAATTATCGAAACTGGTTTAAATGTTCTTTTTTGACGAGGAGTTTTGTGTTTAGAAACAGTAACGATTTCTTCGATCGGGTCACTTTTGGGCTTTGGTCTGATTTCAATTTCAGCCCAGTTTTTTTGACCCAAAGCAATTCTTCTCAAACGTGCAAAGTAATCTGGTTCTGTCACTTCCCCCTCACAAACAATCAGCAGATTTCTACGCAGAGATTTAATTTGCTTACTCATTGGCAAAGATGGATTCGATCTCATCAATATTGGGTTGGCCGCCAAATTTACCTGCCATGTACCACTTATCAAAAGGAATATCTTCGCGTACGCCCTCAAAATCTTGAATAGAATACAGTTCAGTTTCCCCAAATTGATTTTTTTCGGTGATCCAAATTTGATCCGTTCTGAATAAATCCTTATCCAGTAAAGTGACTTCGTGGGTGGCAAAGATCAACTGTGCGTTGTGTGGATTTGAGCGGGGATTGGTAAAAAGCTTGACAAGAAACTTGACCAATTTGGGGTGTAAACTGTTGTCTAATTCATCAAAAACGAGGATTCCTCCGGTTTCCAGTTTTTCTAAAATTAGACCTCCGCGCCAAAAAAGAGCTTTGGTGCCTTCAGAGGCTTCGTTAAAATCCAAGTCTTTCGTTCCAACTTCTTTGCCATTTTCAAAAATTTCATGAGTTTCGTAAAGCAGGGTTGACTTGTTTCTGGTTAGTTCTCCAATGTATTCTCCATTTGCATTAAAAGCAGAGGAGGTATACATCGTTTCGTCCCTAGCAGAATTTAAGCCAGAGGAAGAATATAGAGACTTGAGAATAGAAGTAGCATCAATGAACCCTGCATCCTGCTCATCGTGTTGTGACAGCTTTATGCCGGCAATCTTGGTATCTGCTGCTTGGAGCAATTTTTCGAGCCTTTTAAACAGGTGTTGATGATCATTCTGAAACAGATGCTGCGCAGTTCTTTGAATTTCTGCATTGTTGGAGGAATAACCAAGCGTATCATTGAATTCGATAGAACTAATGTAGAGGTAGATCTCTGATAAAAGTTTATGAGGAATTTCTGTACCGAATTTATTTAAAGTCGGAACGTTACGAAATACTTCAATGTTTCGATTTCCAAATTTTTTACCTAAACTCACTTTATGGCTCAACTCATTTTCGGTGCCAGATCTATGGAAAATTCGTTGTGATTGCCCTTTGGGGTAATAAGTCAGTCCCTCTTCAACTATATGAGATTTTTTAAAAGCGATTTTATAGTTAAATTTAATTTGATCGAATAAAAAAGTCAATTCAAAAACGGTGGGCTGAGTTATGGTCTCTGGAGAAAATATAAAGGGATCGTAGCCTCTTATTGGTCTTCCAACGTCTTCAATTCGATTGCTCACCATGCGTACCAACCGGCTGATGGCTTTGATGAAATTACTTTTTCCCGAAGCATTGGGCCCATAAATGACTGCCGTTTTTAATAAGCGAATCGAGCTACCATTTGCTAGAGCAACCTCAAAGACATTCTCCGACTTTGCCTTGGTGGATTCAGCGATCATAGAAAAAACTTGACAGTCTTTAATTGATCGGAAATTTTCAACAGCAAATTCAAGTATCATGTGCTTGTTTTTTTGCTTAATTTTTACAAAAATAGACATAATTGGGATGAATCACTAGCTTATAATGAAGTTTTTTGTGAAAAATCTAGAGTTGCTAAAATTGAAATCACATCACTAAGCCCCCATCCACCGATAAGGTCACACCATTGATAAACGATGCCTCATCTGAAGCCAGAAACAAATAGGCATTGGCAATGTCTTCGGGCTGTCCGGCTCTGCCAACGGGTGTACGCATTTCCAACTCTGCCAATTGTTCTGCCGGGATAGTTTCTACCATTTCCGTCTTGATGAATCCGGGCGCAATGGCATTGACCGTAATGCCTTTGCGCCCAAATTCGCGTGCCCATACTTTGGTCATCCCGATCACTCCCGCTTTCGAAGCTACATAATTGCTTTGGCCGAAGTTGCCATACAGCGCAACAATCGAAGCCGCATTGACAATGCGCCCATAATTGCGCTCCACCATATACGGCGTCACTGCTTTGGTGCAGTTGAATACTCCCGTCAAATTGACATCGATGACCTGCTGCCACTGCAAGGGTGACATTTTTTTCAAGGATGCATCCCTGGTGATGCCTGCATTGTTGATCAGAATGTCGATTTGGCCAAAATCCGCCATTACTGCATCGGTGGCGATTTGGACATTGGCCAAATCCGCAGTGTTTACTTAATAAAATTGGCACTTTCCACCTGATTGGCCAGCTGCTTCGGACTGAGCGATTCCGTTGACCTCATCAATGTCCCAGATCGCCACACTTGCACCTTCCGCTAAAAACCGCAATGCGGTCGCTTTTCCAATTCCTCGGGCACCTCCGGTAATGATGGCTACTTTGTTGAGTAGTCTTGGCATGGATTTTTTTGGGGAAAATAGGGAAAAACAAATAGAATTGGAGCAGTCCATGAATGCAACCCAAGATTTTTACCTAAAATACTCGGGATTGCTTATTTTTCGTCGATCGCACCCTTATTCCTGAATCAAAAACCGGAATAAATACACCTTAACCTACAAACGCTACTTCATGTTCATCATTGAAACCTACCCAATTGCAGTGCTGTTCTGCATCATTACCATGTTGTGCTGGGGCTCCTGGGCCAATACCCAAAAACTGGCGGCGTCCAATTGGCGCTTTGAGCTGTTTTATTGGGATTATGTCATTGGCATTTTGGTTTTGTCGCTGCTTTTTGCCTTTACCTTGGGCAGTACAGGCACGGAGGGACGCGCATTTTTGGCGGATTTCCAGCAAGCCGATTGGGGCAATATTCACTCCGCGCTGTTGGGTGGAGTGCTGTTCAACGCAGCCAATATTTTGTTGGTCGCCGCCATTGGGATCGCGGGCATGTCGGTGGCTTTTCCGGTGGGGATTGGTCTGGCGCTGGTCATTGGCGTGATTGTCAATTACCTGGATGCGCCCCTGGGCAATGTCGGGATGCTCTTTGGAGGTGTGGCGCTTGTTGCAGTGGCCATCTTGCTCAATGCCAGTGCTTACCGCAAATTGTCGAGCTCCACGGGTGGTGTTTCCACCAAAGGTTTGGTGCTTTCGGTGATCGCTGGCGCACTGATGGGCTTGTTTTACAAGTACGTAGCCAATTCCATGTTTCCCGATTTTTCGAATCCCATTGCTGGAAAAATGAGTCCTTATACTGCCGTGGTGGTGTTTGCGGTCGGTATTCTGTTGAGCAATGTGGTGTTCAATACCTTTTTGATGTTGCGTCCTTTTGTGGGCACGCCAGTTTCGTATGCCGATTATTTCAAGGGTACGCTCAAGAACCACTTGACGGGTGTTTTGGGGGGCGTTATTTGGTGCATCGGCATGTCGTTCAGCATCATTGCTTCTGATTTGGCGGGGCCAGCTATTTCTTATGGATTGGGACAAGGAGCAACGATTGTTGCGGCATTGTGGGGCATTTACATTTGGAAAGAATTCAAGGATGCTCCAAAAGGTACTTCAAACTTGTTGAATTTAATGTTGATTTGCTATGCGCTTGGTCTGGGGTTGATCATTGCGGCACGGTAAATAAAAACCATCAAAAAACAAACACATGCCTCGCATACTTGTCATAGGAAGTTCAAATACCGATATGGTGGTCAAAACCGCCCGTTTTCCGCAGCCAGGAGAGACGATCATTGGCGGTGATTTTTACCTGTTTCCGGGAGGAAAAGGCGCCAACCAGGCCGTAGCTGCCGCGCGCATTGGCGGCATGGTGGATCTGGTGGCCAAGGTCGGCAACGATGTTTTTGGCGGCCAGGCCCTCGAAGGCTTTGTGCATGAAGGCATCAATGTGGAATACGTGCAGACCGATCCTGCGCTGGCTTCTGGCGTTGCCCTGATTACGGTCAATGCCGAAGGGGAAAACGAAATCGTAGTTGCCCCTGGAGCGAATGCCGCCCTGAGTCCTGCCGATTTAGATCTGGCCAATGCGTCCTTCGAAGCTGCCGACTTGATCCTGACGCAACTCGAAACGCCATTGGATACCGTACTCTACGCAGCTCAAAAAGCCCATGCCTTGGGCAAGCCATTTGTGCTCAACCCTGCTCCTGCTCAGGTGCTGCCGGATGAATTGTACCCACTTTTATCGCTGATCACGCCCAACGAAACCGAAGCAGCATTGTTGACCGGCTTGCCTTTGGACGATGATGCCTCCTTGCCTCGGGTGGCCGAAGCCCTTCTGAGCAAAGGTGTGGCCAACGTGATCATCACGCTGGGCGCAAAAGGTGCGTATTTCCACAATGCCGATGCCTATTTTCAGGTGGCTGCTCCGGTAGTCACTGCGGTGGATACGACCGCAGCTGGCGATGTATTCAATGGCGCATTGGTGGTGGCTTTGGCCGAGGGACTGGATTGGTTGCCCGCCATCGATTTTGCTTGTCGGGCCGGGGCTATTGCGGTAACGCGGATGGGGGCGCAGGCTTCAGCGCCGTATAAGGAGGAGTTGATGCCCTGAGTTTACGAGATCTCCAGGATTTCAATGCTGCGGTTTTGAAATATAATTTTGTCGCCAGTGCGTTTGTGAAGCAGCGCCTGCCCCAAGGGCGCTGCCGCTGAAAGCACAAATACGGTTTGGTTATCCAGTACCATTTTGCCCAGGCTCACGCTCAGATAGTATTGGCCCTCATTGGTTTGTACCAGGCTGCCTGTCTGAATCTGAGCCTGGTTTATGGCCGGATCCAAAAGCTCCAATTGCCTACGGAGTTCTTGGGCCTGATCCAATTGATCAGCATGTTTGTCTTTCTCTTGTTGCATCATGGCGCGACTGGTTTCGTATTTGTCACCGGCGCTGCTCTTGGTTTCCTGGTTGGCCGATTCCTGGATGTCATCCATGGCTTTTTGAGTCAGGACGATGCGCTGGTCGATGCGATTGAGGCAGGCTTGGTGTAAGGCGATTTTGAAGGAGCTCATAAATTTTGATAATTCACATTAGACATTTTAACCGCAGAGTAACGGAGTTGACGCAGAGGTGCGCGGAGTTTTTAGTACTAGGGAGTTGGCCACCTGCGGTGGCAGGAGGTCTTGTTCCAGCAGGATATTGCTTAAATCAAGCATACTGTTAATACTTGATATAGGTCAACTGACCAAACTTCAACAATGGAGGCCTCCGCGCCCTTTCCACACCGAAGGTGCCTTTAAAAAACTCCGCGAAACTCTGCGTCAACTTCGTTACTCTGCGGTTAAAATGCGTGCTGTGTGCATTGATTGATTTTGTGGAGAATCGACAACACTGTGAAACCCACATCCTTTCATCTTGCATCCCCATGAAAAGTTTTCCAACTGTGCCAAAACTCCTGATAAGCTGCTACTTTTTTGAGGTCAGCAACTTCTGGATCAAATGATTTGCCCAGCCAGTTGTACAGGTGATTTCCTCCGATCAGGGTATCGTTTTGCAAATGGAATGAGGTGCCGTTGGGCCGTTCAAAAGCAACGAAACTTTTGCCATCCAGGGCAAGGGCCAGTACGATGGGGGTGTTGCCAACTTTGCCATTGATGATTCTTTTCGCCTTCAGAGCATTCCAATCAAAAGCCTTGCTGGCCTGGCCAATTTTGATGCCAATGACCCAGGATTTGTCGCGCCAGGAAAGACTATCGGTGCGGGTGAGCTCACCTTTTTTATTCCCGTTTTCGTAGTTTTTTTGGTGTTGGTATTCTTCGGTATAAGTGGAATCCGGTTGCATGATTCTGCTATTGGGGTGGTACTTCAGCCATTGCTTGAGGGTCATTTGACTGGTTGCCATTTCTGGCAATACCTGTCCTTTGAGCGGGCCGGCAATGGCTTCGCCATTTTCTTGTCGCCACCAGGATTTGCTGCGTCCATCTTCAAACATGGCGTTGAAATGATCCATCCCAACCAGGCGGAAAGTCTCATTTTGCCCATCAATTTTGGGTTCAAATACCCGTCCGGTGCGGCACACGTTGCAGTAGGTTACCATGATGGGCTGACCGCCTACAACATCGCGGACCTGATGGTGATAGGCCATGTACTGAATCGGGTAGGCGCTGGCAGCTCCGCCGTGGCTCACGCCCAAAACGAGTCGTTTTAGCTCCACCTTGTTTTTTTCAATCGTTTGCATGTTCAATTCCGGTTGCACAAACATGCGTTCGGCAGTCATCTCAAAATTGAATTGGTAGGTGACAAAACCCCAAATTAACACGGCAATCAAGGGCAACCAAAGTCGGGTAAATTTGGCCTGCCAAAAACTGAAAGCAGCAAGTAAGATCAAAGGAATTCGAAACGCCCAACGCCAGGAGTACAAAAAATAAGCCAAATCAATGCTGTCCATGCGCTGACTGCCCGGCATGGGCATGATGAAATAGACATTGGCAATTTCAAACAGGACAAGGAAGATGATGGAAATATAGAAGAGCTTTTTCACCTGGATTGATTTTATAACCAAAAATAGCAAAAGTGGATTTAAGATGGGTTTAATTTCTCGCAGATTTGACACAGATGGATGCGCAGATGGGGCGCAGATTTACATTTTTGGCAAAAAAAAATCGCGGAGCAGGTCAACTGTTCCGCGATTTTCACCCCAATTGGGTTCGTTCTCTTACAAATGCTTCAACAGCTCGGCTTCGATGTTGGCAGCACCGCGTACTTCGGTAGCTACGACCAAACCCTCTTTGTTGATCATAAATGCCCGAGGAATGCCTTGCACGCCATATTGCGCAGCAGGAGCAGCATTCCAATGTTTCAGGTCACTCACATGATAAGGCCAGCTCAGGTTATCGGCTTGAATGGCCTGAATCCAGGCTTGCTTGCCGCGTAGGCGGGCTTCACTGATTTGAGCAGGAGTAGCACCGGCAGCCTGACGATCGTCAAAGCCATCCAGGGAAACACTGAAAATGGTGAATCCTTTGTCTTTGTATTTGTTGTAAATCGCAACCACATTGGGGTTTTCACCCCGGCAAGGGCCACACCAGCTTGCCCAAAAGTCGAGCAGTACCACTTTGCCTTTGAGGTCGGAGAGGCGATACTTCTTGCCACTTGGACTGGGGAGATCAATATCTGGAGCAGGTTTGCCGACCTGTACAATTTGGTTGCTTTGTTCAGCAACGTATTGGGCTTCCATCGTGGCCAGGTATTCGGAATAAGACGTAGTCAGGTCTGAATTGGGGTCAGCCTGTTGCAGCTTTTCCAATGCCTTTTTCTGGATTGGCAAATAAGAGCCAGCATTGCCAAACACCATATAGGCCAAAAATGCGCTCAAATACGGACTTTTGGTCGTATCGATAAAGGTGGTCACGTCATTGGCAGACATCTGGCGTTCCATGAGGCTCTTGGCACAGGTGGCCAACAATTTGGAATCTTTGGACCCCGTGATCTCAACGGCGTAATCCTGGAAGGTATTCAGGTCTCCATTTACAGTGACCAATTTTTCAGAACCATCCATGACCAGGTTGATGCGTTTGGCACCAATCCGCAGGTTGTAAATGCCGGGTTTCAAGCCTTCGGCGAAATTGATTTTGTAACTGCCATCGGCGCCAATATCGGCTTTGTCCAAGACAGTGCTGGCACGGCCAATCACGACTTGATCAACGAAAACCTGTAAGTTTTCAGCACCTTTGATGGTTCCAGAGATGGTTGTCCCTTTGGGGGTGCAACTCCAGATGCCCAGCAACAACAATGCAAGGGATGCAATTTGAAGGAAGCGGTTCATGCGATTGATTTTAATTAGATTGCATTTTCCATTTTTTGACCCAACGTATGGTCATAGATGGCTTTCCATTCGCTCAGCGTGCCGTAGTCTTCACCGTCCACCAGGACGCGTTTGCCCGTTACTTCGCCGATTCTGCTAAAAGGAACATTATGGGTATTGAGGTAGTTGACGAGATCGTCTTCTTTATCAGCAGTACAAGTGATCACAATCCTGCTTTGACTCTCACTGAACAGGTACACATCCTTGCGGAAGTTGTCATCTGTTTCTGCTTCAAAGCCGATATTGCCTGCCATAGCTGATTCCAGCAAGGTGGTGAAAAGACCACCTTCTGATACATCATGAGCGGATTCGATCAAGCGGCGGCGAATCAATTTGCTCAAATTCAACTGGATGTGAAACTCTTCATCCAAATCGATGGTTGGCGCTGGCGAAAGTAGCACTTTGTGTACCAAACGCAGGTATTCCGAGCAGTTGATGTCGTTTTGAGGCGTACCGATCATGTAAATCAAATGGCCTTCCTTCTTGAAATTCAGGGTCATCTGGTACTTCACATCTTCCAACACACCCAGCATTCCGATGGTGGGCGTTGGGAAAATGGGTTCGGTGCGGTCTGCTAAAACCGATTGGTTGTAAAAACTCACGTTGCCACCGGTAACCGGGGTATCAAACTTGCGGCAAGCATCGCCCATGCCTTTGATCACGTTGACAAACTGCCAGTATACTTCAGGGTTTTTGGGACTCCCGAAATTTAAGCAATTCGTGATGGCAACGGGTGTTCCACCTGAGCAAACGATGTTGCGCGCAGCTTCCGCTACCGCAATCACCGCGCCAGTATAAGGATCGGCGTGAACATAAGTCGAGTTGCAATCTACCGTAAGGGCCAACGCTTTATTGGTGCCTTTTATGCGTACCAGTGATGCATCCGAGGGTGCAATGGTTCCCATGTTGTTGGTGCGCACCATGGAATCGTACTGCTCATAAATCCAGCGCTTGGAGACGATATTGGGCGAAGAGAAAACCGTCCGGGCAACCTTCTTGAGGTCTTTGGGTTGGTTGATGCTCTTGCTGTTGAACTTATTGACCTGATCAATGTATTTTGGCTTCTGGTATTCGGGCTGGTAGACAGGGGCACCACCGCCCAAAACCAGGGGATCAGCGGGTACATCAGCCACCAATTCACCTTCGTAATAGAACTCCAGGTGTCCGGTATCGGTTACCTCCCCGATTTGGGCACACTCCAGATCCCATTTTTCAAATACATCTACTACCAATTGCTCCTGGCCTTTGTGCACACAAATGAGCATGCGCTCCTGGCTTTCGGAAAGCAAAATCTCCCAAGCTTTCATATTAGCCTGGCGGGTGGGTACTTTACTCAGGTCGATGTGCATGCCGCATTTGCCTTTGGCACTCATCTCTGAGGTGGAGCAGGTGATGCCTGCCGCGCCCATGTCCTGCATGCCGACTACCGCGCCGGTTTTGATCACTTCGAGGGTTGCTTCCAGGAGTAATTTTTCCTGAAAAGGGTCACCTACCTGTACTGCTGGCAAGTCTTCAGCTGAGTCTTCGGTCAAATCCGCAGACGCGAATGTAGCGCCGTGGATGCCGTCTTTGCCGGTGGCCGAACCAACGATAAAGATGGGATTGCCCACACCTTCAGCGATTGCAGAAATGGTTTGACCCACTTTGACAATCCCCACCGACATGGCATTGACCAGGATGTTTTGGTTGTAGCAATCGTTGAAGTAGACCTCGCCACCCACCGTAGGCACGCCAAAGGAGTTGCCATAATCGCCAATTCCTTTTACAACTCCCTTGATCAGGTGCTGGGTATGTGCCAAATCCAAATTGCCAAAACGCAATGAATTGAGCGCTGCAATGGGACGAGCGCCCATGGTAAATATATCGCGGTGAATACCTCCCACCCCGGTAGCTGCACCTTGATAAGGCTCAATGGCAGAAGGGTGGTTGTGGGATTCAATTTTAAATGCGCAAGCCAGACCCTCGCCAATGTCGACCAATCCAGCGTTTTCTTCGCCTGCTCCAACCAAAAGACGTTTGCCGTCGCGGGGTAGTGTTTTGAGCCAATGGATCGAGTGTTTGTACGAGCAATGTTCAGACCACATGACCGAGAAGATGCTCAACTCGGTAAAATTGGGGGTACGCCCCATGATTTTGACAATTCGGTCAAACTCCTCTTCAGTAAGCCCTAGATTTTGGGCTATCTGGGCATTAATTTCTGGTTCAGATACGTGCTGCATCAGCAATTGGGTTTAAAAGTGCAAAGATAAAAACCGAGGGGTGCAAATCGCTATGCAGCTGTTTAATTTTTTCAGCGAAGCTAAAAAGAAGCCATAAAGCCAGGCAAAGTAAACTCATTCTGCTTTATTGACGCAAATACCCCACTAATTTGACGCAATTTTTTATTTTTTGTTTTAAAAAATGTTTTTTTTTTAATTGTTTAAAAATTAAATGCATTTTCATCAAAATCCTATTTGACATGAGCGGCAAGATGACTTACCCCATGAATTTCATGCAGGTTTTTATGAGCATGGATGACATGATCGGAACGGAGTACCAGAAGTCACTGGCGCAGTTGAAGGAGGTATTGGAAAAATAAAGGTATTCTTTTTCTTTACAGCGCCTTCGGCTCTGTAATTAGAACGCAAATGGGAACGCTGATGACGCGGATTGGGCGGATTTGCACGGATTTTATCTGCGATAATCCGCTTAATCCGCGTCATCAGCGTTCCCATTTATGTCGCTTTTGTGCTTGGTATAAATTATTTTCCAAAACTGATCGGCTGGGCCATTTTCTGCGCCTTCAACGCCAATTCCGTGGCGAGAAAACAATGTGCCTGTGGCATTGCAGTTTCTGTGCGGTTGAGCACATCGTCTACGAAAAGGGTACCAAAAGGGAGTGGCACATCCTTGCAATCGATGTAGCGCGTTTCCTTTTGATTGACCAGGTACAAATGGTTTCCAGCGTCAGATTTGGCAATGTCGATGTTCTTGCGGATTTCGATGTAGCCATCGGTGCCCAGGATGGTCAGGCGGCCGTCGCCCCAGGTTTTCAACCCGTCAGGGGTAAACCAATCAACGCGGATGTAGCCCGTACCCTGGTTGCCCTTGATCATCACGTCGCCAAAGTCTTCAAATTTGGGATATTTGGGATGATTGACATTGCCTACTTGAGCCGCTACAATCTCCGCTTGGGTAGAACCCGTAAAGAAAAGAAACTGGTCAAACTGGTGAGAGGCAATATCGGTGATGATGCCGCCATAGTATTTGGTGTCAAAAAACCACTCGGGGCGGGTGCTGAGGTTGGTGCGGTGCGGGCCCATGCCAATGGTTTGAATCACTTTGCCAATTGCGCCAGCTTTGACCAGCTCTCCAGCCTTTACCGTTGCCCGGTTTTCGTGGCGCTCGCTGTACATGATGGAGTAGATGCGTTTGGTGGCCTGTTGGGTAGCACGCACTGCTTTCAATTGCTCCAGGGAAGTAACGCCGGGTTTGTCTACCAGGTAATCCTTGCCGTGTTTCATTACCTCGATGCCCAGTGGTGCACGTTCAATGGGAATGCCCGAACTGAGGATGAGTTGGGTGCTCTGGTCTTCCAGAATTTCTTTCTGGTTGGCGGCTAGTTTGGCCTCAGGGTACCTTTTTGCAAAAGCAGCAACGAGATCGGGCTCTTTGGCGTAAAAGGAAACCAGTTGCCCACCACCTCGGGTCACGGCATCCACCATGCCATAAATATGACCGTGGTTGATGTTGATGACCGAGAATTTGATGCGCGGCTCAGGTTTGGGGCTGGCAAATGCCTGCTGCGGTAAGCTGGACAAGATGGCCATTCCGGTAGCGGTGGTAGCGGTTTCTTTGAGAAAGCGGCGGCGGTTGAAAAGAGTGTTTTTCATTGGCGGTGGTTTGATGTTTGTTTATAAAAAACAGCTGCAATCAACAAAAAATAAATAAAAACAAAAAATGTAATTGCGCAACAAAAAGATTATTTTTGTGGATAAAGCAAATGGGAATGACCATTGCACAGATTGCGCAGGCCAGTAATAGGACAGAGGAAGAGATTCGGGAGGTCTTGTGAAAGGAGTTTAAAGAATAGACTTGAGGCGATTTGATTATCAAGCAATTGCATAGTTCTGAATATAACGACCAGCGGCAGCGCCACCAAAACGTCGGTCGATTTCAACGCCAAGTACTTAGTTGCGGTGCGCTGCACCTTTAATCCAAAATATTGCATTAGACCTACAGACGTTTTGGCGGCTCTGCCGCTCGTCGTTATGCTTGATACTGCTTTACTTGTTAATTACCAATTTACCGAAAGTCTAATGTTTTTCCATAAATTAGATATTCTTAAATACTACCAAGTTTGTCGGCCAGCGGCAGCGCCGCCAAAACGTCGGTAGTACCGAGCAATAATTTTTAGTCAAAGGTGCGTAGCACCGTAACCCAAAGCATAATACCAATGGCCAATACTTACACTCAACTGCATTTTCAAATTGTATTTGCTGTCAAAAACCGGGACGCACTCATCCAAAAAGCTTGGCAAGAGAAATTACATAGCTATATCACTGGAATTGTACAAAATCAAGGCCACAAGATGTTGTCCATTAACTCAATGCCTGATCATGTCCATATGTTAATCGGCTATAATCACACAAAATTGTTACCTGATCTAATGGAAAATGTCAAAACCAGTTCCAACGACTACATCAAAATCAACTGCCTGTCAAGATTCAAATTTGAATGGCAAAAAGGATATGGTGCATTTTCGTACAGCCGTTCTCAAATCCCATTGGTAGCAAAATACATTGAAAATCAGGAGGTTCATCATCAAAAAAAGTCATTTAGGGCAGAATATTTGGAAATGTTGCGCAAATTCGAAGTAGAACACGATGAGCGGTACGTTTTTGATTTTTTTGACGATGTCAAAGGATGGGAATAACGCTAATAAAAATTTATGTTGCGGTGCTACGCACCTTTAATCCAAAACCTGGCACTGAATGTTACCGACGTTTGGCGGCTCTGCCGCCTACCGATTATACACATCTTTGGATGCTTTATTTTGGCATTGATAGTGAACAGTTTACGTAGGTTGCCAACCCCCAAACCCCTGGAAGGGGAGCACATTTTCGGTTAGTAAAAACCTTACTTTTGCTAAAAAGAGGTAGAATATTGACCTAACGTAAGCTGGGCTCCCCTTCCAGGGGCTTGGGGGTTGGTAATCACCAGCACAATCTTGCCGGCTACGCAAAGATGTGTATAATCGGTAGGCTCTGCCGCTGGTCGGTGTACCTAAGAGAACTCAGATTTAAATACCAAGCAATGGACTAATCTTGAGCATTCCGACGAGCGGCAGCGCCGCCAAAACGTCGGTAGATGTAATGCGTTATTTTGGATTAAAAGGTGCAGCGCACCGTAACCCCTACTTTGTTGCGGTGCGCTGCACCTTTATCTCAAAATCTGGCACTGAATGCTACCGACGTTTGGCGGCGCTGCCGCTGGTCGTTGTAATTGATGCTTTTTGTTGCTTCTTGTTGATTACCAAATCACCTTAAGTCATATAAAAAAGGTGCCTGCAATCTTCGAAACTGCCATCCAGCTACTTCTACCAACAACAAGCACCAAGGCAGATCGAATCTGCTCGTTTTTATCCCAAAAAATCCATTTTGGGAAAGGAGCAATAACCTGTTCGATGGAAGCCATCCGGCTTTTCCTTTGAGCTGCGGGACGAAGACTATGCGGAAGCCAAGATTGTTGTTGCGATTGTCAGGATTGTCGTTGTTGCGGTTAGCTACCCGACAGTTGACGGCGTTGTTGTTCCAGCTACCGCCGCGATTAACACGATTCGAACCCTCGATTATTATCCATTGAGCGTTAAGTTAATCAATATTTCTTGGCTCTTTATTAATTTTAGGGGAATCGGATTTTTAGGAAACAAACGCCAATCCAATATTTCTTCCACAAACTTAATATTCTTGATACCACCAAGCTTGTCGACCTGCGGCAGCGCCGCCAAAACGTCGGTAGAATTTAATACCAAGTTATGGATTAAAGGTGCAGCGCACCGTAACCCTTTCTTGTTGCGGTGCGCTGCACCTTTAATCCAAATTAATGCATTATGACTACAGACGTTTTGGCGGCTCTGCCGCTGGTCGTTATGCCTGAAATTATTCAACCACTTGATAATCAACTTACCTCAAGTCTAATACAAATTTATGTTTCGGTGCTACGCACCTTTGGGGCATGTCCTGAGAATTGGTGCTACCGACGTTTGGCGGCGCTGCCGCTGGTGGTTACCTAAGATACCGTTATTCAATATCCAGGTTTATTGGTCCAATTCCAAATTTTGGGCAAATGCATTTTGTTTGAGTTTTTTGACATAGGCTTTGGTTGCAAAGGCTAGAAGCGCAGTAGTCTGTAGCCGATACTGTTCTTGGGAAATTGCGCCTCGTTCTAATTTTTCGCCTAAAAATGCGGTTTTTTGCTTGAATCGCCTTTTGCTGCGTAAAGACAACAATTTTTTCTGCGGAAAAAGCCGAAAACCCAAAAATGGCAAGCCATGCGCGGTAGTATTGAGGTAGTTGGTCTTTAAATCAAGCAACAATCGATGCCTTATAAACTCCTCTATTTTACGTTGAATCCCTTGCAATTCTATTTTATCATCTGCCCAAACGGCAAAATCATCCATGTACCGGATGTAGGGCTTCACCTGTAATTCGTCTTTTACAAAATGATCCAATACAGCCAGATAGTGATTGGCAAAAAACTGGCTGGTCAAATTGCCAATTGGAACTCCTTTACCGGGTAAAACTTCATAGGAATGGAGTATGCTGGAAAAAATGTCCAATAAGGCTTTGTCCTTAAACATGCGCTCCAATAGGCCCAACATTACGCTGTGGTCGATGCTGTCGAAATATTTGCGGACGTCCAATTTTAGGTAATAAGCGTAGCGCTTTTGAAAGCCCCAGGCTTTGTCTACTGCTTTAAAAGTCCCTTTATTGATGCGGGTAGCGTAGCTGTCCGAGATTTGAATGGCTTCAAAATAGGGTGCACAAACGTTCATGATGGCATGGTGCAATACCCTTTCTGGGTAGGCTGCAGCACAGATGCGCCGTTCTTTGGGGTCGTAGATGGTAAAGTAGTGGTAGTTGCCTACTTCCACTTGACCGCTCCATATTTGGGCCTGCAGTTGTTTCAAATTGGCATCCAGATTTTTGGAAAATGCCCATATTTCTGGCTTGGTCTCTTTGCCTTTTTTGGCTTTGTAATGGGCCAATTGCAGGTTTTCATATTCCGCTATCCGAGGTATCAAGTTGCCCACTCGTTTCATGATCTATGCTGTTGAAGGTGTCCACCAAAATTTTGGCGTATTTTTCAATTTTTCCTTTGCCGATGCCAGTAATATTCTTGAGTTTTGCCAACGACAATTCGGGTAGCTTCGCCATTTCTGCCAGTTCGGCATCAGTAAAAATGACAAATGCTGATACTTTTTCTTTGGTAGCAATTTCTTTGCGGATTTTGCGCAAGGACGAAAATCTGGCAAAAACTTCCGGTGTTAGTTCTTTCATGTAGTCTATCTTTTCTTTCGACGCTTTTTCAACATGCGTCAGCTCCAAGTAGCTGATGTAAATGCACCAATATGCACCATTGGCCGATTGTACCAGTTGCTTTTCTATTTCTACAATTTTATGGCTGCGCAAAAAAACATTGAGCTCATCATTGTAATCGCTGACGCCTAAAACTGGAATGGTGAATAATTTGATTTGCATCTCGATTTGGTTTTTATAAAAAACGTGATTTTTCAAAAAAATCGACCGCCAGAGGCGGTATTACCGCTCATGACCCTCCAAAAAGCACGCTTCACTTCGCTCCGACTCCGTTTCGCTTAGCTTTTTTACGGGCCATTCGCTCCCTCCCTGTGCTCAAAGGAAAAGCCGGAAGGGCTAGCCAACGAACTGCGGGACGAAGACTATGCGGAAGCCAAGATTGTGGCCGCGAGCGTCAGGATTGCCGTCGTAGCGGAGAGCTACCCGACAGCTGACGGCGAAGTTGTACCAGCTACCGCCGCGAAGAACACGATACGAACCCGAATTTGGCCCCGTAGGATTTGTCTGCGGACTGCTGGGATAGGTGCCATACCAATCTTGGCACCATTCCCACACATTGCCGCTTAGGTCGTACAAATCCAGTTCGTTTGGTTTTTTCAGGCCAACGGGGTGGGTGCTGCCGTCGCTGTTTTGCGCGTACCAGGCTACTTCGTCCAGGTTTTCACTACCTGCATAGGGGTAGCCGCAGCTCGATTGCCCGCCTCGGGCGGCGTATTCCCATTCGGCCTCGCTGGGCAGGCGGTAATTTTTGTTGGTTTTGCTAGAAAGCCATTGGGCGTAAGCTACTGCATCGTTCCAACTGACATGGATCACTGGGTGGTTGTAGTCACTTTCTGGACGAGGTTTACCATCTACACCGCAAAGCCAATTGACTCCTGGGGTCATTTTCCAATTGCTCCCATCCCAAACGTAACTGCCGTCTCCTCTGTCTGCATCAGTCTGGTACTTTGTCTCATGCACGAACTCGGCAAATTCGGACAGAGTTACGGGGTATTTCCCCATGTGAAAATCGGATACAGTAACCTCGTGGATGGGTTTTTCTAGATCATTTTCCTCACTGCCCATCAAGAAACGCCCCCCTTCCACAAACACCATGTCAAAACTGGTGTTGCCAATTTTTTCTTTGAAATTGCGTGTTGATTTCTGGAAAATTTTGCCGCTGACCTGTTCAAATAAATGCCTCAAGTCAGCAGGAATCTCAAAGAACACTGGGCTCCAGTCGGCCTGGTTGATGTATTGCAGGCTGACAAAATCAGCCTGTCGGCCTGCTTTTAGGTCTTTGATCAGCGCTTCGGCTTTTTGTTGGCGTTTTTCGTTATCATTTTCGCCCATCAGCTCATGCAAGTCCAGTTGCATTCTGAATGCCGGGAATTTACTGAGGATTTCGTAGCGGGTATCGTTGCGCATCAGCTCGGCAATGTGTGCATGGATTTGTATCACCCGATTGGGCGTGATCCATTTTTGCAACAGTTCATAGCGCAATTCGGGCGGGATATGGCCCTTGCGAAACCAGTCTAGCCGCAGCAATTGGCTGATGGCTTCGGCGTGGCAGAGGTTGCTGCGTTCGGTAGAGAGCAGCCGCCCTAGCTCAAGGGTCAAATCCCAGTTGATTTCGGGATACACCGCACAAGCAGCGATCCAGGTACGCATCAAGGGAGTGAAAAACAGGGCAACGGTATCTAGGGGCAAACGCGTATTGATGGCTGTCAGGTTGTAATCCAGGTGCTGCTCCCAAAAGCCGAGGGAAACGTGTTGGTCGTTGTCACTAAAGGCCATGTGTTGGGAGAGGGTTTGTAAACCGTCAAAGCTGGTAGGCAGGATATGTGGGAAAATGCTGCTGCCCGCTTGTTCATACAGATCCCATTGCTCAGGAGATTTGGTCGGAAACCAGTAGCGACGCTCCCACTGTTTGAACACATCGGTCCAGTTGTAGATTTGGAGCGTTTCGGAGTTTTGCCACAGTTCGTTGCCCCCAAAATAGAGCAAAACCGCATCGTGGTGCAGGCCCGCTAGTTGGCGAAGGGTGGTTTCTGATTGGGCATTAGCGGCGTACAAGACCCTGGGGTCGGTTTCGTAGGTGTAGAGCATCACATCTACATTGTTGGCCAGCATGGTGGCATAGATGTTTTGGACAAAGGCGGCGAGGTGGTTGCGCACCGCATTTTGCTCTACAATGATCAGGTATTCGGTATGTTTGCGACTAAAGCAGTAGCGGGGTTCATCCAGCTCGCCTCTTTTGCTGAGTTGTTTGATGCTGCCCGCCAGGTCAAAACTGCGTCGCTGGGTTTCGGTCATGAAGCGCAACTGCCGCAAAGAACGCAGTACGTCGGCTGGATACTCGACGGGTACGGGCGGCACCGCAAAACTCAAGCCTTTGTTGCTCAAGGAGCCGCTCGTAAGGTTGAGGATCAGCTTTTCATTTTGGTCGAGGAGGGGTTGTTCGCTAGGTTTGTTCGGGTTTTGATTGGGGTTGGCCGTAATTGGTTTGGGTGGTTTTTTTCCTTTTTTTGGCGCTGGTTCCGGCGGGGCAATGGCCTGCTTGTCTACAAAAAACCACTGCCGAAACTGGGCTTTAAAAAACTGTTGCTGCTCCGCGTTTTGGACTACTACGGGTGCCAAATAATCGGCCAATAGATCCAATTGCTCAGGTAGCACAAACTGCTGGATGAGGGTGTGCATGGCAATCTGGGTATCGATCCCGATCGAAAAGCCATTGTTTTTCAGAAGCCCGATGAACTCCGTGAGCGGAAAATACCAGCGCGGGGGCGGTTTTTCGGCTTTTGCTTTTTTGGAAAACCAGTTAAAAAAGGGCATAGCGCTTAGAACTTAATTTGAAAAACCTGAAGGCGGTTCCAGTCTTCATTGTCCTTAGCCAACACGGAGAGGGACGACAACCAATCCGCTCTATGGGCTTTTAATTGTTCTGGATCCTGGAGCACAGCGGGCGTAATGCCGGATTGATGCAGCAGCCAGGCCCACAAAATCAGCTCGGCGGTAGACGGCTTTTTGCCTCTGATTTCATCTTTGATCTGGTTGAATGCCGCAATGAGAATGTCCCATTGTGCATCATCATACGGTAACTTGAGCTTTGTTTTGAGGATGTTGCGCAGGTGCTCGCCTTCGGGCGGATTGATGTAAAAAAATACACAACGCCGCAAAAAAGGCTCGGGGAGGGCTTTTTCCGAGTTACTGGTGAGGATGAGGATGGGCTTGAACTGGGCATCTCCTTCGTGGTAAGAGATGTCCTTGAGTGGTTGGCCCTCCAGGCTTTTGATTTTCAACTCTGGCACATCGAAGCGTAGGTTGTCCACAATATCGAGGATATCATTGGGCAAATCGCGCGGGGCTTTGTCGATTTCATCAATCAGCACAATCCGGCGGATGCCCTTTTGAGAGTCGCGGATGGCTTCTCCTAAGGCGCAATAGTTGATGAATTTGTCTTCAATTTCCTGGGCTGTCAGGGGCTTAGGCTCGTGCCGACTGTACTGAAAATGCGCCAGGCTATTGTATTGGTAGAGGATGTCGTTGGCGGTGGAAGTGGTTTTGGTGTGAAAAACCAGGAGCTCTTCTTTAAGACCAAAGTGTTTGACGAGGTGATAGGCCAGTTCGGTTTTGCCAGTGCCTGGCAGCCCGGTCACGAGCAGTGGTTTGTTGAGCAGGAGGGCAACGTCCACAGCCTTTTTTAATGCTTCGGAAGGCAGGTATTCGCCCTTGCCCAGGGTTTGGGAAAAGGTATCTTTTACCTCAGGGAGTTTTTTGTCGGTATAAAACTGCTGCATGGGTCAAAGCTATTTTAGTTGAAGTTTGTTAATGGCCTCTCGGTAGTAGAGGGGGGTATCTTTTGAGGTTAGGGAGTTGCGATCGAAGATGGTGTCGTAGCTTAAATCCTGATTTTCTAGCTTTATTGGTGTTGCAAAAAAATCATGCACATCATTGGCGATTACTTTGTCCAGTTTTGGTAATACCGCTACCAAGGTGTTACAGAATTTTGTATCAATGATTTGTTGTAATTTTTCAAAATCATCATCACTAAATTCAAAAAGCAACACGAAATGATAAGGATGTTCTCTGCTGATGTTTTGAAGCCACATATTGAAAAATTCCGATAAGCCCTCTTCTTCCCAACTGCGTATTTTGCAGCGAGTAACCACTTTTTTGTTTTGAAGGGCTTCCATAAAATCATCTAATTCAGAAAATAAATCCAGATTTAACAGTTCACGTAGAATGTCTTCGTAAGCGGATTGGGCATCCTCCTTGGTTTTTATGGAAACACTGTCATTGATTCGTTTTTCTTTGACATTCTCGCCGTCGACTGCTGCTTTATTGAAATAATGCAATTGTAGCATTTCGGTAGCGTCCTCAATGCCATCATTTTCGGAATTGCCCACTATACAAAATACAAAGGCTCCACATTGTTTGTACTTGCCAAATTGTTTGAGGCATTTTATGAAATGCTCTTTTTGTTCGTAACGATCCAGCCAAATTTTGAGTTTGTGGTTTTTAGATCTGGCTACTTCGAGCAATTTACCTTCCTCTTGAGTGAATTTGTGGCGAATTTCAGGAGCATGTTTATTTCCAGTCACTTTGAGTTCATCCATCCATTCTGAAAACAATTTTCGGAAGTGAAGCCCAATATCTGGCATATCCAGGTATTTTTGGATACGAAGGATCAGATCATCGGCATGGCTATAGTTGTGGGTATGTTGGTCTCCAAAGATGCTATCTCTTCCAGCAGAAACACTTCCTGAATTTACATTTTTGTTCCCTTCTCCTTCCATGTGAAATTTAATTCTTTGGCTGATTGATGTTTATGTCTCCAATAATAGAATCTCTACCCGCTGTAATCTTTCCAGCGTTAATATTTTTACCATCCTTGATAATAATTCTAGCTTGATCATCGTCCCCCTCTTCCATTTTTTTGATCAAAGCTTCAATTTCCTGGCGCATCTCTGGATTTTCGTGCAAGAAAGTAAGCAATTTGCTGGTAAAACCATGCACATAGATGGGGTCTTCCGGTTTGTCTTTCACTTTTTTTAATTCATCATTTTCCTTTTCATCGATAATGAACCAGGGTTTGATTTTGCCCCATAACTCAAGCAAAGAGCCTTTGGTAGCGGCAGAAAAATCTCCGGCAATTTTTCCGGTCACTTCATTTGCAAGGACGGGTTTGACTAAGTTGTATAGCTGATTGGCCAATGTTGATAGTGCGTTAATATCCATGATTATTTTTTTGTGGCTAAAGATATAAAAAATGGATAAAATCACAATATGCAGGTGTACAAGCCTTCCAAAAAAATCCCTCTTGAAAATCTCCACAAATCTACCTACTTTTCACCAATTGTAATTTTTCCCACAAAACCGATTGACAAATGCGTCCCCAAATTCTGTTTTTGCTCTGCCTGCCCTTGTGGCTGGGTGGTCAGATTGCGCCTATTGGGTATTATCCATTTGAAGGCAGTGCAGATGATCGCAGCAGCACCCGCAACAATGCCCAGATTTTCGGCAATCCGCGCTGTGTACCTGGCATTCGCGGCTCGGCTTACCAACTCGATGGCGTAGGCGATTATTTTGAAATTCCTAATGTCAGTGAGATCAATGGCTTGAGCAGCGAATTTACTTTTGCTTGCTGGATTTTTCCTACAGCGCTGGATGGAAACACCGTCTCCATCCTGACCAAGTCCGATACCAAACCATTGACCGCTCCTTTCAACCTCGCCTACCAAGGTGGGGCTCTGATTCCCTATGTGCGGTATACCGCGCCCGGATTAATCCCAACTGCCTATCAAAACTTTGTGATGGGTGCCCCTTTTGCGATTCAGCTCAACCAATGGAATTTTGTGGTTTGGCGCTTCAATCGGGGCAAACTGGACATTTTTCTGAATGGAAAGTTGGTGATCAGCCTGACCTTGCCCATGACTGCGGTGCGCCAGAACAATGCCCCGATTGTGTTGGGACGGGATGAACCTGGCACTACTGAGTATTTCATCGGCATCATGGATGAGTTTTACATTTTCAACAAAAGCATCTCGGATCAGCAATTGCTGGAATTGTACAATTCCTATACCTTACCTGAGAAAATTGCCCAACCCGTCACCATTTGTCAGGGAGAAGTGTACCGCAAACGCAGTACCGCTGGTTTGTACGCCGATACCATTCGGACGAGCAAGGGCTGTGACAGCGTCAGCTATTTTCAACTGACCGTCAATCCCAGTCCACGGGTGACCGTGGATACAGCTATTTGTGCCGGACAGAGTGCCTTTGGCTACACCTATGCCAACACTTACACCGATGTTTTTACAACTAAACTGGGCTGCGACAGTACTAGAATCCTGAATTTAAAGGTAAATCCGAATTCTTCCTCCAACATCATTCGCGGCATATGTGTGGGGCAATCTTTTGAGGGCTACTCAAAAGCGGGTACTTATACAGATGTGCTGAAAAACGCAGTGGGTTGCGACAGTGTACGCACCATCCAGTTGTTGGTGTTCAGGCCGGATACCGTAACCATTGATCGCAGCATTTGTGTTGGTGACCAGGTAGAGGGGTATCGAATCAGCGGGGTTTACCGCGATACCTATAGAAACGTGCGCGGCTGTGATAGTCTGCGCATTTTGCGCTTGAAAGTGCTCCAACCCGATTCGGTGGTACTTAATGTCCGAATCTGCCAGGGAGCAAGTTTTGCGGGCTACCGCAGTACGGGCAATTATACCGATCGATTCCAAGGCAGCGATGGTTGTGACAGCATCCGTGTTTTGCGTTTGGCAGTAAATCCACCGCCGCTGACCCAAAGCCTTAAGGTGATCTGCGCGGGGGAGCAATTTGCTGGACACGGTACCAGCGGCATATACCGGGATTCTTTTCAAACCAAAGCGGGGTGTGATAGCTTTCAGGTTACCCAATTGGTGGTGCTGCCCCCGGTACAATCCAGCATCAATGCTACAATTTGTAAGGGGGCAAGTATAGAAGGCTACGCCACTGCGGGTACTTACGTGGATACCCTGGTTGCGAGGTCAGGTTGCGACAGCATTCGCACCTTGATCTTGAGTCAGGCCAGTGCCATCACTTTTTCTTTGAATAAAACCATTTGTAAAGGGGATGTTTTTGCGGGTTATTCGACGGCAGGGACATATCAGGATACTTTATTTGCCCGTGGAGCTGGGTGTGACAGTGTGCGAACCCTGATTCTCCAGGTTGTGGAAATCTCCAATTTGCAAGAGGAGGTGAGCATTTGTGCAGGTGGCAATTACGAAGGGTATACCAAATCTGGAATTTATACCAAAACCATCAAACGCCCCGGGCTTTGTGACAGCGTGTACACCCTAAAACTCAATGTAGGCGCGGTGTATGTACCCAATGCTTTTTCTCCTGACGGAGACAAAATCAACGATACGTTCAAAGTATTGGCAGGGGAGGGGAGTAAAGTGGAAGTGCTCCGTTTTTACATCCGGGATCGTTACGGCAACCTGGTTTTTGAAGGAAAAGACTTGGACAGCGAATGGGATGGCACCTTCCGGGGGCAAAAAGCCAATCTCGGACTTTATTTCTATGCCATTGAACTGGATTGCGGCGGCAAGCGCTCGGTGTTGAATGGTGGGGTGAACCTGATCCGATAAAGATTTTGGGTTCCCACAATTAAACTTAGTCTGTTTAATTGCGGAAACCCAAAATTTAAACCTTTACTCTTTGACAATTTTCACTGTCTCGGTTCCCAAATCGCCCAGATTGATTCGGACGAAATAGAATCCGCGTGGCAGGTCATCAAAACTGATGCCATCAAGGATGGTGCCTGCACTCACTTTTTTGCTGGAATGCAGTCGGCCATCCGCGTTAAAAAGTTCAAGGATTATATCGCTAGTGGGCTGTTGCAGGAATTGGATCACCAGGCGATCTTTTACCGGATTGGGGTAAATGTTGAACAAATCGTCGGCTTCTACACCCACTTTGGTATTGGCCAATTTAGATAAAGCTTCGCCACCAAAAGTGGTATTGACCATGCGTACCCGATAGATGTTGATGCCTTTCAGTGCCGTATAATCAATGTATTCGTATTCCTGGTTGTTGTCCTTGAGCCGGATAGGTGCTTTGACTGTGCCAATCAAGCCAAACTGTTTGGCGTCATTGGAGCGTTGTACATCGAAGGTGTAATTTAAGCCATCGTTGAAAATCGCCCAATTGAGCCGTACTGTTTGACTGTTCATGGGTACAGCATCCAGTCCAAAACTATTGACGCCACTACCGCATATTGTCGGGTTGTCGGTCACGGAAAGGAATGTGCTGAACCTGCCTACGCAGTTGTTTTCTGAAACCGTAAGGGTCACCCCGAATCGACCTGGCCCAACAAAACTGACTGTTGCTACTTTGCCATAAGCCACCCTCGGTGTAACGCCCAGGTCGAAATCCCAACGTACCCCAGGGAATTCGGAGCCTGTTTCAATGCGCAATACGGCATTGTCTTTGGCGCAGAACCCGGTCGGGCTTTTCCAGTCGATTTTCACATCATTGCCCACTTCAATTTTGACCACATTGTTTTCAATGTAGGGACATCCACCTTTGATGCGTACACAACGGGCATAATAAGTGGTGGTTTGTAGGGGGCCTGGGTCGTAATCGGGCGCATTGGAATTGGGGATCGGTTCAAAGAAAGCATTGTCGAAACGCGGGCTGCTCACCGATTTCATCCAGAGGTATTCCACTTCTCCGACGCCTCCTGTGGGGGAAACAACGTTGACCAAGGGCGCCGGATCGATTCCGGGAGCGCATAGCCGTTGATCGTAACCGAT
>Ga0247831_1002414_pt1 | contig 30426 bp, 29 predicted proteins | sample LaCruzMarch2015__9_FD_192406 | JGI IMG/M metagenome (GOLD analysis project Ga0247831, IMG submission 192406) | Freshwater microbial communities from meromictic Lake La Cruz, Castile-La Mancha, Spain - LaCruzMarch2015_1m | ecosystem: Environmental > Aquatic > Freshwater > Lake | place: Spain...
AAAGCGTTATTAGTTGATAGTTGGTATGACAGTTATTTGGGAGTGGTTATATTGGTTAGAATACTAGACGGAGTAATTAAAAAAGGAATGGAAATTTTATTAATGTCGACAAACACAAGACATCCAGTTGAAAGAGTTGGTGTGTTCACCCCTAAAGCGGAAAATAAAGAATATTTAGGTCCTGGAGAAATTGGTTTTATTGTTACAGGCATCAAAGATCTTTCGGATACTAAAATTGGAGACACAATAACAGATTATTCTAATCCTATAAAAGATCCGTTACCAGGATTTAAACCTAGCAAGCCAGTTGTATTTTGCGGATTATTCCCAGTTGATAGTACAGAATATAATTTATTAAGAGACAGCCTTGCAAAATTAAAATTGAATGACTCTAGTTTTGTTTATGAGCCCGAGAATTCCGCTGCTTTAGGATTAGGTTTTAGATGTGGTTTTTTAGGACTACTTCATCTTGAAATTATTGTTCAAAGATTAGACCGAGAATACAATTTAAATTTAATTACTACAACGCCAGGCGTTGTTTATAAAATTAATAAACACGATGGAACAGTTATGGATCTTCAAAATCCCGCGAATATGCCAGAACCAAATTTTATCAAATCTATTAATGAGCCCTGGATTAACGCTACAATAATTCTTCCAGAAGAATACTTGGGATCAATTATGAAATTATGTGAAGAAAAAAGAGGAAAACAAAAGAGCTTAAGTTATTCAGGAAATCGCGCAGTCCTATCTTATGAATTACCACTAAATGAAGTTGTTTTTGATTTTTACGATAAGATAAAATCTATTTCTAGCGGTTATGCGAGTTTCGATTATGAACTGAAAGATTATAGAGAAGGTGATTTAATTAAATTGTCCATATTAGTAAACGAAGAGATGGTTGATGCATTGTCTATGGTTATTCATAAAGATTTTGCTGTAAGGCAAGGAAGGTTAATGTGCGAACGATTAAAAGACTTAATACCAAGACACCAATTTCAAATACCAATCCAAGCGGCCATTGGTGGAAAAGTTATAGCAAGAGAAACAATTTCTGGTTATAGAAAAGATGTTATCAGTAGAATTCATGGAGGCGGAGCTAGAGATAGAAAGAAAAAACTCTTAGAAAAACAAAAAAAAGGAAAAGCAAGAATGAGGCAATTTAGTAGCGTTGACATTCCCCAAGAAGCTTTTATTGAAGTTCTAAAAATAAATAAAAATGAATAATTTATGGATATTACCATAGTAATTATTTCTTATAACTCATTTGATCTTGTTAGAAACTACGTTCATAATTTATCCAAAAAAATACCTATTATTGTAATTGAGAATTCTAGAGACAAGAATCTTAAAAATTATTTAGAAAAAAAATTTAAAAATACAAAAGTTTTAATTCCTAAAAATAATTTAGGATATGGTGCTGGATTAAATTTAGGTATCAAAGAATCAAAAACAAAATTTGTTTATTGTTCGACTGTAGATGTAGTTATAAATAACAATAATTTTTTTTTGTTAGATAAATATAAAAGTATATTAAAAGATTTTGGAATGTTAGCCGCAACTTACAGTAACGAAAAAATTTATAAAAATTATGAGATAAATAAATCAAAAATTATTAATAAAGATCTTTTAAAAATAGGAATAAAAGAAGTAGATATAATTTTTGGTTCAGGATTTTTATTAAATAAAAAAAAATTAAAAGAAAAGAAAATATATAATTTGTTTGATGAAAATATTTTTTTATACTTTGAAGATAATGATGCAAGCTTAAGATTAAGAAAAAATAATTTAAAACTATTTGTCTGCAATAAAATAAAATTTCAACACAATGAGAGAAAAATTATTAATATAAATTACGATTTAAAATATAAGCTATCTAGAAACTGGCATTATTGTTGGTCTAAATTTTATTTTTATAAAAAAAATTATTCTTATCTTTTTGCTCTTAAAAAGATTTCTCCTAATTTTGTAAGGGCAATTAAGTCACTTATTATTAATTTAATAAGAATAAATAACTCAGGAATTTTAATTAGCATTGCTCAAATATCAGGTATATTAAACTCTTTAATGTTAAAATCTTCATCACATAGAATAGAAGTTAAAAATTAGAAATGAGCAAAATTCTAAAAAAATTTTGTGGTGTATTTGGATATAAATTATTACCTAAAAATTATATTAAAAATAAAAATTATTTATTAAATTTTTCATCTTTAAAATTAGAAAAAATTATAGCAAATCTTGCTGAGAAAAAAATTATTAATTCTTTAGTTCAAATTGGTGCTAACGATGGAGTATCACATGATCATTTGCATAATATAATTAAAAAATTTCAATTGAAAAGTTTGCTTTTAGAACCGATAAAAAAATATTTTTTAGATTTGCAAAATAGTTATGAAAATTATGACAATGTACAATTTGAAAACTCCGCTTTAAGTATAAATAATGAAATTGATTTCTTATATAAAGTAAATCCAAATCATTTTGATAAATACGGCACATTAGCTAGTGGCATTTCATCTTTTTATAAAGAACATTTGCTTAAACACGGAATCAAAGAAAAACATATTGTTCAAGAAAAAGTAAATCAAATAGGTTTTGATGAACTTTTAAGGAAATATAATATTAATTCTTTTGATCTTTTGTTAATAGATACTGAAGGGTATGATTGTAATGTCGTTAATGATTTTTTTATAAAAATAAAAGAAATTAGGCCTATTATAATATTCGAATGGTCTCATGTAAAAAATAACGAATTAGAAAATACATTAAATACAATAATTAAGAATAGTTATTCTTTTTTCCCAATAGGAGATGATATCTTCTGTTTTCCGATGGAAAAAGATATTTTATTGAAACTAAATTAATGAAATTAAAATAAGGAGAGATGGCCGAGTGGTTGAAGGCGCCCGCTTGGAAAGCGTGTATACTGTTAAAGGTATCAAGGGTTCGAATCCCTTTCTCTCCGCCAAAATAGCCATTAATTAATTACTCTAGTTTCTCTAAAACTTTCCAAAACCAATGTGATCACACTGTGATCACACAATAGAGGAAGGAAAGTCATGCATATACGTAAATTAAGAAATAAATGGCAATGTATAGTAAGGATAAAAAATATTGCTTTAGCTCAAAGTTTTATCTCTAAGGCACATGCAAGAAAGTGGGGAAACAAACAAGAAGCTGAGATTAGACTTGGAACTTACTCTGATGATAGCAAATTAACCAATCTACGTTTGCGAGATCTATTAAAACTTTATTTTGATAAAGCAGTTAAAGTCTCTCGTAGACCAAAGTTATTAAAATATGAAGTTGATTTACTATGTAGACTCCAAATTAGTGCTAATACATTATCTACATTAACAGCATTAAAGCTCTCAAACTTTAGGGATGAGCGCTTAAAAGCTGGAAAATCAACTACAACAGTTGGTAAATATTTAAAGTTAATCTCTAGAGCTATTGTTATAGGCCAAAAAGAACTTGGAATTTCAATTGCGAATAACCCAGTTGATTTAGTTGAAAAACCACGGCCTAATCCTCCAAGAGACAGAACACTTAATAAAACTGAATTACAAAAATTGTTTAACGCTTGTAATGGTCAATTAAGAAACATTGTTGAAGTTGCTTACTACACACTATGCAGACGCAGTGAAATACTACGTTTAAGTTATAATGATGTTGATTGGATAACTTCGACTGCAATTATAAGAGAGACTAAAAATGGTATTCCTAGAAGAATAGGATTAGCACCTAGAGTTATTGAGATACTTAAATCGTTACCAAGATCAATTTCAGGTAACTTCTTTAATATAACTAGCATAAGTTCATTTGAAAAATCTTTCAAATCAGCGCTTAAAAGATCAAGCATCAAAAACTTGAGATTTCATGATTTAAGACATTGTGGGGCAACGCATTTAGTTGAAAGTGGCTGGTCTACTATGGAATTAATGCAGCAAGGTGGGTGGTCTAGTCAACAGATGGCAAAACGATATTCAAATATATCACCCACGCACTTAGCTAATAAAATGAAATTGTAACTTAATGGTTAAAAATAATACCAGGTATTGAAATGTTATACACATATTAAAGCTGAATATTTAGCAAAAGAAACTTAACTAACTTTATGGATATGTAATTGTAATTGGCTTTATTTTACAAGAAATAAAAGTATCTTTCTTGCTGTCATATTGGGTTGTGCGGTCAACCATAAAAGCTAGGATTTAAGCTATTTTTTACAGTCTCACGGATTACGAATATATAACAATTAGAAAGTGAGAATTAATATATTATTAGTCTCAAAGTCTCATACTCGTATATATTTCTCACTTGAGACTTAAATTACTAAAAAAATTTAATTTTTTTCTTAACATTTAAAAAAATTTATGTTATAAAATAAAAATTAGAAATTACTTTAGGTTTCTAATTATAAGTAAAAGAGCGAAGCTTTTGCAAACTTCATCACTCTCTAAAGTACAGACGGCACTCGAAAAACGAATCACAAAACATATAAAAATTTAAACCTGACAATTGGTTTGGAATTTATTATTAGATAGTATTTAGATGCACATCTATTTGTGCTATAATTAGTTTATCTTTTAATACTTTCCAAAAATAAAAATTGTCTGGGTTGCTGTTTTGTCAGGGGCACGCAATCTGGACTTATAAGGAGTATAAAAGATGAGTATAAGAAAATTAAAGTTAGAATACCCTGAGATATTCACAGAAAAAAAATATCCAGAACAAGATGCAGGTGATCCAGGTGTAAGCATGGAATATTACATCGATGAAATAATAGGTCTCGATGATTATACCTATGATGATTATCTTGGAAAACATAAACTAACATTAGAAGAAGAGCGTAAGTTAAAAAAATATTATGGCTCTGAAGAAATAGATGAGCTTCGAGAGAAAGGTTGGATTAAATAATGACTATTCTCGAACAAGTAAAATCATTCGAAGCACAAGGTATCTATTGTGTGCCAGTAGAAGCTGGTGGAAAAAGACCACTTACAAAACAAGGGCATTGGAAAGATGTTGATTGGTTAGATGAGGATTTTCAAAAAGCCGAAGCTTTTGGAATTCAGCATGAGAAATCTAATTTAATAGATTTAGATTTTGACGACTTGTCTTCAATAAATTTTCAACATTTACTTCCTACCAATACTTTAACTATTGGAAAAAAAGTTAATGGTGTAGCAATACCAACTCATTTATTTTATCGTTACGAAGGTAATAAGCATAAATATGTAACTTTAGAAGATCGCAATAAGAAGGACTCCGTAATTGTTGAGATGCTTGTTAACACCCAAACGGTTGCTGGCGGCAATAATAGAGTATTAATTAATAATGCTCCACCTTTAAAGCTTAGTGATAGCCAATATATTGAACTTAAGAATACAGTTGGCAAGATTGCACTCCTGACAATGCTATCAAAAAATTACCCTAAGGAAGGTAGTAGAGATGAGTATTGTTTAATTATTGCTGGTTGTCTCGTGCGATATACTAATTGGACAACTTCAGAACGGGAAGAATTCATGAGAATTCTTTGCCAAGCTAATAATGACACTGAAGTAAAAAGTCGAGTAAGTAAAATAACTTATCAGGAAGAGCAATACAAACTTAACAAGGAGGTTTATGGAGTTAAAGCTTTTGCTGAACATATAAAACGTGATGTTGATATTTGTACAAACTGGTTTAACTGGGTAAATAATGAAAATTTATCCGAGACAACCCCAATCACAGCATTAAGCGCTAGTGAATTTATAGCAAAAAATTATCCTCAAGCAGAATATTTGTTATATCCTCTAGTTGCAAAAGAGACGCTTACTCAGATATGGGCAGCGCCTGGGGTTGGAAAAACATTATTTTCAATTGAACTTGCTTGTGCATTATCAAACGGACAAGACTTCTTAAAATATAAATGGGTTAAAGATGTAAAACCTGTTCCTGTTTTATATGTGGAAGGAGAAATGTCCGCTACGCAAATTCAAGAGCGTCTTTTAAACATAACTGAAAGATATCGTAGTGAAAATAAAACATTTGACTATGAAATGATTAAGTTTGCGATACTCCGCGAACAAATAAACTATTCTTTTGATCCGTTAAATACAGATCTTGGTAGAAAACGTTTAGAATTATTAATGGAGCAAATGTATCATCAATTTGGACAAAAGCCTTTTGTATTTCTAGATAACATATCTTGTCTAACTTCTTTTCAAGAGAAAGATGGAGCTGAATGGTTAAGTTTTATGAATTGGCTCGTTCAATTACGTAGCAAAGGATATACAATATTCTTTTTACATCATGCGACTAAAGAAGGTTCGACTTCTTCTGGTAGTAATATGAAAGAAAGACCTGTTGATTTAGAGATTAAATTGCAAGAGCCTGAAAAGGAACAGAAGCTTGATCTTAAAGAGGAAACACAGATGATAGTACAATTTAAGAAATGGAGAGAACATAATTATACAGAACATTCTCAAAGCTTCTTAGCAAGCGTCGCTCGTCGCACTCATAAATGGTCTTGGTATAAGTTAACCAATAAAAAAAATGCTTCTGATAGAGCTTATCAATATTGGAAAACAGCAGGGATAGGTATTTGGTCTGAGGATATGAAAGAACATGATGAATACCCTATAAGTAAAGCTTCATTCTATCGTTCTAAGAAAAAAGACATAGAGCAAAATGAAGCTGTGAAATTAGAAGAGGTGCCATTTTAATTCTAGGTATTAAATTAAATTAGCAAATTATAGGGCTGTAAGTTTTAATCCATCTCTGCTTGAGCCCCTGAAGTAAGTTAATACTTATAAACTTGACCTTTATTGCCTTGTTACTTTTCAAATAAATTAGGAAAATACAGTCTTTTCTACAAATTCAAACAGGTCAAGTATTCGTGGCCCGTGAGACGTGTGGCGTGCTAATTTAGCCAAGAACCACGGCCGAAGGTTTTAATTTAAATTATCTACTTTGATATCCCAAGAAGTTGCCATTGTTATCAAAAATACTTCCATTTGATATATAGCCTCTACGATTACCATTGTTGTCAAAAATATTATTATTTTTTATATATCCCAGTCTATCACCGTTATCTCCAAAAATATTTTCATTTTTAGAATAACCAAAAGAATTTCCATCTTTATTATATAAGCCATTGTTTCTATTTAGATTATTAGAATTATTATTATAATTGTAGGGACTGTTGTTGTAATTGTAAGGGCTGTTTTTATAATTATTTAAACTGTTATTATAATTGTTCGGGTTGTTATTATAATTATAAGGGCTATTTTTATAATTGTACGGACTATTATTGTAGTTATATGGACTATTATTGTAGTTATAAGGACTATTTTTATAATTGTACGGACTATTATTGTAGTTATATGGACTATTATTGTAGTTATAAGGACTATTTTTATACTGAGCTAGTACTAAAGAAACGTTTGTATAAAAAATAAAAAATAGAAAAAAAAATTTAGTAAAGTTAAGTTTCATAATTAGATTATCAAATTATAATGAATAATAGCGTTTTTTTTCATTATAAAAACAATAAAAGTATTAATTTTGATGATAACTAACTATATATTGTTTATTTATAATCAATTTTTAATTAGCATTGAATAATGTCTATTTTTCAGAAGATTCTAATACTATTGCTTTCACTTTTTTTATTCAATACCGCAAGTTTTGCGGCATGTGAGTGCGTATGTATTGATGGAAAAAAAGAGCCAATTTGCGAAAGCGCATTAGACATACCTCCACCATGTATTGGCATTTGTGCCATTGCTCCTCCTAGAGTACCTCCAATCCAAACTCCTAGCATACCACCCATAGGCACAACTAAGTGCGTACAAAAACAAGTTCAAAATCCTTATACTGGTAAATATGAATGGAGAACAGTTTGTAATTAAGAAAGATGAAAAAATTTTTAATCTTATTTTTTTTAATCATATTAACAAGCTGCGCTACACAACAAACAAGATTTAATAAAGGAACAAATCTCAAAGATGAGGCTTACTTAAGGGATGGCGCGCAAAATGTCAAAATTGTAAAATCTTTACCTGATAATTTTATTATCTTGGGATCAGTTAACACAACAAGGTGCGATAATGATTTGTTGGCACAAAAATATACGAATGAAGACTTAATAAATGACTTAAAAGTTGAGGCTTTCAAACTTGGTGCTAATTTTATTTATGATTTAAAAAGCAATAAGCACTTACCCGTAGAAGCGTTGGCTCGTAATTGTTGGTCTCTAACATCAGCTTCTGCAACAGCTTTCAATTTGATTGAAAAAGAAAAAGAAGAGGATTTATCCTCTTCAAATGAAGATGAAGATGAAAATAAAGAATTAGCAATTGTTGAAAAAAAAGAAAATACAGTACAAAAAAAAGTATTAAATAAAAATAAAGATGAAGTTATCATTTATATTGAAAGAGATATTGTTGGTAAACAATTATTACCAAAATTATCTTCTCAAAATAATAAAATTTTAATTAAACAAGAACTAACAAAAGATCAATTATCAAAGTTAATAAGCGAAAATGAAAAAATTTTATTAATTACTCCAAGAAAAATAAATGTTAATCAAAGAAAAATTGAAGATAAAAATTATAATTCTAAGTTCATTAGCGGTAAAGAAAGACTAGCAAATGATAACTATCAAAGCTTAATTAGAGATCTCCAGATGCTAGATTCGGAAATCGCAAGATTAGATTCTGGAAGATCTAGAGCACGTCAACATGCAGCAAGTTATGGATTTTGTGGAGGCAACTGGGGATGTATTTCGCAACAACTAGCAGCAACAGTGGCTGCTGAAGAATGGGAGTCAGCTCTTAATGTTGCCTTAAAGAAAAAAAGTACTATTAATGAAACATTAAGAAGCACTCCTTCTTATTTAGAGAATAAAATTTACAGAGATTACACTTACAAAGTAACCACAATTAAGGCTAGCAAAGATATATCTTACAATGCAGTTAGTATTGTTGATAATAAGTACTTCAAAAATATTTACACAATAAATGAGACAGCTGAATTTTCAAATTTTAGTAATCTTAACCCCAACGATGAAAGATATTCTGAAATCATAAGAAACTCTAAGTCTGTCCAAGATGTTGAAAATTGGGAAAAATCTAAATTTAAAAGCATACAAATTTCAGAAATAAATCAAAAAGAAAATAACAGAGCTATAAAAGAGTCTGAAATTTTAGATGCCTTGGAGATTAAAAAAAACTTATTTAAAAATATATTTTCTAGCGATAATAAAAAGAAATAATCAATTCAATTAGTTGACTAAAGTTTTCCACACCCACTATAGGTATTATTAAGTATATTTTTTATAATTTTATCTAATTAAGAATCTTATTAGGCTTTCAAATTATGCCTAGAGTAATTCATTTTGAAAAAGCCCGTCAGAAAATATGGGATAATAGACCTCATAGATACAACGCTTATTCAGCATTTGTAGATTTCGTTTATCAAAAGAAATATAAAATAAATTCAGAATTAAGTGACCTGTATGTGAAATATCTAGGTGAGCATAGAACCTGGATAGAATTTAAAGAAGCTTTGCCAAAGCTTGAACCAGAGTTATTACACTATACAGTAGTTCATTATTACTTTGCATGGCACAGATGTAAGAGACAATTATTTGATACTAGCATGTTTAAAAAGCTAGGATTTTATTATCAATTTAGATACTCCAAGGAAAAATACAAAAAGATCTTCTACTACATATCTCATCCACGTATTATAAAGTCAGGTGATAAGGTTGAGCAGTACAAACTGTTTGATCTAAAGAATGAATTAAAAATTATGAAATGATTAAATACTTTTTTTTTTTATTTTATATAATTTTTTTATCTACTGTTAGTTTAAAAGCTAATGAGATAATTTTATCTTGTGTCAATACTAATTTAGATTATTTAGAAAAGAAAAAAAAAATTTTTGATAACTATAAAACCTTAAAAATAAAATTCACTGAACAAGAATTTAAAAGAAATTACACTAATACAATTACAATAACACCTGATAAAAAATTATTAATTTCTAGTAAAAACCAAATAACTAAACCACACGTAAATCTTTATTATGAAACAGAAAAATATTTAATATTTAGAGATCTTTTAACAACGTCCAGCACCACAAAACCATATACTGATCAATTGATAATTATAGATAGGATTAATTTAAAATATATACTTCAAAATTTTGCTCAAGCTGATCCAATTCCGAAGAAATGGAATATGAATGAGTTAATCTCTAGTGCAGATGAAGCAATGGTATCTTTCATAAAAAATGAAAAAGTTCCCAATGGGTATGGGAACAGTTGTATTCTTGAAGAAGTTAAGAAAAAAAAAATATGAGTAATCATCATTTATTAGATAGTTTTTTAGAAACAGTTTTAGAACCTGATAAAGAAACTATTAATTATTATGGTGTCGAGGTTCCTTTTCCATCATTAGCTCAAGCAGAATTAGATCGTCAGTTTAATATCAACCTTAAAAATAACGTATCACCTAGAGACTTTGAGAAGGTTATCGATGGAGTAATTGTTAGTATCAAACTAGATTTAAAGAGAAAATATAAACTCTACTATTTTTTACTTTATAATATTTCTTATTTAAGAAAGAATAAAATTAATCTTACTAAATTCGATTTTGAAGAAATAAATGAATTACTTTTCAGTACAGAGGACCGCATTTATTTGTATTACGATAAAATTAAGCAGTTAAGTTTAAATTAAATATTTATGAAAAAAGAACTTAATTATTATGACATCCATGTAAAAGTTATGAGAAAAGAAAAACTTACTCTTGAAGAGAAAAAAGTACATTTTGAGAAAATGGTATATAAAAACAATCTTATTGAAACTCTATTTAAAAAAGATGAGGAACGGGCAAAAAAATTCAAAGAGCGTCTGGAACTTATAAAAAGAGTGGAGCAAAGATATCCAAATCGAAAAAAAATAGAAATCTTTTACCCACGAACTAAAATATTTAAATGATTAGATTTATTATACCTTTAATTTTTTTATTAATTACATCAGCTAAATCAAACGAACTAGAAAGAATTTTAGATCAAGCTAACAAATATACAGTTAAGATTTATAACTCGACCGACACACCATTTCTTGAGGACACTTACAACCCAAGCGCTGGCTCGGGGTTTTTAATTGATAAAGCAAATGGAATTATAATTACTAATGCACATGTTGCATCTTATTCGCCTGCATTAAATAGAGTTAATTTTAAATATTCAAATCCTGTTCAGTCTAAACAAGCTTATATTGATCCTGAATTAGATCTTGCATTTTTAAAGATTGATCCAAAATCTATTCCAAATAATGCAGTTGAGGCAAAATTACATTGTAAAAACAATTATGATCAAGGACAGGAAGTTGTTGCGTTCGGCCATCCAGCGGGAAAAGATTTTACTATCACTAGAGGGATTATTTCAGCCGTAAGGTTTGAAAGTGATTTCTTTGAGTCAATCCAAACTGATGCCGCTATAAACAGGGGAAATTCTGGAGGCGCACTTATAGATGTTAAAACAGGTCTCGTTGTTGGAATTAATTCATTTGGGATTCAAGAAAATGAAGGCCTTAACTTTGCTCTGCCATCTTATACTGTTTGCAAAGTTATTGATTTGTTTAAGAATAAAAAAGATCCATCTCCTTTAAATTTTAATGTGATCTTTGCAAATAATAAAGAACAGGGAAAATTCTTGAAAGTATCTGAAGTTTTAACAAGCGATAATCAATTAAAAGTTGGCGATGAAATAATACAGATTGACGGAATAAAAATTGAAAACCCAACACAACTTTCTCATGAAACAAGAGGAAAAACAAATGTTAATCTAAAAATTATAAGAGATAATAAAGAGCAAGAACTAAAGTTAACTTTAAGATCAAAAGGCAGCATCACCGATAGAGTGGGTCTGATTTTTTCTAATGTAATAATCTCTGATAAAGCATCCTCAACAAGACTTGCAATAAATCAAAGGATGGCAAATCCAAAGGGAAATTTAGTTGTGCAAAATTTAAGAAGTGGTCCTGCATCAGGAAAACTTCGAAAGTTTGATGTTATTATGCATGTAGATGGAAGAGAATTTAAAACTGTTCAGACGTTACATGATTACTTAAAAGATAAGAAAGAGATTGAAATATTTTTTAGAAGACCCTCTCTTAACGACCAAGAAAAAGTTAATTACACGGATTTTTATGACAAAATTGAAGTCAGAGATGTTAAAATATTGAGGTTTGAATAGTAGTTATAATTATAAATTTAGATGGCAACTTGGAAAGAAGATATAATTCAAGCGTTAAAAAATCTTGGTGGCAAAGCTCACAGATCCAAGTTACATAAAGAAGTTGCAAAATTAAGAAATGGTAAATTAAATAATACCTGGACACAGACCATTCAAAGAGAACTAGAAACCTATTCATCTGATTCAGTCGCTTATTCTGGAAAAGAAGATATTTTTTACATGGCTGAAGGAAAAGGAGAAGGTGTTTGGGGCTTAAGAAAATTAGATAGAAATATTAATCTAATAGAAATTCTAAAAAAAATTTCTAATGGTTGGATTGAATATAGAAATTTTTGTCAAAGTACGTCTAAATCTGGAGCAAGTATTAAAATAAAAAAAAGCAATCATGAAATTGCTAGGTTAGTAGAGAAGGACTGGCCAGATTCTATATCAATAAATGTTGATTTAAAAAAATATGCAATTGATTCCTCTGTTGGTAAGGGAAATTTAGTCCCAGGACCTTGGCTAACTATTATGGACAAATCCATAACCGAAACTGCACAAGAGATGTATTATATTGCTTATCTATTTTCTAGATCTGCTAAAAAGTTATACTTATCTATTGCTATAGCGGGTACTCAGTTTCAAGATATTTACGGAATTTCAAACGAAGCTGTTGAAAAAATAGAAATTTTTAAAAATCAATTTCAACAATTGTTCAAATATTTAAAACCAGAAAACATTATAGAAAATATTGATTTATTAGAGGATAATTTAAATTTTGAAGAACCTATTTCAGGATCGTCTAGAAATTTATTGCTTCTATTTGAAAAAGGCTCTTTTTTTTCAAAAGAATATGACTTAACTAATTTAAACAAAGAAGAACTTGAATATGATTTAAAAAATTATATTGAAATTTACGATAAGATTGTAAGTGACCCAAAATCTGAAAATTTTAATATTGCGGCTGAATCTTTACTTACAAATATAAAAAAAAAAAATACTACGCAAATAGATTTTGATTATGAAATTCCTGATTTTAAACCAAAAGAAAAAAAACTTGCATCAAGTAATAAAAACATAAAATCCACTGCTGAGCAGGCTAGAACTAAGAGAAAAACACAAGATTCAAAACTAATTGGTAAGACAGGGGAAAATTATGTCGTCCAATATGAAAAAGAAAAACTCAAGAAGTTAGGTCTAAATGACTTGGTAGAAAAAGTTTATAATCATGATGATCATAGAGAGTATCCAGGCTGGGACATTACCTCTTTTGATCAAAACGGAAAAAAAATATTTATAGAGGTAAAATCCGCTGCTAAAAAAAAGAATATATTCAATATTACCTCAAAAGAGTGGGATGCAGCTCAGTCTGAAAAAGATAATTATTTTATATACTTAGTCGAAGATACGCTTAACAACAAGATAAAGATTGTAGCCAAGATTCAAAATCCAGCAAAGCACGCAAAAAATAATCAAATTGAAGTTAGAATCTCAGAGTATGAAATAAGATTAGGTTAATGTCTAAAATTTTCAATAATCTAAAAAATTTTATTTCAAAACAAATGAGAATGTCGCATATTTACCAACCTCTAATGTTGATTGAGTTAATTAAAGGTAATGGAAGATCCACAGGAAGAAAAATTGCCAAGAGTTTTTTAGATTATGATGAAACTCAAATTGAGTATTATCAAAATATCACAAAGCAAATGCCATTTAAGTTTCTCTCAAAACATCTAAAAGAAATAAAAAGAGATAAAGAAAATTACACTTTTGAAGATTTTGATTTAACTGAGAGTCAAAAACAAGAACTAATAGAATTGTGTAAAGAGCAGTTAGACAAATATATTAATAAAAGAGGAATAGATAATATTCTTCAACATAGAAAAAAATCATCAGGTTATATTTCTGGTAGTATTCGTTATGAAGTTCTTAAACGAGCCAAAAGAAGATGCGAATTATGTGGAATATCCGCAAATGAAAAAGCATTAGAAGTTGACCATATTATTCCACGAGAGAATGGTGGTTCTGATGAGATGATTAATTATCAAGCACTTTGTTATTCCTGTAATTCAATGAAAAGAAATAAAGATGATACTGATTTTCGTAAAGTTTTAGATAGTTACAATGATAGAGATAAAGAGTGTGTTTTTTGTAATATTTCTAAAAATAGAATTATTAAAGAGAATGAATTGGCGTTTGTAATTGAAGATAATTACCCAGTTACTAAAAATCATTCGTTAATTATTTCAAAAAGACATTGTTCAAATTATTTTGATTTATATCAACCTGAAATTAATGCTTGCAATCAACTTATCTTTGAAACAAGAGAACAATTACTTAAAAAAGACAAATCAATAGAAGGTTTTAATATCGGTAATAATTCAGGAAAAGTTGCAGGACAAACAATTAATCATTCCCATATTCATTTAATTCCAAGAAGAAAAGGAGATACTGAAAATCCTAGAGGTGGAGTTCGAGGAGTTATAAAAGATAAACAAAGTTATTAAAGTATTTTTAATAGTGATGAAATTATGAAAGTATAATGAGTAACTATGTTTATATTTTCAACACATCTAAACCCCTAAGTAGATAGTAACATCAAAAATAAATTCCCTAATTTTGAATCTATATAAATTTTTATAGCTCAACGATTAATTGAGCCTCAAAAAAGCGATCACAATCTGATCACAAAACTAGACAAGATTCTGTTTTTATGATTCAGTATTTAACAAGGAAGTTATAGATAAAATGGAGTTCAAGGTTGAAGGCGCCCGCTTGGAAAGCGTGTATACTGTTAAAGGTATCAAGGGTTCGAATCCCTTTCTCTCCGCCAAAAAAATATTCTTAATATTTTTTTATAATATTTTTTGCAATAAATATGTCTTGTTCGATAGTCCATTGTAGTTGGTTTTTTTTACACCAATCAACAATTTCATTTATGCTAGGGTAGTTATGGTAATTTAAACTAAATAATCGTATGTCATCAATAAGAATCTTTATATTTTTAAATTTTTTAAAATTTTGTTCTATTATTTTTAACTCTTTGACAATTGGAGTGCTGCTATTTTTAGTTCCAAAGGTGTCTATATTTCTAATATGATCTTTGCATAAATGAGCATCAAGATAAATACATAAGTTTTCAAAATCTTTCTCTTTTATTAAAACTCTTTCCAGAATTTCTTCACTTTTAGATAAAAAAATTTCTACATTATTAAATAATTTAAATTTAACGGATGCTAAATTAAATAATCTTTCATCTGCCTCTATAGAAATAACTTTTTTTGCAATTGTAGATAAAAATAAAGTAGTTTCTCCATAATATGTTCCTGTTTCGATCCATAAGCAGTTGTCCATATTTTCACTATTGAGTATTTTTAATTTAATAAATGAAGGTGAAGGTGCTCTAAAATTTCTTTTATGCCAATTTTTTAAGGATCTTAAATTTTTAATTACCCAAAGTTTTTTTTCGAAAAAATTATTAAACATTTTTTGGCTTTAAATATTTAGGTGTAAATGCAGATTTATTATATAATTAAATATTATTAATAACAAATATTATAAAAATTATATGAGAGTATATGATTGTGTAATATATTTAGATGAAGATCTTTTATTAGATTTAAGATTCAATATCTTAAATAATGTTGTAGACTATTTTGTAGTTGTTGAATCAAATAAAACTTGGCAAAATAATAAAAAAAAATTTAATTTTAATATAAATAATTTTAAAAGTTTTATAGATAAGATTATTTATATCAAAGTTGAAGATATGCCTGATGGAGAAAATCCTTGGCTTAGAGAAAACTTTCAGAGAAATTGCATTGCAAGGGGTCTTTCAAAGGCTGATGATGAAGATTTGATTATTATTTCAGACGCAGATGAAATACCCAATCCAGAAAAAATTGTAAATTTTGATTATAAAAGAAAATATGGAGTTTTTGAGCAAAAACAGTATTACTATAAACTAAATCTTTATAATGAGTCACACCCAGTCTGGAGAGGCTCTAAAGCTTGCGTAAAAAAATATCTCAAGTCCCCTCAGTGGCTAAGAGAATTAAAGATTAAAAAAAGACCACTCTGGAGAATAGATAAAATAAATTTAAAATATAGTATCGAAAAAGGCGGTTGGCATTTCTGCAATCTCAAAACACCAAGTCAATTATTGTTTAAATATAAAAATTTATGCGAATATAAAGATAATTATATTTTTTTTAATAGGATTGATGAAAACTTTTTAAATGAAAAGATTATAGAAGAAAATATTAGAAATCAAAAGGATATTATAGGCAGAAGTGACATATATAAAAAAGTAAAGATCGATAGTAGCTATCCTGATTATATCTTAAATAATATTTTAACATTTAAGGATTGGATCATTTAAGCAAATAAATCTATTGTTTTAAAAATAATTTTTTAAAAAATGAAAATTTCAACATTTTATCAAATTTATTACAAACATCGTTTTACTAAAGCCAATTTCTTTCTAAAAATTTATTTATCATTAATAATCTTGATAAGATTTTTATTCAATTCAATTTTTTTAAATAATAAAATTAACCTAGATAAATTGATAATTTCTAATCCAGATTTATTAGATAAAGATTTTGATTATTTATTTGAATACTTTAATAGCGATAAGGGTAATTTTTTTTTTAACCAATACACAAAATCAATAAAAAAAGAAAAGATTCAGGGGCACGAATACGCTTTTTTTTATAATAAATATTTTAAGAAACTAAAAAAAGATAAATTAAATATATTAGAACTTGGCACTTTTAAAGGAGGCGCCACAGCTGCTTTTAGTTTTTTTTTTAGTAATTCTAAAATTTATTCAGGTGACTTGTATCCAGATATATTTAACTTTTATTCAAAAAAAATTACTAACTTTAAGATTGATACAGGTTTAGAGGAGTCAATTAATAACGTAATTTTAAAAAATGAATTAGAATACGACATTATAATTGAAGATGCTGGGCATTATTATAAAGATCAGATTATTTCATTATTTATGTTATTCAAAAAATTAAAATCCAAAGGTTTTTTCGTTATTGAGGAACTAGATTTTCCAGATAGCAGATCAGATATGAATATTTATAATGAAAAACCAACTCTTAGAGAAATTTTACATTATATTAAAAATAAAAAAGACTTTAATTCTAAGTATATAAATTCTTCTGATAAAAAATATTTTTTAGAAAATTTTGAATTTATAAATATTTATAAAGGTCGAATTAATGAAATTGCATTTATAAAAAAGAAATAATTTTTATTCTAAAAATAAAATTAATATATATGAGAAATAAAAATATAAAAATATTTTGCGTTACAGACAAAGTTTTGAATTATCATAAAAAATTACCCTATATATACGCAGGCGTAGGAAAAGCGCTCTTCCCATCCAACTATTTATTATCAAACAATTTGATAAATATTAATCATAAAGAGAAATATTACTCAGAATTAACATTTCAATATTGGTTTTGGAAAAATAAATTAAATAAAGTTAAAAAAAATACCTGGATAGGCTTTTGTCAAAAAAGAAGATTCTGGATTAAAAAAAATAAAATCAAGAGTAAAATTAACTCAGATAATGTGGAAAAAAATGTAATTTATTCAATACCTGAAGAATGGAAAGAAAAAGAATCCGTAATATGCGATCCTATTTATGTAAATAATGTTAAAAAAATTAAATTACTCAAAAGAGGTTTAAGATCGATAATTCAAAATCCAGAAATTTTATTTAATATTAAAAAACAAACATTAAAACTTCATTTTGATATGCATCACGGCTACGGTAATTTATATAAGGCAATAGACCTAATGGATTCTGATGATAAAGATGAATTTAAAAAGTTTGTAAATACTTCAACTTCTTTTAACCCACATATTATGTTTATTGCGAAACCAGCAATAGCAAAGAAATGGTTCCCTAAGTTATTTTCTTGGTTATTTAGATGTGAAAAAGTATTCGGATTTCATAATTTATCAGGATACGATACCACGCGATTGTATGCTTATTTAGCTGAAAGATATTTGTCTTTTTGGTTTAAAAAATATACCAAATATATTGAATGGCCAGTTGTAACAATACCACTATGATTCATTTATAATATTAGATTTGATGAAAAAAATTAATTTTTTTTGTACATCTCATAAAAAAATAGATTACTTAGATAAATTTTATCCAACCATACAGATGGTTGGACTTGGAGACGCCTCATTTCCTAAATCGTGGATTAGTACCAATAAAGAAATAAATATTACAAATAAATTTTTTAGTTATGCTGATTTGGTAGCACATTACAGCGTTTGGAAAAATTTATTACCCAAATATAATGATAGCCAATGGATAGGATTTTCACAATATAGAAGGTTTTGGTTAAAGTATAAAATATCAAAAGAATATCCATTAGATTCAATAGACAGTTTAATACTTACTGAGCCAGATTTATTATGGAAAGATTATGACACAATTATTCCTGCGCCATTTATTTTTAATAAAAAAATTAAAGAATTATTTAAAAATTTTTTTTTATTGAAATTTTTAAAAGATTTTAATTTAATTAAATATTATACAAAAGTTCAAAAGCAATTTGAAGATTCCCTAGGCTCATCAGGTCGTGAAATTATAACAGATACAATTAAAATGCTACCAGATTCTGATAGAATAGGTTTTAAAGATTTCTTAATTAATAGAAATTATTTAAGTGCGCATGGTATGTATATCTCTAAAAAAAAAATTATTAACTCTTATTCAGAAGTTTTATTTTCATGGTTTGAGAAATGTGAGAATATAATTTGCAGAAATAATAATTTGCCACTATTAAAAATCCCAAGAATATTTCAATATATTAATGAGAGATTTTTAGATTATTGGATGAGTAGAAATGTAAGAACTCTTCGTTGGCCTATTGCTATGTATAATAGGGAGAAATCAATGATAACGCAAATAGGTCAGATATAGTTATTAAGATTAACTTTTTTAAATTTTAGAAATTTAATAAAAGTTTTGCAAATATAATCTAAATCTTGAACGTTCATTCCGTGATGACAACCTAATAAGATTCCATTTTTCATAACATTATTACTTATTATTGCTGAATCTTTTTTCGATTTGTATTTTAAATTATTCATAGCAGGCTGTCTTAGTATATTACCTGTAAAAATAGTTCGTGTTTGAATATTATTTTTCTCAAAAAATATTTGCATATCTCTTCTATTAAATTTTTTATTTTCTTTTATTGTTAGTGGAAAAGCTAACCATCCAGTTCTTGCGTTTAAATTAGTTGTTGGTAAGTTAATAAAATTATTAAATTTTGAAAAAAAATTAGTTAAATATTTAAAATTTCTTACTCTTGTATCAATATTTTTTTTAAGTTTTTTAAGCTGTTCTAGTCCAAAAGCAGCTGATATTTCAGAGGGTAGAAAATTATAACCCATTCTTAAGAAAATATACTTACCATCATATTGTATTCCAGAGACTTTAGCTGAGAATCTTTGTTTTATATCTTCACTCTCATTAAAGGTGGCAGAAGATCTTCCCCAGCCTCTTAATATTTTAGCTTCTTCATAAAGTTTTTTATCATTAAAACAAACCATTCCTCCAAAGCCAGCTCCCGTCACTATATGAGACGCATAAAAACTAGTTGTACTAATATCTGAGAATCTTCCAAAATTTTTTCCATTTACGGAGTAGCCAATTGTATCTGCTGAATCTTCAATTACTTTTAGAGAGTGTTTTTTAGCAATGTTCATTATTTTTTTATAGTCAGGAATATTGCCTAATAAATTTGGTATTATTATTGCTTTAGTTTTTTTGTTTATACTTTTCTCAATTTTTTCAACGTTAATTATAAATTTATTCATTTCCACATCAACGAAGTTAGGTATCAATCCAAGTTGATATATAGGTGCAACAGTAGTGGAAAAAGTTAAAGTTGGTGTAATTACTTCACTGTTTTTATTAAGTTTTAAAGATGCGAGCGCTAAAAGATTAGCAGATGATCCAGAGTTAACCATCAGTGCGTATTTTTTACCAAAAAGTTTTGCAACTTCTTTTTCGAACTCTTTTACTAAAGGACCATCAATGAGCGTTAATTTTTTATTTCTTAAAACATTATTTACGGCATTAATCTCTTTGTTGTCATAAACCGCCAGTCCATAATATATTTTTTTTTTCATAATGCTTTAAATCTATTTTTAAAAAAATCTAAATCTTGTAGACTTTTGTCTTTGCTTGATATAATTTTTTTACCTGAGGGCCAATTAATTTTAATTTTTTTATCGTCCCATTTAATTCCACTTTCATATTGAGGTTTATAATAATTAGATAGTTTATAATAAATTATATTTAGTTTTTCATAGCAAAAATAACCGTGAGCAAATCCTTCCGGGACATATAATGCTTTACAGTTTTTATCAGATAGAATTGTCGAGTAGTATTTTCCAAAAGTTGGACTGTTTTTTCTTAAATCTACAACAACATCAAGTATTTTTCCCTTTAAAACATATACTAATTTAGCTTGTTGAAATTTATATTGAAAATGCAAACCTCTAATAACATTTTTTTTTGAAGTTACTGAATATTCAAATACAAATTTATTAAGATTTATAATTTTATTGTGGAATGTAATTTTAAGAAACCCTCTATTATCAACAAATTTATTATGCTGAATAATTTTAAGATCTTTTATTTTAGTATTAAATATTTTCATTAAATAAGTTTAATATTTCCTTTTTTGTATCATTCTTTTTATTAAAATTAATTGTTTTAAAATTAATTATTTTTTCATTAGATACTTTATTTTTGGTCCAGTTTATTTTGATTTCTTTATCAAGTTTTTGATTTAAATAATTGATTAAGTCAAATATTTTAAGATTTTTTTTGTCTTTTATTACGTAGGTGTCAGGTTTGATATCTTTATTAATAATATTTTCAATAATCTTTGTTATATATTTAACATTTAAAAGATTAATAGATAAATTTTTTGGAATAAGAATAGCTTTTTTTTTATTATAATTTTTTATTATAATCGGAATTAATTTTTTTCTTTTATCATTTTTTCCAAACGTATCGCTAATTAATAAGTTAAAAAATTTTGTTTTTGGAAACTGATTTCTATAATAATTAAAGATTTTATTAAAAGCCTGCTTAGAAGATGCATATAGATTATAAGCATGGTCTTTTTTGTTATTATAATGCTGCCAAACGGTTCCGAGGTTAATAAATTTCTTTATTGTTTTATTACAAAGCAGATCAATAATTATGGTTGGGAACAGAATATTTGATTCAATTATTTTATTAATATCAGAAGATTTGTGCTTTTTTACATAATGGGTTGCAGCATGAACTACATAATCAATTTTATAATTTAATAATTGTTTCTTTAAATTGTAAATATCTGAAAAAATTATGCTTTTAAAATTTTTATTTATTTTATGTTCTTTAGAAAATTTAATATTTTTTTTTGACTTTCTTAATATTACATAGATAAAGTATTTTTTTTTCAAAAAATAATTTAATAAATTCTTTCCAATAAAACCTGTTGCACCAGTAATTAATATTTTTTTCATTAATAATTTAAATAATTAATTAGATTAATTTTTTTAAATATTCTGAGTAACTGCACCTTCCATAAAATTTAATTCTTTTATGTATTTCTTTTTTAGTTACCCATTTATTTGATAAGGCTATTTCTTCTAAACATGCAATTTTTAATCCTTGCCTTTTTTCTATGCTTTGTATGAATTGGGAAGTATCAAAAAGACTTTCAGGATTTCCAGTGTCAAGCCAAGCACTTCCTCTACCCATGAGCTCTACTTTTAATTTTTTTTTCCTTAAATAAGCTTTAATTAAATCTACTATTTCCAACTCATTTCTTTTTGAAGGCTTAAGTTTTTTTGCTAATTTGGAAGCATTTTTGTCAAAAAAATATAGCCCAGTAATCGCAAGTCGAGATTTTGTTTTTTTTGGCTTTTCCTTAATGCTTACTACTGTTTTATTATTAAGTTCAACGACTCCGTATTCTTGCGGATTAATTACAGGATAGGCAAAAATTGTTGATCCATCTTTATTTTTTATTACTTCTCTTAACCTTTTAGTAAAACCTTGCCCATAAAAAAAATTATCACCAAGAATTAATGCAACACTTTTGTTATCTATAAATTTTTCACCTAATATAAATGCCTCTGGTAATCCGTTTGGTTTTTCTTGTTCTAAATAAGTAATCTTGATGCCAAAATCTTCTCCGTTATTAAGTATTTTTTTAAAATTATTTATTTGATTAGTATTTGTAATAATCAGAATATTCTGAATACCAGCAAGCATTAGTATTGATAATGGATAGAATATCATTGGTTTGTCATATACAGGCAGTAACTGTTTGTTTGTAGATTTCGTTAATGGTCCAAGTCTTGTGCCCATACCACCAGCCAAAATAATTCCCCTTTCTATCATTTAATCAATCCTACTCTTTTTCCAAAATTTTTTTTATTAAAAAAAGACGTGTTAAATTTTTCAATATACCATTCTATAGTTTTTGTTATTCCAAGATCAAAGCTATTTTTTGGCTTCCACTTTATAATTTTTTTAATTTTAGAGGAATTAAGAGAATAACAAACATCATGTCCTGGGCGATCTTTAACAAAAATAATTTTAGAATCGCAATATTGATTATTAATTTTTTTAAATAAAGAAATAATTTTTTTAGCAACTTCCAAATTATTTAGTTTAATTCCGGATCCAACATTATATTGTTCTCCTAACACTCCTTGGTCAGAAACTTTTATAAGTGCATCGCAATGATCATTTACGTATATCCATTCTCTTATATTCTTTCCTGTTCCATAAATTGGAATGTTATTATTTTTAATTAAATTATAAATAATAGTAGGTATAAGTTTTTCTGGAAATTGACCTGGTCCATAGTTATTGCAGCAATTAGTAATAATAGCAGGAATTTTATAAGTTCTAATATACGAGTATATTAATAAATCAGAACTTGCTTTAGTTGCTGCATAGGGTGAGCTAGGATTATATCGATCTGTTTCGATTGATTTTTTTCCTGGTTTTATATCACCATACACTTCATCGGTAGATATATGAATTAACTTAATCTTTTTATTATTAGATTTTTTATAATCTTTTAAAGACTCCAAAATAGAAAAAACCCCTAAGATGTTAGAATTAATAAAGCTTTTCGGATTTTCGATTGATCTATCAACATGAGTTTCAGCTGCAAGATTAAAAATTTTATCTGGATGGTATTTTTTTAATATATTTTTAAATTTATCCTGTTGATTAATATCTAGTCCGTAAAATCTATAGTTTTTTATATTAGAGGGTATATTTTTAAAATTAGAAGCGTATGAAACTTTATCAACATTTATTATAAAATAATTATTCCTTGCTAAAGCTCTTATTAGATTGCTACCAATAAATCCTAATCCACCAGTAATAACAGCAGTTTTCATATAAAAATTTATTAATTTACTATTCTATATATATTAACGTTTTATATTAAATTTATGAATAAATTTAAAAAAAATATAACTTTTGTTGTAGTTACATATCGCAGTCAGAATGTAATTCATAGGTGTATAAAATCAATAGATTCTAAGATTAAAATTGTTGTTATAGAAAATTCTAATAATTTTTTTATTAAGAAAGAATTAGAGAAAAAATATTCAAATGTTAAAGTAATAATGTCCGGTAAAAACCTTGGTTATGGAAGAGGAAATAATTTAGGTTTAAAAAAAGTTAAAACTCAATATGCATTTATTATTAATCCTGACGCCTATTTGGATAAAAATACTCTTCCTGAGATAAAAAAATCAATTCATCAATTAAATGATGATTTTTCTATTATGGCCCCAAATTTAAAAACAAATTTTGGCTACTTTTTAAAAAAACAGAAAAATAAAATAGTAAATAAAAATTTTTTTCAAGTAGATTACGTGGAAGGATTTGCGATGCTTTTAAATTTAAAAAAAATAAAATTTAATAATTTTTTTGATAAAAAGATATTTTTATTTCTTGAAGAAATAGATTTATGTAAAAGAATAAAAGATTCTGGAGGGAAGATTTATATTATAAATAATGCCAAAATTTATCATTCAGCAAAAAAAGGATCCGGAGAAGATTTGGAAATTGATCTATGTAGAAATTGGCATTGGATGTGGTCTTTGTTTTATTACAATGTAAAACATTTTGGTTTATTCAAAGCTTATTGTGTAACTTTAAATAAATTAATTTCTTCTTTATATAGATTTATTTTAGCCACATTATTCTTTGATTCTAAAAAAAGAAAAATAAACTTTTATAGGATTCTAGGGCTTGTAAATGCTTATCAAGGTAATTCTTCCTGGCTTAGACCTTATTTGAAAAAATAATTTTATACAATTTCATAAAATTTTTTTAACAAATTTATAATTCTTTGATCTGACGCCATAGTAGGATTAATTTTATTTGTAGTGTAAGAAACTCCTATTCCTAATATTGGGTCAGCAAAACCCAAAGATCCACCCCAGCCATTATGACCAAAAGATTCTTTATTTTTTCCAAACAACCATCCGCCACGAAGTATCAAGCCAACCTGAGACCATCTAATTGGCAGCATTAAACTTTCATCAATTCTACTGGTGGTTTCAGTTAAGCATTTTTTAATTGATGATTTTGATAATAAAATATTTTTTTCTAATAGTAGATCATTTACAAAAATATCATAAATTTTAGCAATAGATCTTGCGTTGCCATGACCATTCATTGAAGGGATTTCAGCGGTCTGCCAATCTTCTTCATTATAAAAATTTATTTCATGTTGAGGATTATTAAATGCGGTAAATTCAGGTGAAATTTTACTTTCTTTTTTATCCTCGTAGAGAAAAGCAATATTTGACAGTTGATTTTTTGGCATTCCAATAAAAAAATCTAAACCTATTTTTTTTGATAGTAATTCAGAGACTAATTCCCCTAAACTTTTTTTTGTTGTTTTTTTTATAATTTCACCGATTAAAAATCCGTGTGTTTTTGCATGATAATAAGTTTTTTCGCCACATGGATGATCCGGTTCCTGATTTTCTAAAATAGTTATTATTTTATTCCAATCTAAAAGATCTTCTTGTGTAATCTTTTCTTTAAATCTATAGAACCCAGATTGATGAGATAGAATATGTTTTAGTTTGATTTCTCTTTTATTGCTTTGTTTAAAAGCGTCCCAATAATAAGAAACAGGTTTTTCTAAATCTAAAATATTTTGATCGATTAGTATTGAAACAATAATTTCGTAAATCCCTTTTGTCGCTGAAAATACATTTACGATAGTATTTTCTTCCCAGTTCTTATTATTTTGGTTCTTAAAACCACCATACAGATCTATTAATGGTTTTCCTTCTTTATAAATTGCGAAAGAAGCCCCAATTTCTTCTTGTTTTAAGAAGTAGCTTTCAAATATCTTTTTAACAGGATTATATTTTTCTTCACAATAACCATTTATCATTTTTAAAATGATAAATTAAAAGCAAAGTTTTTTCCAAGACTAAGTTTGAGATCTTGACAGAATCTAGCCGCTTCTGCCCCATCAATTATTCTATGATCATAAGAGAGAGATATCGGCATCATTGCTCTTGCTATAAATTTTCCCTCAATAAACACTTGTTTTATTTCTGTTTTTCCTATTCCAATTATTGCCACTTCTGGATTGTTAATAATTGGAGTAAAAAAACTTCCACCAATTCCTCCTAAACTAGAAATCGTCATTGACCCACCAAAAAATTCTTTTTTATCTATTTTAAGCTCCTTACTTAGTTTACTAATTTTTCTAAGTTCGTTACTTAAAGTCAGAAGATCTTTTTGATCAACATTTCTCATTTTTGGAACCATTAAACCATGAGGCGTGTCCACAGCAACTCCAATATGAAAATATTTTTTATAAATAATATTTTCGCCAGTAGACTCAAGTGAGGAATTAAAATTTGGATATTTTATCATGCCATTAACCAATGCCTTCATTATAAAAGCAAGAGGAGTGATAGTAATTTTTTCTTTTGTGTTAAGATCTATTAAATTTTTTCTAAAGTGCTCCATATCTGTAACATCAATTTCATCAAATTGTGTTACATGAGGAATTTCATTCCAGGCCTTGACTAAATGAGGACCAGATAGTCTTTTAATTCTTGGTATTTTTTGTATATCAATCTCACCAAATTCTCCATGTTCATACGGAAGCTTTTCTTCTTTTGTTTCTATTTTTTGTATAACTTCTTCTTTGTTAATTTTATTGTTTAAAGTACTTTTAACAAATTTTTTGATATCTTCTTCAAGAATTCTTCCTTTTCTTGCACTTCCCTCAACTAACTGAATATTAACACCTAGTTCTCTAGCGAATTTTCTTATTTTTGGACTTGCGCTTTTAAAGTTTTGATATTGATTATTGTCATGCGCAAGACTTTCTACAATTACTTGTTCTTTTATTTTTGTTTCTAAGTTTTGATTAAGAATTTCTGCAATTGAATCTCCCACTTTAACTTGTTGACCTTTTTTAAGTATTATATTTTTAACAATTCCTGATATTGGTGATGGTATTTCATAAGCACTATCTTCATCCTCAATTAATAGTGCTATATCATCAGCTTTAATAAATTGATCTTTTTTTAAAAGAATTTCAACAATAGTTAAATTTTTAGTTGTGCCAAGGGCTGGAATTTTTAATACCGTTGTATTTTTAGGAGTACCACTTTCTTTTTGTATTTTAATCTTTTTATCTTCAGATTTTTGTTCTTGGATTGGTTCATCAGAAGTGATTTCTATTTCGCCTATTTTATCACCTTCAGAAATTTTATCTCCAACTTTAATTTTAATAATTTTAACTTTACCTGAAAACTGAGAAGGAACCTCAACACTTGATTTGTCGCTTTCTAAAGTAATGATCCCATCATTTTTCTTTATATTTTGATTTTCTTTTATAAGAACTTCTATGATTTCTACATTTTTAAAATCACCAATATTAGGAACTACTAAATCAACAATTTTAGCCATTTTAAACTATAGTTTTGTTGGAATAGGTTTTTTTGGATCAATATTATATTTTTTCATCGCATCAGTAGCTACTTTGGATGCAATTTTTTGCTCTTTTACTAAAGTGCTTAACGTAGAGTAAACAATAAATTCTTTATTAACTTCAAAAAACTTTCTTAAATTTTTTCTAGTATCGCTCCTTCCAAATCCATCTGTTCCTAAAGTTACATAGGTGCCAGGAACATAGTTTCTAATTCCTTCAGATAATGTTCTAATATAATCTGTTGCCGCTATGAAAGGACCTGTTCTTTTTTCAAAACATTTTTCTATGTAGGTTTTTTCTGTTTTTTTATCTGGGTTTAGTAAATTTTTTCTTTCAACTTCTATTGCATCTTTTCTTAATTCGTTAAAGCTTGTTACACTCCAGATATCGGAATCAATTCCAAAGTCAGAACTTAATATTTCTGCTGCCTTTATTACTTCATTTAATATTGCTCCAGATCCCAGCAATTGAACTTTAGTTTTTCCTTTATTATTAATTTCTTTAAATAAGTACATGCCTTTTAAGATATCTTCCTTTTTTGTACTCTTAGGCATTGCTGGATGTTTATAATTTTCATTTAATGTTGTTATGTAATAAAAAACATTTTCTTGTTTTTCATGCATTCTTTTCAATCCATCCTCAAATATTACTGCTAATTCATAAGAAAAAGTTGGGTCATAACTGACGCAATTTGGAATAGTAGATGCCATTACTAAGCTGTGACCATCCTGGTGTTGTAATCCTTCACCTGCAAGAGTAGTTCTTCCTGATGTTGCTCCAATTAAAAAACCTCTACATTGAGCATCACCAGCTGCCCAAGCAAAGTCACCAATTCTTTGAAAACCAAACATTGAATAAAAGAGATAAATAGGAATCATTTCAATATTATGGTTGGAGTAGGATGTTCCTGCGGCTATCCAAGAGGACATAGCACCAGCCTCTGTAATTCCTTCCTCTAATACTTGACCACTTTTGTCTTCACGATAAGAACTTAATTGCTCAGAATCTACAGGTTCATATTTTTGACCTTCGTGAGCATAAATTCCAATCTTTTGAAAAAATCCTTCCATTCCAAAAGTTCTTGCTTCATCTGGGATTATTGGAACTAATCGTGAAGAATATTCTTTGTCTCTTAAAATTTTAGTAAGAATACTTACAAGAACCATAGTTGTTGATAGTTCTCTATCTCCAGAATCTAAATAAGAAGATTCAAAAATTTCAGTAGCTGGTGTTTTTAGAGCTTTTGTTTTTGTTTTTCTTGTTGGAATAAAACCACCAAGTTGTTTTCTTCTTTCTTTGATGTATTGAATTTCTTCTGATTTTTCATCAGGTTTATAAAACTCTAAGTTTTCAACTTGCTTATCTGTAATTGGAATATTAAATCGATCTCTAAAATAATACATATCATTGACGTCTAATTTCTTTTGTTGATGGGTTGTATTAATACTTTCCCCGCTTTTACCCATTCCATAACCTTTAATAGTTTTTGCTAAAATTACAGTAGGGGCTCCTTTGTGATTTTGTGCGGCATGATATGCGGCATATACTTTATGAGGATCGTGACCGCCTCTATTTAATTTCCAAATATCATCGTCGGTCATATTTGAAACTAAATCTCTTAATTCTGGATATTTTCCAAAAAAATGACTCCTAACATAAGCACCACCCTTTGCTTTAAATGCTTGATATTCTCCATCAACGCACTCTTCCATTCTTTTCATTAAAAGACCTGTTTTATCCTTTTCAAGAAGAGAGTCCCAGTAAGATCCCCAAATTACTTTAATTACATTCCAGCCTGCTCCTCTAAACAAACCTTCCATTTCTTGAATTATTTTTCCATTACCTCTTACAGGACCATCTAATCTTTGAAGGTTGCAATTGATTACAAATACTAAGTTATCCAATTTTTCTCTTGATGCTAAACTAATGGCGCCGGTTGACTCAGGCTCATCCATTTCTCCATCACCTAAAAAAACCCAAACTTTTCTATTTTGATCTTCTATTAAAGATCTGTTTTGCAAATACTTCATAAATCTTGCCTGATAAATTGCCATGATAGGACCAAGACCCATTGATACCGTTGGAAATTGCCAATAGTTTGGCATAAGCCATGGATGAGGATATGAAGACAATCCTTCCCCATCAACTTCTTGTCTAAAATTTTCTAATTGTTTTGTAGATATTCTTCCTTCAAGAAAGGATCTTGCATAAATACCAGGAGCACAGTGACCTTGAAAATAAATTAAATCTCCTAGATTTTTTTCATTTTGGGCTTTCCAAAAATGGTTAAAACCAACATCATATAAAGTTGCAGCAGATGCAAAAGTTGCAATGTGCCCACCAAGCTCGGGAAGTTTTTTGTTAGCACGCACAACCATACATGCTGCATTCCATCTAATTAAAGACCTTATTTTATTTTCTAAGACTTGATCTCCAGGAGATTTAGCTTCCAGCTCCCTCGGTATTGTATTGATATAGGGTGTTTTTTGATTGTAAGGTAAATTCGAACCAGAGATGTAAGCTTGATTAATTAATTTACCCAAAAGATAATTGGCTCTTTTTGGCCCATCTCTTTCAACAACACCATTTAATGATTCAATCCACTCTATAGTCTCTTGAGGGTCTACATCGCCGATACTGTCTTGTTCAAAAGAATAGTTTGTAAATTTCTTATACTCAACTTTTGTTTCAAAATTTTGTTTAATCTCTTCTTTTATAATTTTTTTTTCAGGATCTATTTTCTTTAAAATTTTTTCAGCTTCTTGAATGATTTTTTCTGTTTCTGGAAGAATAGATTTGTTATCCTTTATTTTTGACGAATCTCCATTACTTAAAGTAGCTATCAATGATCCTTTTGATACTTTGTCTCCAACTTTAACTTTTACACTTGAAATTTTACCATCAAAAGGAGAGGGAACTTCCACACTTGATTTATCACTCTCTAATGTAAGTATTGGATCATTTTTCTTAATTTGATCACCTTCTTTTATTAATACTTCTATGATCTCAACATTTTTAAAATCCCCAATATCAGGAACCTTAATTTCTAAATTCATAGAGTTTATTATATTTAAATGTTTTTTATAAAACCATTAAAATTTTGGCTTAAATATTAGATAAAAACGACATTGGG
>Ga0247831_1002416_pt1 | contig 30404 bp, 27 predicted proteins | sample LaCruzMarch2015__9_FD_192406 | JGI IMG/M metagenome (GOLD analysis project Ga0247831, IMG submission 192406) | Freshwater microbial communities from meromictic Lake La Cruz, Castile-La Mancha, Spain - LaCruzMarch2015_1m | ecosystem: Environmental > Aquatic > Freshwater > Lake | place: Spain...
TCCAGCAACAATAGAAGAGATAACCGCCATGAGTAATGGCTATGGGGTAATTGATGGCAGCACACCCAGTGGCCAAGAGATTGCCAAGGCTTGGCTTGATCAGTTTTATCTAATAAGTAAGTCGCGGCCAATCGCAGCTTTGATCTACGGCAACCCAGCTAAATTTTGGATAGATAAGTTAATTCCAGCCGAGGTTGAGTATCTGCAAGCACTAAGCAAGATTAAATTAGAGCAGTACTTAGGAACAGCGACTACTGGCGCTGTTTCATCATCTGCTGAACAACAAAAATTAAGCAGGTCGATCCAAAACACATTTGTCTTTGCGCTAAAGCAATTTGATTTGATGAGCACCTTAGTTGAAGAAAAAGAGTTTGATTTACTAAAGTTAAGAATTACTCAATTATTAAATCCTAATATTGCATCTGGTGATCTAGTCCCGCTATACAATGATTTTCAAGTAGCATTTAATGAAACACGAAATAAATTAAGGGTTAGTAAAGGTAAATTCACTGTCACATCCAGCAAACAAGAGCTACCAATTACAGTTATTAATGACTTCAACTCAGCTGTGAAATTGAAGTTAACTACCAGGCCGTTAACTAGCAAGGTTTTGGTAAGACCTACTGAAGCAATTGAGGTGCCAGCTAACTCTAAAATTCAGGTGCTGCTTCCAATTGAGGTAATTGCCTCCGGTGAGACTTTACTGCTTACACAATTAAGTAATTTAGAGAATAAACCAATTGGTTTTCCTGTAAATATCTCTTTAAAGTTATCGGTAATTAGTCCAGCTGCAACCTGGATAACATCAGGGGCGGCGGTAATTTTATTTGCAGCTGCCATAATTCAAAGTTTACGAAGATTTCGCAAGGGACAAAAAATTACAAAGGGTAGGAGGGGATTGAGTAATGACAAGTAATTCAATCGCAAAAGCCTCCACCTTGATGGCGGCGGGCACAATTGTTTCCCGTATTACCGGTTTGATTCGAAATCTACTCTTAGTTGCCTTACTTGGTACCGCCTTACTTGGTGATACCTACAATGTTGCAAATACGATGCCCAATATTTTGTATAACCTATTAATTGGTGGGGCATTAACCGCAGTCTTTGTGCCACAAATTGTTCGCTCACTTCGCGATAGTGATGGCGGGCATGCATTTATCTCAAGATTATTTACCGCAACTGTTTTGTTTTTACTTACTTTAACCTTAATTGGAATCTGGCTAGCCCCACAAATAGTTGATATTTACGCACCTAAATTTAATGGTTTACCAGAGTTTGAGGTCACTGTTTTGTTTATGCGATACTGCCTGCCGCAAATTTTCTTCCTTGGTTTATTTGCTCTACTTGGTCAGATTGCTAATGCGAAGGGCAGATTTGGCCCCATGATGTGGGCGCCAGTTATTAACAACTTAATTGTCATCGCTCTGTTTGGTTGGTACTTGTTAAACCGGGATCAATTAAGTATTGGAAACATAACTACTTCCGATATTTACTGGCTTGGTGCTGGTACATCATTTGGCTACCTGGCCCAGGCGGCAATTTTACTTCCAGTGGTTTATCGCAGCGGTGTTCGATTGTCATTTAAATTTGATTTAAAAAATACCCAATTATTTAACTCGATTAAGTTAGCGGGTTGGTCCTTCTTATATGCATTAATTAGTCAGTTGTCTTATTTGGTAACGATTATTATTGCAACCAGCGCCGCAGTTGAAAGTGCAGCTAATGGTGTAACAACTGGTGTTGGCTACACCCCATACAGCAACGCTTATTTAATCCTCATTTTGCCTCACTCAATTATTACCGTATCGGTAATGACCGCATTGTTACCAAAGTTAGCTAACCTGGTAATTGATCAGAAGATCCCTGAGATAAAGAGTGAGTTAAGTAATGCCATCAAGGTGGTCGGTGTATTTATTGTTCCAGCCTCATTAATCTTTTTGTTTTTTGGTCCATTGATTGCCCGCACCCTTTACTTTGGTATATCCGCCGATGATGCAAACTACCTTGGATATACCTTGGCTGGTTTCGCACTTGGTTTGATCCCAGTAAGTATAAATTTGATACTTCTGCGTGGTTTAAATGCCTTTGAAAATCTTAAGGCGCAAGCAATTGGTAACTTTATTATGAATCTGATCTCAGTTTTATTATCAGTTGCGGCTGCTATTTATATTGAATCTAAATGGGTTGTGGTTGCAATGGCAGTTATCTTTACTGTTCACTACTTTATCGGTGTTGGTATTTCTTTTTACCTAATCAAAAAACATCAGATTAATCTAGCGATACCAGCGATTGCTTTTCACTACTTAAAATTAATCGCCATCTTTACCTTTGCAATTGCCCCATTATTCTTAATTCGCGACTCTTTGCCAGGCGGGAATTTAATTCAGTTGATCCTGGTTTCAGCAATTAGTACCTTAATTTATTTAATTTTAGGCTTTGTATTTAAAGTTAAAGAGATCAAAAGTGCAATTAATTTAATGAGCAGAGCGGTGAGGTAGGATCAGATTATGAGTGAAATTAATGAGGTAGGATCAGATTATGAGTGAAATTAATGAGGTAGTAATTGTTGGCAGCGGCCCGGCTGGCTACACCGCAGCGATCTATGCAGCACGCGCCCAGTTAAAACCAATTATCTACGAGGGCTCAGTTACAGCTGGTGGTGCCTTAATGAATACCACCGAGGTAGAGAATTTTCCTGGTTTCCCAACAGGCGTAATGGGCCCTGAGTTAATGGAGTCGATGCGCAAGCAGGTTGAAAGATTTGATTGCAAAATTATCACCGATGATATTGTGTCGATGAAATTAGATGGTGAGATTAAAGAGGTAACTGACGGCTCTGGAAACACGGTAAAAGCTAAAGCGGTTATTTTAGCGATGGGCTCGGCGTATAAAGAGATTGGTTTACCAAATGAGAAACGGTTATCTGGCCATGGTGTTTCATGGTGTGCAACCTGTGATGGATTTTTCTTCCGCGATCAAGTAATTGCAGTTGTGGGTGGTGGCGACTCTGCAATGGAGGAGGCTAGCTTCTTAACTAAGTTTGCGAGCAAGGTAGTTTTAATTCACCGACGCGATACCTTCCGCGCCTCGAAAATTATGATTGATCGAGTAAAAGCTAATCCAAAGATTGAACTGTTAATGAATCATGAAGTAATTGATGTGTTGGGTGAGAACAAGGTTGTTGGTTTGAAGGTTAAAAATACTGTTTCGGGTGAGGAATCGGTTAAGGATTTCACTGGTTTATTTGTCGCCATCGGACATATTCCAAGAAGTGAGTTAATTGTTGGTCAGGTTGATTTAAATGCTGAAGGGTATGTAAATGTGGTTGGTCGTTCAACTAGTACAAATCTGCCAGGTGTTTTCGCCTGTGGTGATTTAGTTGATTTCACCTACCGCCAAGCAATTACCGCAGCTGGCTCAGGCTGTGCCGCCGCCTTGGATGCAGAGCGTTTTCTTTCTGGCCACTGATAAATCAAACAATTGGTGGGAATTAAAAGTAGAATCTAGGCATTACATAAATATCAAGTAAATTTAAAGGAGAAGCAATGGCAACCACAAAGGTAACTACCGCAGATTTTGATGCAGTTGTATTGAAGAGCACGACCCCAGTACTAGTTGATTTCTGGGCAGAGTGGTGTGGCCCTTGCCGCGCAGTTGGTCCAATTCTGGAGGAGATCTCCAATGAACATGGCAGCAAAATCAAGATTGTTAAGTTAAATACCGATGAAGAACAAGCTATTGCGATGAAGTATGGGATCTCATCAATTCCAACTATGAATGTCTTTGTAAATGGCGAGGTAGTAAAAACTATTGTTGGCGCTAAACCAAAGCCAGCATTGTTAAAGGATTTAGAGAGCTTTATTAAGTAATTTGCTTTACTAATCAAAGATGAATTACTTATGAGCAAAGATTTAACTCGGGGCGATCGCGGAGATGCGGTCGCCCTCTTCGTTAATATTTTAATTCGCCTTGGTTTTTTAAGTAAGCCCACCGATAACTTTGATGATGTAGTAGAAGAGGCGGTTAAGGCTTTTCAACAAGAGCGTGGCTTAAAGGTTACTGGTGTTGTTGATCAGGTAAGTGCTCGTGCGTTAGAAGAGGCTAGATATAAGTTAGGTGATCGTGTGCTTGCTTTAAACTCCACCGCTTTGATGCATGGTGATGATGTAAGTAATTTGCAATCTCGATTAGTTGAGATGGGATTTAATTGCGGAAAGATTGATGGTGTTTACGGTTTACTAACTGAGTCAGCAGTTAAAGAGTTTCAAAAATCAGTTGGTGTTGCAGTTGACGGTAAGTGTGGTCCTGGAACTTTGATCGCCTTAATGCGATTGGTAAAGACGGTATCTGGTGGTGCACCTAGTGCACTTCGGGAAAGTACAAAACATGCAGTTCGCAGTCCAGCCTTAGCAAATAAAATCATTGTGATTGACCCAAGTTGGGGTGGTGAGTTTAAAGGTGAGGTTGCAAATGGAGTTATCGAGTCAGAGCTGGTCTTTGATATCGCTCAACGGTTAGAGGGAAGATTATTAGCTTTGGGTGTAACAGTTCTTTTAACCCGTAGCGCTAAAAACTCACCACTTGAGAATCAACGAATTGAGTTAGCAAACTCAGTTAACGCAGATTTATTTATCGCCTTAAAGGTAGATAGCAGTACAAATCCAAAGGCTAATGGGGTTGCAACTTATTACTATGGCCGAGATGTTCAAGGAGTTCACTCGGTTGTTGGTGAGCGATTTGCTACCTTAATTCAAAGAGAGATTTGTGCTCGTACCGATCTACTAAATTGTCGAACCCATGGCAAAAGTTGGGATATTTTGCGATTAACAAAGGCGCCTGCGGTTCGCATCGATCTTGGTTATCTTTCAAATCCAGGGGATGCAAAACGTTTAAGTGACCCACAATTTCGTGATTCATTGGTAGAAGCGATTTTGGTAGCGATTCAACGGCTTTACTTATCAGCTGAGGATGATGCAAAGACTGGCACCTTGCGGCTCTCTGATTTACGTCGTGCGGGATTGCGCAATTAATTAACGGTATTGGCCATTGCTGTGGCAGAGTTTGTTTATGAAAAATGAGCCAGCGCGAGTTAGAACCGGGTTACCTGAGAATCTAACCCAGCGCTTTGCTCATCGCGCCGCTCATATGAAGCCCAGCGAGATCCGCTCATTATTTGCAGTCGCCTCCCGGCCAGAGATCGTCTCCTTAGCTGGTGGCATGCCAAATCTTTCCGCGTTACCAATGGAGATGATGGCATCGGTTGTTCAAAAATTAATTTTAGATAATGGCTCTGAAGCGTTGCAGTACGGCAGTGGCCAGGGCCATCCAAGATTACGTGAGCAGATTTGCGACATGATGGCGCTAGAAGGAATCAAAGCGCATCCAGATGATGTAATTGTGACAACTGGTTCACAACAAGCACTTGATTTAATCTCTCGAATTTTTATTGATCCAAATGATGTAGTTCTAGTTGAAGCTCCTTCATATGTCGGAGCGCTTGGCACCTTCCGCCAATATGAAGCACAGGTAGTTCATGTTGCGATGGATGATAATGGTTTGATTCCAGATGCACTTCGGGAAGCGATTACCGCAACTCGCGCAGCTGGTCGCAAAATTAAGTTTTTGTATTTAATTCCAAATTACCAAAACCCAGCTGGTGTATTGCTGCCAGCTGAACGCAGAACTGAAATTTTAGAGATCTGTCGGGAAGAGAAAATCTTTGTAGTTGAGGATAATCCTTATGGTTTGTTGGGATTTGATAAGCCATCACCAAATGCTATGCGGGCAGAGGATCCAGAGAATGTAATTTACTTAGGCTCATTCTCAAAAACTATTGCACCTGGTTTTAGAATTGGTTGGGCGCTAGTTCCTCAAGCTTTAAAGGAGAAGTTAGTAATCGCTTCTGAGTCTTCAATTTTATGTCCATCAAACTTTACTCAACTTGCCATCTCTAGCTACCTAGCTGATCAGCCCTGGCGAGATCAGATCGCCTCCTTCGCTAAGTTGTATAAGGTTCGCCGCGATGCCGCTCTTGAATCTTTAGATAAGTACTTTCCAAAAAATGCGACCTGGACAAAACCGGCGGGTGGTTTTTATATTTGGGTAACACTTCCACCTGAGATTGATACAAATGCATTGGTGCCAAAGGCGATTGTGGCGAAGGTGGCATATGTGCCAGGAACCGCTTTTTACGCCGATGGTTTTGGTTCATGGTCACTGCGACTTTCCTACTGCCACCCAACACCTGAACGCATCAGAGAAGGAATTAAAGCTTTAGGTGGGGTAATTAAAAATGAGATGGAACAGCGTTCAATTAATTAATAAGTTTTGTAATTCGCTCTAAATCCTCAACTGTTGCAAACTCAATCACAATCTTTCCTTTTTTCTTACCCAACTCAACACTTACTCGGGTATCTAAGGCATCTGATAATTGATCGCCAATCTCCTTCAATCTAGGTGCTAATAATTTGCCCCGCTTTACTGTGCCACCTTTGATTTTGGCCCCTCCGGTAGCAACAATCTCCTCAACTGCGCGAACAGTTAAACCTTCAGCAACAATCCGATTTGCTAACGCCTCAATCTCTTTTTCATCACTTAATGACAAGAGTGCGCGGGCATGTCCTGCTGTTAACACGCCAGCTGCAACTCGGCGCTGTACCGATGCTGGCAGATTTAACAATCGCATAGTGTTGGTAATTGCTGGGCGAGATTTTCCTAATCGATCCGCTAACTCATCATGGGTATAACCAAAATCATTTAGTAATTGTTGGTACGCCGCGCCCTCTTCAAGTGGATTTAATTGGCTGCGATGAATATTTTCAACTAAAGCTTCACGCAGTAATTGATTATCTGGAGTTTGCCGAATAATTACTGGAATAGATTTTAAGCCGGCAAGTTTTGAGGCGCGGTATCTGCGCTCTCCCATAATTAATTGATACTTACCATTACCAATAGATCTAACAACTGGTGGTTGTAGTAAACCAACCTCTTTAATTGAGGCGGCTAGCTCATTTAATTGTTGCTCATCAAAAACTGTTCTTGGTTGTTTTGGATTTGGTGAGATTAAATTAATATCTACTTCATTACGGTCTGCAACAACTACGCCACTGGCAGTCGTAATTTCTGCTGGAATAACTGAGTTTGGAATTAATGCATCTAAGCCGCGACCTAAGCCACCTTTACGTGTTGACATTTATGATGCGCTCTCATTTGTAAGTTTTGGATTTAAATTATTAATTGGTGCGCCGCCACGATTTGCAATCTCTCGAGCAACACTTAAATAAGCAATTGCGCCAGGAGATGCAGCGTCATATGTCATCACTGTTTGTCCATATGATGGCGCCTCTGAAACTCGCACCGCTCTTGGTATTGGAATATCAATTAACTCACGTGGAAAATGTTTTTTAACATTATCTGCAACATCACTAGCTAATCTAGTTCTGCTATCAAACATTGTTAAAACAATTGTGGTTAATGAGATCTTTGGATTTAATCGCTTTTGTACCTCATTTAAAGTTTCAAGTAGTAATGACAAACCCTCTAGTGAGTAGTACTCGCATTGAATTGGAACTAAGACCTCATCCGCTGCAGCTAATGCATTAATTGTTAACAGACCAAGGGATGGTGGGCAATCAATAAATACATAATCAAATCTTTGGCCGGCAGATTGTCTTGCCTCTAAGAAATTTAATAATGAACTTTTTAATCTAAACTCTCGAGCAACCGCTGGTACTAATAAAATTTCAGCACCCGCTAACTCGCTATTTGCTGGGATAGCCTCTAGGTGGGGAAAGCCAGAAACCTTTACCGCGACCTGCTCCATTGCGAGGTCATTAATTAAAACCTCATACATTCCGGCGGAGTTTGCGCGATCGATACCAAAGGCGGTTGATGCATTTCCTTGTGGATCTAGATCAACAACTAAAACCTTTAACCCACCCATGGCTAGGGCAGCAGCTAGATTGACTGCGGTGGTGGTTTTTCCAACCCCGCCCTTTTGGTTGGCGACGGTAAAGATTCGTGTTTTTAGGGGAGCGACCATCGGCTCCTTTAATCTGCGGACACCAATAACCGGCTTTGCTGGCGCTGTTTCCTGTGAAACATTTTCGGTGCTCATGGGCGGAAGTTAAGCACCTTTTTTGACTTGAATGACCCTGGCAATCGGTAGGTTGGGGAGGGAAATCTCATGTAATTGAGCGGTTGCACCTTTTTTGAGGGTAGTTGACAGGATTTCATCCGCTGCCGACTCCCCCTTCATCGCCATTAATGAGCCGGTCTTGGGAATCATGTGCCAGGAGATGTTGATTAACTTATCGAGTGGAGCGACAGCCCTGGCGGTAACTACCTCAAACTGCTTTTTAACTCGCTCGGCCCGACCTCTAATTACCTCAATATCTAAGCCAAGCTCGGCGACAATCTCATTTAAAAAATCAACCCTGCGTTGCAGGGGTTCGACCAGGCTTACCTTTAGATCTGGCCGGGCTAATGCGATCACAACACCTGGCAGGCCAGCGCCAGAGCCAATATCTACCACCCGTACCCCTTGTGGAATGATTGTGGTGATTGGGATGCAGTTAGCGATATGGCGCTCCCAGATCCGATCCCCCTCTTTTGGGCCGATCAACCCCCGTTCAATTCCAGCCCCCGCCAAAAATTGGGCGTATTGCTGGATCTGATCCTCTCGGCCTTTAAAGTAGGCGAGAAGCTCTGGGGTGGGTTTCACGTGAAACTTAAATTTAAGCTGGAAGAACTACAACACAGCGATCTGGATCTTCACCCTCAGATTCGCTAGTAAGCCCAAACTCTTGAATGGTGTCATGGACAACCTTTCGCTCAAAGGCGTTCATTGGCCGTAGCTTCACAGATTCGCCGGTGGATTTAACCTCCTCGGCGACCTCCTTTGCCAGCTTCGCTAACTCCTCTTTTTTATCACTGCGGAAGCCATCAATATCAAGCATTAAGCGGCTGCGCTCATCCAGGGAGGTTTGAACAGCTAGGCGGGTTAACTCTTGAAGAGCATCTAAGACCTCTCCGCGGGCACCAACTAGGTGGTTTAACTTTCCGCCAGCGATAGCTAAAGCGGCACGATCATTCTCAACATCAATATCAATATCTCCATCAAGATCGGCGATATCTAGCAGCCCCTCAAGGTAATCAGCTGCGACATCCCCCTCCTCCTCAAGTCTTGCGAGTAGAGACTTCTTCTCAACTACCTTCTCTTCAACCTTTTTGCTCATTTTATCTCCAATTTCCTATTTGTAATGCTTTGATAGTTTTTGTACCGATTTGTACTTAACGCTTCTTTTTCTTCCTCTTTGGTTGTTTCCGCTGACCTTTTGGCTCCTCTACCGCAACCGATCCACCCTCGGAGTTGGTGGTTGGATCATCTGGGTTAGGAATTACACCCTTTTCGATCCTCTTTTTTTGTAACTCTTCATATGCAGGAGAGCCTGGTGTTGGGTTTCGCTTAATTACATAATATTGCTGACCCCAGGTCCAAAGATTTGTAGTTGACCAGTAAATTAAAACTCCGACTGGAAAGTTAACACCAGTTACTGCAAATATCACCGGGAATAAATAAAGCATAATTTTTTGCTGTTGCAACATCATATTATTTGATGAATCCATCTTTGGCATTCCCTTAACCATTAATTGGCGTTGGGTTGTAAAGGTGGTTGCTGACATAAAGATAATTAAAATAACTGAGATTAACTTTGTTGTGCTATCTGATGATCCTAAAAATGTGCCAGATAATGGGGCGCCAAAGAAGCTAGCCTCTTGTGCCGATATCAAGTAATCGCCCTTTAATAATCCACGTGGTTTATCTTGGCTGATGCCATTTAACACTGTAAAGAGAGCGAAGAAAATAGGTGCTTGGGCCAGAATAGGAAAGCATGAGGCAAAAGGATTTGTTTTATGCTCCTTGTAAAGCTTCATCATCTCTTCTGATTGCTTCTGTCGATCATCCTTGTACTTCTTTTGAATCGCCTTCATTTGTGGTTGCAAGGCGGTTAGAGCGCGCTGACTTTTAATCTGCTTTACAAATAGTGGAATTAAGATAATTCGAATCAAAATAACTAAGCCGATAATTCCAACTGACCACTGTAGATCTTGATTGTTGGTAAAACTTAATAGATCATGGAAGGTAATCATTACCCAGGAAACAGCTGAATATAAAGGGTTTAAAATCGATCCCATTAGGCGGATAACCTCTCTTTTAATCTAGCCCGTGATCCCACTGATGGGTAATCAACCCCACCGTTAGAGAGTGGGTTGCAACGAACAAATCGCCAAACTGCCATTAATAATCCCTTTGCACCAAACTCCTCAATTGCAAGGGAGGTGTAATTTGAACAGGATGGGTAGTACTTACATTTTTGTGGTCGGTTAGCTGAAATATATTTTTGGTAGGTAGAGATTAAATATAGAAAAGATTTTTTCATGCATCTACCTTGGTTAACTTTGAAATAATCTTTGTGATAGAGCTAGCAACCTCGGCTCGGTAATCCTTTTGTTCTTTTAATACTCGAACTACCAACATTGTGTTTTTTGGTAACTTGTTTATGTATGAAGCAAAATCATGACGTAATTTTCTGGTAACTAGATGTCTGGTAACTGAGCCACCAACTGAGCGGTTGACAATGAAACCGATCTTTGGGGTTGTATTACTTTCAAGCGCTGCGTAAATAACTAAATTGGCAGATGAGGCTCGGTGGCCAGTTTTACTAATTCGGGTGAACTCAGCACCCGACCGCAAGCGGTTGGATTTTGGTAACACTAGATTTTTAGTTAAGCGGAGATTTTTGCGCGGCCTTTGGCACGACGGGCTGATAAAACTCCACGTCCACCACGGGTGGCCATACGGGCACGGAATCCATGCTTCTTTGCACGCTTGCGTACATTGGGTTGAAAGGTGCGCTTCATAAATCTCTCCTAGTAATTACTCTCGTATTGATTCTCATCAGCCTGGGTGCAAGCTTTTTGAGCCACAGCGGTTAAGGGTCGTAAGGGTAGGGGTTGGGGACAAGTAGGGTCAAACCGCCCAAAAAGCTCCCTCCCCAACCCTGTATGCGGAAAATAATGTGGATAACCAGTTGCTTTTCTTGACCTTTACCCCTACCTTCGCCCTCTATCCACAGATTTCCCCATCTTTGGAGCCTTTTGGAAGTTTAAAGGGCAGGTTTAGACCACAGCCTGTGGATAACTATGTGGATAATGATTTTAGGGCTTTTAGCCGGGATGTAGGTCGTGGTTATGGATAGTGCGGTCAAAGTAGATCTGCAAATGCTGTGGGATCAAGTGGTGGAATCCGTCTCCACCCCCCAATACAGCGCATTTCTTACCCGCACTAAACCACTCGGACTTCTTCCGGGAAGTGCTGAAGAGGGATCAAATCTACTTTTGTCAGCTCCAGATCTCTTTACTAAGGATGTTCTAGAGACCCGTCTTCGGGCATTGCTCAGTGATGAGTTAACAAATCTGCTTGGTGAGAAAATTAATATTGCAGTTACAGTTACAACAGAGGCTAAGAGTGATCTTGTTGAAGAGGTAGTTGAAGAAACCGTTGAATACCAAGAGCCTAAATCAGGAACTGGTCGAAACTCCACCTCATTACTAAGTACCGAGGCCTCTCAATTAAACCCGCGTTATATCTTTGAAACTTTTGTTATCGGTGCATCAAATCGTTTTGCTCATGCGGCAGCTGTTGCGGTTGCTGAAGCGCCAGCAAAGGCTTACAACCCGCTATTTATTTACGGTGAATCAGGATTGGGTAAGACCCACTTACTACATGCGATTGGTGCTTACGCAAAAGAGCTTTATGGCTCAACCCGGGTTCGTTATGTTTCATCTGAAGAGTTCACTAATGACTTTATTAACTCAATCCGTGATGATAAAGCCTCGGTTTTTCAAAAACGTTACCGCGATCTAGATATTTTGTTGGTTGATGATATTCAATTCTTAGAAAATAAGGAGCGTACCCAAGAGGAGTTTTTCCATACCTTTAATACTTTGTATAACGCTAACAAACAGATTGTTATCTCTAGCGATCGCCCGCCAAAACAATTAACAACTCTTGAGGATCGCTTGCGCTCCCGATTTGAGTGGGGTTTGATTACCGATATTCAACCACCAGAGCTTGAAACTCGAATTGCAATTCTTCGTAAAAAAGCGGCGCAGGATAAATTAAATGCTCCGGATGATGTTCTCGAGTACATCGCATCAAAGATCTCTACAAATATCCGCGAGCTCGAAGGTGCATTAATTCGCGTAACCGCTTTTGCTTCATTAAACCGACAATTAGTGGATCTCTCTTTGGCAGAGATTGTTTTAAAGGATTTAATTCAAGAGGAGGGTGGCCCAGAGATAACTGGTCCAACCATCATGGCGCAGACCGCCTCCTACTTCAGCCTCTCAGTTGAGGATCTTTGTGGAACCTCTCGCTCTAGGGTTTTAGTAAATGCTCGCCAGATCGCTATGTACCTGTGCCGCGAATTAACAGAGTTATCTCTTCCAAAAATCGGCCAAGCTTTTGGGGGGCGCGATCACACCACAGTTATGCATGCTGATCGAAAGATCCGCCAATTAATGGCTGAGCGCAGATCGATTTACAACCAGGTCACCGAGCTAACCAACCGAATTAAGCAGCAATCTAAAAAATAGTTTTAACTCCAATTAAATATAGAAGTTTTGATAAAAAGGTTAACCACAGTTTTAACCCCCAGACTGGGGATAAGTTGTGGATAACTGTGGATAATCTGCTTTTAGGGGTTTTGGTAAACCCTTAATAAACAGCTTTTCCACCGTTTATACACAGTGGTTGTAAGTAACTTTACTGCGTGTGACCTGCGGTTTTACCTACCTCCCACAGCAATATCACCTGGTTACTACTAACCACTATATATAGAGATAAAGGGTGGGGATTAAAGAACTGTGTGAAAAAAAGCAAGAGGCATAAACTTTACAAGGAATTAAACAGTGTTAAAAAGTAGTGATTAGCAAAAGAGGATAAGATGAAATTTATTGTAGAACGAGACCCGTTGGTCGATGCTGTCAATTGGGTTTCTAAATCCATCTCTAACCGTCCAATCACAACTGCGTTACTGGGAATAGTTATTGATGTTGACCAAGAGGTAACCCTGTCTGGATCAGATCTAGAAACATCTACCAAAGCAAAGTTTTCTGCAGATGTAAATCAAAAAGGCAAAGTTTTAGTTCCTGGCAGATTGTTAGCAGATATTGCAAGATCACTTCCTGCAAAACCAGTCACATTTATATTAGAGGGCACTAGAGTATTAGTAACGGCGGGCAGCGCTAAATTTACATTACCAACATTGCCACTAGCTGAGTACCCAACACTTCCAACATTACCGGCAGCTACTGGAAAATTAACTAGTGATTTATTTTCAACTGCAATTAACCAGGTTGCTATTGCAGCTGGCAAAGATGACTCACTTCCAACCCTAACCGGCGTCTTTGTTGAAATAAATAAAAACCAAATTACATTAGCAGCAACTGATCGCTATCGACTAGCGGTTAGAGAATTAAATTGGAACGCTGCCGACGCAACAATTGAAACGACATCACTACTGCGCGCTCGCACATTAGCTGATGCTGCAAAATCTTTAGTGGGAAATGCCGAGGTAACACTTGCGCTCTCACCAAGTGCATCAAATGAAAAATTAGTTGGTTTTATCACTGAAGGTAAATCTATGACATCTCGAGTTTTAGATGGCTCCTTCCCACCTTTCCGCCACTTACTACCAAATGAATCAACCGCCGATGCAGTTATTGAGGTCGCGCCATTACTAGATTCAGTTCGCCGGGTTGCTTTAGTAACTGATAAAACAGTTCCACTACGACTTAACTTCTCTAGTAACTCGCTGCGACTAGAGGCAGGAACTGGCGAAGAGGCACAAGCAACTGAACAGTTAGATATTAATTACAAAGGCGAGGATATAAATATCGCTTTTAACCCACAATTTTTAGTTGATGGTTTAAATGCAATTCAATCAGCCTTTGTGCACATCGTATTCACTGGCGCTAACAAACCAGCTGTCTTAACTGGACAAACCGAGGCAAATAGCGCACCAATTAGCAATTACAAGTACTTGTTAATGCCGATGCGTTACTCCTCATAAACATAAATCTCTAACAGAGTGTTAATCACAAATTTAGCGCTAACCAATTACCGCTCATACTCTGAGTTAGATCTAGTTTTAAATCCAGGGATATCTATCTTTGTTGGCAAAAATGGCGAGGGTAAGACCAATATCGCCGAAAGCATCCTCTACCTCACCTTTTTAAGCTCTCACCGAGTCTCCTCAAATACTCCATTGGTAAAACTAGGAAACAACTCTGCATATATTCGCGCAAAGGTTAAAAACCCAGACCGAGAGGTTTTAATCGAGCTTGAGATTAATTCAGATAAAGCTAACCGGGCCAAAGTAAATCAAAACCCAGTACGTAGCCAAAAAGAAATCTTTGGAATTGTACAAAGTATTTACTTCTCACCCGAAGATCTAGATATTGTCAGAGGTGATCCATCTGAGCGACGCAGATTTATTGATCAATTGTTAACCCTTAGATCTCCCAGAATTGCTGCAGTAATTTCAGATTACGATCGAGCGGTAAAACAACGAAACTCACTTTTAAAATCTCGGGCTAACAATGATGCCCTTGCGCCTTGGGATAAACAGGTTGCTCAATTTGGTGGCGAACTTATTGCATTGCGAATCTCGGTTTTAAAGGAGATTCAACCCATATTCAATATGGTTTATAAGGAGATATCATCAACTAAACCAGCTGAAATTATTTATAAATCAAGTGTTGATAACCCAAGTGATAACGCAACTGAAAACTCAAATAAAATTATGGAGAAGTTAATTAATAATCGAGGTGCTGAAATTGAGCGGGGTTTAACCTTGTGTGGACCACACCGAGATGATCTACTTTTAACGTTGGGCGATCACCAAGTTAAGGGTTACGCCAGCCATGGTGAGTCTTGGTCAATTGCACTTGCTTTAAAGTTAAGCACCTACCAACTTTTAAAGAAGGATGGTTTAGCGCCCATTTTAATTTTAGATGATGTTTTCTCTGAACTTGATGAAGAGCGGCGAGAACATTTAGCAGTAATTGCGCAATCAGCCGAGCAGACCATAATTACAGTTGCGGTAGATAGTGATCTTCCTAAATCACTTACTGGCGATAAGTATTTAGTAAAAAATGGTGGTGTTACTAAATTATGAAACGAGATTTAGCAAAAGAAATATATAAGTTTTATCGCTCTGGGTTTCGCAAACAAAAAAATGAACATCAAAGTGAGGTGCGCCAAAAGGTCGCCGACCCACAATCACTTGCTTTTGTCTTATCTGAAGTAATTCAAAACCGTAATTGGAATCAAGGTATTGCAGAGGGAAATTTATTTAGTGATTGGAAAACAATTGTGGGCGCAGATATTGCAGAACACACAACACCAATCTCATTAAACGATGGTCGATTAACAATTCAAAGCTCATCATCTGCATGGGCGACTCAAATGCGGTTAATGTCAGATGAGTTATTAAAAATCATCTCCTCATCTGCTCCTGGTGCACTTGTTGAATCCTTGATCTTTATCGGACCCCAAGCTCCAAGTTGGAAGAAAGGGCTTCGCTCCATAAAGGGCGCCCGCGGCCCCAGAGATACCTACGGATAGATAAATCCTGTATCCACCCACAAAAGTTGGCTAAAAGAGGCGCATTTGTGCCACAGAGCGTTGATTTTCAACAATTCTAAGTAGCCAATCCGAGTAAGATTCACCCCATGTACCGCTAAAAAGCGGCGAGGTTTAATTCTAAGAGATTAAGCGAGGTGATTTATGGCGACAAAACAACCCGCGACTAAAGCACCAAGTCAAGGTTATGACGCCTCAAATATCACCGTTCTAGAGGGTTTAGATGCAGTTCGTAAACGCCCCGGCATGTACATCGGTTCAACTGGAGAGCGCGGCCTACACCACCTAGTTTATGAGGTTGTAGATAACTCAGTTGATGAAGCATTAGCTGGTTATTGCACAGAAATAAATGTAATTTTACAAAAAGATGGTTCGGTAAAGGTAATTGATAATGGTCGCGGCATTCCAGTTGATATCCATCCAGTTGAAAAGAAACCAGCACTTGAAGTTGTACTTACAGTTTTACACGCTGGCGGAAAATTTGGCGATGGTGGTTACAGTGTTTCTGGTGGTTTGCACGGTGTTGGTATCTCTGTTGTAAATGCATTATCAACAGATCTTGCAGTCGAGGTTAAACGCGATGGAAATTTATACTCGCAAAGTTATAAATTAGGAGTTCCAATCGCACCAGTTAAAAAGGGTGCAACAGTCGAAGGAACTGGCACCACTGTTGTCTTTTGGCCATCTAAAGAAATCTTTGAAACTACTGATTTTTCCTACGAGACCCTATCTACCCGGTTTCGCGAAATGGCATTTTTAAATAAAGGTTTAATTATTACTTTAACCGATGATCGTGCCGGCCATGTTGATGAAAAAGGAAATCAATTACACACCCGTTATCAATACGATGGTGGAATTATTGATTTTGTTAAGCACTTAAATTTATCAAAAGGCGCAACCCATAAAAATATCATCGCCTTTGTTGAAGAGGATAAGAAACAGAAGATTGCTCTTGAAATTGCAATGCAGTGGAATGATGGCTTTTCTGAATCGGTATATAGCTTTGCTAACACTATTCACACCCACGAGGGTGGCAGCCACGAAGAGGGTTTCCGAACCGCACTTACCTCGATCGTAAATAAGTTTGGCGAGGAGTGGGGATTTATCCGCAAAAAAGAGGATCGCCTTACTGGTGATGATGTGCGTGAGGGTTTAACTGCAATTATTTCAATCAAAATCGGCGAGCCACAATTTGAGGGACAAACCAAGACAAAGTTAGGAAATACCGAAGCAAAATCATTTACCCAAAAATCAATGAATGATCATTTAACCTCTTGGTTTGAACAAAATCCAAGCGAGGGTAAAGATATTGTTCGAAAATCTATTGATGCCGCCGCCGCTCGAGTTGCAGCTAGAAAAGCTCGCGACCTATCTCGAAACCGAAAAGGTTTACTAGAAGGACGTGGCATGCCAGGAAAGTTAGCTGATTGCCAATGGACTGAACCAGAAAAGTGTGAGCTTTATATTGTCGAGGGAGATTCTGCAGGTGGTTCAACAAAGGGTGGCCGCGACTCTCGTTATCAAGCAGTACTACCAATTCGCGGAAAGATTTTAAATGTAGAAAAAGCCAGAATTGATCGCGTACTTCAAAACAACGAAGTACAAGCGTTAATTACCGCTCTTGGCACTGGAATCCATGATGATTTTGATTTAGCAAAACTTCGTTACCACAAAATTATTTTAATGGCTGATGCTGATGTGGATGGTCAACATATTCGCACCTTACTTTTAACCTTACTATTTAGGTTTATGAAACCATTAATTGAAAATGGTTTTGTTTACTTAGCCCAACCACCACTTTACAAACTTAAGTGGGGCGGAAAAGAGCCGGTTCAATATGCATTTAGCGATAAAGAGCGGGATGGTTTTATTCAAATGGGAGTTTCAAATGGCAAGCGTTTGCCAAAGGATGATGGTATTCAACGATTTAAAGGTTTAGGTGAGATGCCAGCTAAGGAGCTTTGGGATACAACAATGGATCCAGCAACCCGAGTTTTAATTAAAGTTACCCTAGATGATGCAGCTGCTGCCGATAATTTGTTCTCAGTTTTAATGGGTGAGGATGTTGAATTGCGTCGATCATTTATTCAACGCAATGCTAAAGATGTTAGATTCTTGGATATTTAGGCGGATGGTTAATTAATGGATACAACATTTAAAGATCACAACTCAGAACATGGCCGGGATAGACAGGAGTCTGTTGATTTACAGGTTGAAATGGCGAGATCTTATTTAGATTACGCAATGTCGGTAATTGTGGGACGTGCACTTCCAGATATTCGAGATGGTTTAAAACCAGTTCATCGCCGCGTGCTTTATGCAATGTTTGATGCGGGTTACCGCCCAGATAAGGGTTACTACAAATCATCTCGCATCGTCGGAGATGTAATGGGTAATTACCACCCACATGGCGACACCGCTATTTACGATGCTGTAGTTCGTCTTGCACAATTCTGGTCACTTCGTTATCCATTAATTGATGGCAATGGAAACTTCGGCTCTCCTGGTAATGATCCAGCAGCAGCGATGCGTTATACCGAAGCACGTCTTGCACCACTTGCAATGGAGATGATGCGAGATATCGATGAGGACACCGTTGATTTCATTCCTAATTACGACGGCCGCTCACAAGAGCCAACCGTTTTACCAAGTCGCTTCCCAAACCTATTAGTTAACGGCTCAGCTGGAATTGCAGTTGGTATGGCTACCAACATCCCACCACATAATTTAAATGAGGTAATTGAGGCGACCTGTTTCGCACTTGAAAACCCAGATATGAAATCAGATGAACTACTTGCAAAGTTAATGACAATTGTTAAGGGTCCAGATTTTCCAACTAAAGCATTAATTGTTGGTCGTGGTGGTATCGAGGATGCTTACAAAACTGGCCGTGGCTCAATCATTATGCGCTCTGTTGTTGAGGTTGAAGAGATTAATAAGCGCACCTGTTTAGTTGTAACTGAGCTGCCCTACCAAGTAAACCCAGATAATTTAGCGCTTAAGATCGCTGAACTTGTTAAAGATGGTCGCATTAAAGGAATCGCTGATGTGCGCGATGAGGGTAATGAGCGTCTTGGCCAACGACTAGTAATTGTTTTACGTAATGATGCAATTGCCAAGGTTGTATTAAACAATTTATATAAGCACACCCAATTACAAGATTCATTTGGCGCAAATATGTTGGCGCTAGTTGATGGTGTTCCACGCACCCTTCGGTTAGATGAGTTCATTCGTTATTACATCGAGCACCAGGTCGAGGTAATTGTTCGCCGCAGCAAGTATCGCTTAGCAGAACGTGAGCGACGTGCTCATATCTTGCAGGGTTACTTAAAAGCGCTAGATGCATTAGATGCAGTTATTGCCTTAATTCGCGCAAGTAAGACACCGGAAGAGGCACGTGAAGGTTTAATGAAGCTACTTGATGTAGATGAGACGCAAGCTAATGCAATTTTAGATATGCAGTTGCGCAGAATTGCGGCTCTTGAGCGTCAAAAAATTAATGACGAATACGACGGATTAATGGCTGATATTAAAGAGCTAAATATCATTTTAGCTAGCCCAGAAAAACAGCGAGAAATTATTAAGACTGAACTACAAGAGGTTGGCGCAAAGTATGGCAATGAGCGCCGCACCCAAATAATTGCCGGTGACACTGATCTATCAGTTGAGGATTTAATTCCTGATCAAGATGTGGTTGTAACCATTACTAAAGGCGGCTATTCAAAGCGCACCAAAGCAGATGCATACCGTGCACAACGTCGTGGTGGTAAAGGTGTAAAGGGTGCCGCATTAAAAACCGATGATGTAGTTGAACATTTCTTTACTGCATCAACCCACAACTGGTTACTGTTTTTTACAAACAAGGGTCGGGTCTATCGCGCCAAGGTTCATGAATTACCAGATGCTGGCCGAGATGCCCGCGGACAACATGTCGCTAATTTATTAGCCTTTAAACCAGATGAAACAATTGCACAGGTAATTGCAATTAGTGATTACAAAAATCAACCATTTTTAGTTTTAGCAACTCGTGGCGGCATAGTTAAAAAGACGCCATTGGTTGAGTATGACTCACCACGCTCTGGTGGCTTAATTGCAATCTCCTTAAAAGAAAATGATGAGGTTGTCTCAGCCTCTTTAGTTGATCAAAAGGATGAGTTGTTATTAGTTTCAAAGATGGGTATGTCACTTAGATTCTCTGCAAATGATGAAACACTTCGCCCAATGGGCAGAGGTGCAACTGGTGTAATTGGCATGAAGTTTAGAAAGGGCGATAACTTATTAGCGATGGCGGCAATTAGCAGTGATAATAAAAATTATGTTTTCACTGCAACCGATGGTGGTTATGCAAAACGGACCAAACTTGAGGAGTATCGAACTCAGGGGCGTGGTGGAATCGGCGTAAAGGCTGCGAAGATCGATGAGGATTCCAGAGGTGTGTTAGTTGGCGCCATGATTGTTCAGGAGTCAGATGAAATCTTGGCGATCTCCTCTGCCGGCACAGTTATGCGAACACCACTCTCACAAATCCGTGAAACTGGTCGAGATACCTTAGGTGTACGCCTGGTTAACCTAGATGCTGGAATATCAGTAGTATCTGTTACTCGTTTAGTAGAAGATTTAGAAGAAGCTTAAGTAAGGGAGAAAATATAAGTTTTGGTCTGTAAGGACTTACTCAGGTAGCCTTCACCAGCGAAAAGGGCCTATAGCTCAGCCTGGTTAGAGCGCTTCCCTGATAAGGAAGAGGTCTGTGGTTCAAGTCCACATAGGCCCACCCCCCGCAAACACGGGGACCTAGCTCAATTGGTAGAGCACCGCCTTTGCAAGGCGGGGGTTAGGGGTTCGATTCCCCTGGTCTCCACAAACAGTAATTATTTATTTAATTAATTACTTAGTAAATAAGAAATGAGATAAAGATGAGCACAGCAATCCTGCACACCTCCGAAGGTGATATCACAATTGAATTATTTCCAAACCAAGCACCAAAGACTGTTGCAAACTTTGTTGACTTAGCAACTGGTGCAAAGGAGTGGGTAGATCCAAATGTTGGCGAGAAGGTAAAGAAAAATCTTTACGATGGCACAATCTTTCACCGCGTTATTCCAGGATTTATGATTCAAGGTGGCGATCCACTTGGCTCCGGAATGGGCGGACCTGGTTACAACTTTGCAGATGAGTTTCACGGCGAATTAAACTTTGATCGACCATACCTACTTGCAATGGCAAATGCAGGACCAAATACAAATGGCTCACAATTCTTTATTACCGTAGCACCAACTACCTGGTTAAACCGAAAACACAGTATTTTCGGTGAGGTAAAGGATGCAGCATCTCAAGCAGTTGTCGACAAGATCGCAGCAGCTAAAACTGGCGCCAATGACAAACCAGTACAAGCAATAAAAATTACCTCTGTAACTATCAAGTAATTCTTGTGCAGCAGTCAATCACCAAATCTTTAATTCTTTTTATTTCTGGTGTTTACCTACTGACATTACTTCAACCAAATCTACAAAATGAATTAGCGCTTTGGGGTTACGGAATTCAACAAGGTGAGATCTACCGGCTCTTTACCGTCGCCCTAGTTCATGGCGGCTTCCTGCACCTGCTTTTTAATATGCTCGCTTTCTTTACAATTGGCACACCTCTTGAAAATTACTACGGCCGCAATCGCTACATCGCACTACTTGTAATCTCTCTAACCTTTGGCTCTTTAGCTTCATACCTATTCAACCCACCTCAATCAGCTGCGGTAGGTGCATCTGGAATGATCTTCGGTCTCTTTGGCGCCTTTGCAATCCTTCGTAAAAAAATGGGTGGCAATCTAAAGGAGGCGCTGACCTTGGTTGCGGTAAATATGGCGATCCCACTTCTTATCCCAGGCATCGATTGGAAGGCCCACTTAGGCGGGCTGATAGGCGGGGTTTTGACCGCACTGGTGATCAAACCCAAGCGCGGGAATAATTACTACCTTTAATCAGTTCCTCTAGATAGCAACCTTGAGCCTATACGGCTCAACCTTTTGACTATATAGGCACTCAAGGTTCAAAATATAGGCATGGGGTATTCAGAAGCCCGAATACCCAACGCTAGAGGGGCGAAGAGCCCATCCAGCAAAAACTTAAAAGGTTTTTGTTTTTGCGGATGCGGGTCGAGGCCCGAGGTGACCGGTTTTAATCACGAAGGAGGAATCAAATGGCTAGAGCTGTAGGTATTGATTTAGGAACAACAAATAGTTGCGTATCTGTTTTAGAGGGTGGCGAGCCATCAGTTATTGCTAACGCAGAGGGCGCACGCACAACCCCCTCAATTGTCGCCTTTGCTAAAAATGGCGAGGTACTTGTTGGTGAGGTTGCAAAGCGTCAATCAGTAACAAATGTTGAACGCACAATTCGTTCCGTTAAGCGCCACATGGGTACTAACTGGAACATGGATATTGATGGCAAGAAGTACACGCCGCAAGAGATCTCAGCACGTATCTTGATGAAGTTAAAGCGCGATGCGGAAAGCTACTTAGGTGAGAGTGTTACCGATGCAGTAATTACAGTGCCGGCTTACTTTAATGATGCACAACGTCAAGCAACTAAAGAGGCGGGCGAGATCGCAGGCCTTAATGTGCTTCGTATTGTTAACGAGCCAACCGCTGCAGCACTTGCATACGGTTTAGATAAGGGCGACAAAGAACAAACTATTTTGGTCTTTGACCTTGGTGGCGGAACCTTTGACGTTTCACTTCTTGAAATTGGTGAAGGTGTTGTTGAAGTTAAAGCAACCAATGGTGATAACAACCTTGGTGGCGATGATTGGGATCAATCACTTGTTGATCACCTAGTAAAGACATTTCTATCTAAGAATGGAATTGATTTAACAAAAGATAAGATGGCGATGCAACGGGTTCGCGAAGCTGCTGAAAAAGCGAAGATTGAGCTATCTTCATCTGCGCAAACCGCAGTAAATCTGCCATACATCACAGTTGATGCAGAAAAGAATCCATTGTTCTTGGATGAGACTGTAACCCGTGCACAATTTGAAGGGTTAAGCGCTGCATTACTTGAGCGTTGCAAAACCCCATTCCAAGCCGTTCTTCGTGATGCCGGCATTCCAATTGCCGATATCGATCATGTGGTTTTAGTTGGTGGATCAACTCGTATGCCAGCAGTTGTTGAGTTAGTTAAATCATTAACTGGTGGAAAAGAGCCTAACAAGGGTGTTAACCCAGATGAGGTTGTTGCAGTTGGTGCAGCGCTACAAGCTGGAGTTCTAAAGGGTGAGGTAAAGGATGTATTACTTCTTGATGTAACTCCGCTTTCACTTGGTATTGAAACCAAGGGTGGTGTTATGACCAAGTTAATTGAACGCAATACAACTATTCCTACAAAGAGAAGTGAGATCTTCTCAACTGCAGATGACAATCAACCAGCGGTATCAATTCAGGTTTACCAAGGTGAGCGGGAAATAGCTGCTTACAACAAAAAACTTGGCACCTTTGATTTAACTGGTCTGCCACCTGCACCACGTGGAGTTCCACAAATCGAGGTCACATTTGATATCGATGCTAACGGAATTGTTCATGTATCTGCCAAGGATCTTGGTACCGGCAAGGAACAACGCATGACCATCACAGGTGGATCTGCTCTTTCTAAGGAGGAGATTGATCGCATGATGAAGGATGCTGAAGCTCACGCCGAAGAGGATAAGCAACGTCGCGAAGAGGCGGATGTTCGCAACGCTGGCGACTCACTTGTTTACCAAACCGAGAAGTTCTTAAAAGATAATGAGGATAAATTCACCGAAGGTGAAAATGCAACCAAGAAGGCCGAGACTGAAACCGCAATTGCAGATCTAAAAACTGCACTCGCTGGCACAGATCTTGGGGTAATTAAATCTGCAACTGAAAAGGTTTCAGAGTTAAGCCAACAACTTGGTGCAGCTCTTTACGCAGCAAATGCAGCACAAGCACCTGGCGGTACAACCGCTGCCGATGATGGTGTGCAAGATGCTGAAGTTGTTGACGAGCAAAAGTAATCATCAATGAGTGAAGAAAATTCAACCGCATCAGATAGCCAAACACAGCTATCTGATGCGGTCGATGAAGCGTTAAGTGAGGCAACTGCAGTTGTTGATGAGGTGACCTCATTAACCGCTGATCTGCAACGCGTGCAAGCAGAGTATGCAAATTATCGAAAGCGAGTAGATCGCGATCGCGCATCTGCTGCCGAGTACTCAGTTGCTGCAGTTTTGTCTGAACTACTTCCTGTCCTAGATGATCTAGATCGCGCAGAACAACATGGTGAATTAACTGGTGGTTTTAAAGCGGTTGCTGATCGAATTACTGCAATCACAGAAAAGCTAGGGTTACAAAAATTTGCCGATGTTGGTGTTGTGTTTGATCCAGCAATACATGAGGCGCTAGTTCACAACACATCAGCTGATGTAACACAAACTACCGCTACTGAAATTTTGCAACCAGGCTACAAGTACAAAGAGCGCGTGATTAGGCCAGCAAGAGTTGCTGTAACCGATCCTGCTTAATTGATTGATCAATAAAGTAAAAGGAATTAAAGATGGCGGCCAAGGATTTATATGAGAAGGATTACTACCAAATCCTTGGCGTCACAAAATCAGCGGACGCAACTGCAATTAAAAAACAGTATCGAAAGTTAGCCCGTGAATTACACCCTGATAAAACTAAAGGCGATAAAAAATTAGAGGATAGATTTAAAGCGGTCTCTGAGGCGTACGGCATATTGAGTGATGATAAAAAACGGCGTGAATATGATGATGCCCGAGAGGCTTATAAATCAGGGCGAATCAACCCAAATATGCAGGGCGGTCAAGGATTTAATGGCGGTGATTTCACCGACATGTTTGGTCCAGGTGGAGATATTTTCTCAACCTTATTTGGCGGCGCTCGCCAACGTCACGGCGCAGATTTACAAACTGAAGCATCGATTTTATTTAGAGATGCAATTTACGGTACCGAGTTAAATCTTCGTTTGCAACCACAAGGTTCAGCTGCAATGAATATAACTACAAGAGTTCCGGCTGGAATTAAAGATGGCGCAAAGATAAAGATTAAAGGCAGAGGTGCACCTGGGGCTGCTGGTCCTGGTGATTTATATGTAACTGTTCATGTCACACCACACCCAATTTTCTCCCGCAAAGATGAGAATATTCATCTATCACTTCCAATTACCTTTGCTGAAGCTGCACTAGGTGCCGATATTAAAGTGCCAACACTTGAGGGTGATGAGGTAACGGTTCGAATTGCGCCAGGAACTCCATCTGGTCGCACACTTCGCGTTAAAGGCCGTGGTGTTAAAAAAGGTTCAACAGTTGGCGATTTGATGATCACAATTGATGTGCGTGTGCCACAACGAGTTGATGGTGCGGCTAGAAAAGCGATTGAAGAGTTTGCGCAAGCCACAAAAGAGTTTGATCCCCGCTCCGAGTTAAAGGCAAAGGCGAAAAATTAATGTCTAATCAAGATCAAATTCCAGAGGATGAAGGAATCTATGTAATCTCAGTTGCATCGCAATTATCTGGATTACATCCACAAACTTTGCGGCAATATGATCGTTTAGGTTTGGTCTCACCAAATCGCACAGTTGGAAAAAATCGCAGATACTCATTACTTGATATTGTGAAGTTGCGAAATGTGCAACGGTTAGTTGGCGAAGGAATAAATCTCGCTGGTATTGCACGGATCATGGAGTTGGAACAGGCGGTAGCAAATATGGCGCTGGAGGTAGCAAAGTTGCGTACCGAGGTTGATGCTTTGCTTGAGGCTAATCCACCAAAAGCGCTGGTAAAGCGCAGCGGGCAAACAGTTGTTGTATATCCAAAACAGTAAACAATTAACACACTAGGCTCTGCGCTATGTCGTCCCTTGAATCATTAAAAAAAGAGATTTTAAACAAAGCGGTTGTTCATGGAAAGGTTATTTTGTCCTCTGGCAAAGAGGCGGATTACTATGTTGATTTACGCCGCGTAACCCTTGATTCAGTTGCTGCTCCATTAGTTGGACAGGTAATGCTGGAGCTTACAAAGGATTTAAATTATGAAGCGGTTGGCGGCTTAACACTCGGCGCAGATCCAGTTGCAACTGCGATGATGCATATGGCTGCGCAAAATGGTCGAAAATTAGATTCATTTGTTGTGCGCAAGGCAGAGAAAGCTCATGGCTTACAACGCCGAATTGAAGGGCCAGATGTAAAGGGCAAAAGAGTTTTAGCGGTTGAAGATACCTCTACAACTGGTGGATCTGTATTAACTGCAGTTGAGGCCTTAAAAGAGGCTGGCGCAATAGTTGTTGCTGTTGCAGTAATTGTTGAACGAGGCGCAGCACCGAAGGTAATTGAAGCGGGGTATGAGTACCGCGCCGCCTATCAATTAAGTGATCTAGGGCTTTAATAAAGTTTTGTAAAGATTTAAATAATTATTTGCCATTGATTCATCAGAGAAGTTAACCTCTAATAAATGCCTTGCCTGCTTACCAACCTTCTCTAAATTTTCAACACTTAATGCGGTAATTACCTTTGCCATAGCAGCTGGGTTTCCATTCACTAAGAAGCCAGTTTCGCGATCTTTAACAAACTCATTTATACCACCAACATTTTTAGCAATAGTTGCCTTCTCAAAGTTAGCTGCCTCTAATATAACTAAGCCCATACCCTCGTTCTTACTTGTTAACAGCAGTAAATCAAATGGGCGTTTAGGTGTAAATGGCGCATCCACCCAACCAGTGAAATCAATTCGCAAACCCTTTGCTGCGTCCCTTACTGAGTTTAATAACTCACCGCCACCAATCATCGTTAATGAGTAAGTACCGGGCTTTACCCTCTCTAACTCTTTCATTACCTCGATTGCGTAAAAAGGATCCTTAATATCGGTAAAACGCCCAACCCAAAGTAATTTTGTGCCATCACTTTTGGGCATTACCTCATCAATTAATGGAATTCCTAAGTGAATTACCTGCCAATTAAGACGTTTACCAATTCCTAATTTTTGTAAGGTGCTTTGAGTTTCATGGGTGATAGCAACTGCGACATCGGTAAATAAGGTTAAAAACTTCTCAACAATTGTAAAGGCGATTGATTTGTACTTAGCAAAGTAGCCATAAATTAAATGGCCGTGAAAGGTGTGAACTACCTTGATCTTTCGGCTTACCGATTTAGCGGCAATTCTGCCTAAAACACCAGCTTTTGAGGTATGGGTGTTTACTACCTTTGGTTTCTCCTGCTTGATTAAATTACGAATCTCAATAAAGGCTCGAATATCATCTAATGGGTTAAGGGATCGATGTAAAAATTTTAATTTAAAAAGATTTGCAGTTAATTCATGGCTCTCAGTGTAATCAGTTTCATTTCCTTCACAGTATCCATAACCAATAACTGATTCACATGATGGATGAATGGCGTGGGTTAGATGATCTAAAAAGACAGCAGGACCACCAGTATTCATTCTGGTAATTAAGTGAAGAACCTTCATTTGCTCTCTTTTCGTTCCTTATAAATCCGATAAACAAGTGGTATTAAGGTGATTAATACAATTACCGCAATTATTGGATACAGGTAATTATTTACCGAATCCTTTAACTGTTCACCAAGTAGATAACCTATGCCAATTGCAACCTGGGTCCAAATAATCGCACCAATTGCATTCCAGATTGAAAACAACTTTCGATCTAAATGAACTACTCCACATACGGGATTTATCAAGGTTCGCGCAAATGGGATAAAGCGGCCAAAGATTAATGCTTTACGTGGGCCATACTTATGTAACCATTTTTCAGTCGTAACTAACATTTTGTTGTTAAAGAAGCGGGCATCTGCACGCATAAAGTACTTGCGGCCATACTTTCGGCCAAACCAATAGCCAACCTCACCGCCTGCAATTGCAGCAACCGGTGCCAGTGCAAATAAAAGTGGAGCGGACAACTTGGCATCTCCTAAAAGAGCAGCTCCTGAACCTGAGGCTGCGATACCAGCAAGGAAAACAATCTCTCCGCCTGGAAATACCAAACCAATTAATAATCCAGTCTCCATAAAAATAATACCGAGCACGCCAATTAACCCAAGGGTGGATAGGACTGCGTTAGCATCCAATAGATTCGTAAGGTTCATAAGGAAGGTCAGAGTATCCGTCTCACAGGGCAAAATTGAGCGTGATCTATCCACCCGGTACCTATTTATTTGTAAAAAGGCTACGGGGTATGCGTAAACTCGGCCATCGCCCTTAGAAGAAGGGCTATTTTTTAGAGAGCGCTCAAGGTTGAGCCCAACCCAAGGAGAGAGTCCATTGAATCTTGTCCAAGTCCAAGTAACTGGAAATAACCTAAATTACGTATATGCCATCTTAGTAATCTCACTGATTGCGCTCGCAATTGCGATGGCACTTCGCGCACAAGTACTGGCACAAGATCCAGGCACTGCGAGGATGCAGGAGATTGCAGCTGCGATCCAAGAGGGCGCAACCGCATATCTGGCACGTCAATTTAGAACCCTCTCCGTTTTTGTTGCACTTGTCTTTGTTCTCTTGTTTGCACTACCCGGCGACATGGAGATTCGAATTGGTCGCTCAATCTTCTTCCTTATCGGTGCAGCTTTCTCCGCCTTTGTTGGTTACAACGGTATGTGGCTGGCAGTTCGCGCAAATGTTCGCGTTGCTGAAGCTGCTCGTCAAAAATCAGCAGAGCGCGCAGTACAGATCGCCTTCCGTACCGGTGGCGTAGTTGGTATGACCACAGTTGGTTTGGGATTACTTGGTGCATCTCTTGTTGTAATTCTCTACAAAGAGAATGCTCCTTCAGTACTTGAAGGCTTTGGCTTTGGCGCTGCAATGCTTGCGATGTTTATGCGAGTCGGCGGCGGTATCTTTACTAAGGCTGCAGATGTTGGTGCAGATCTAGTTGGTAAGGTTGAAAAAAATATTCCAGAGGATGACCCTCGTAACGCGGCAACTATCGCCGACAATGTAGGTGACAATGTCGGTGACTGTGCAGGTATGGCAGCAGATCTATTTGAATCATATGCAGTAACCCTGGTTGCGGCTTTAATTCTTGGTAAGGCTGGCTTCGGTGATGCTGGTCTGGTTTACCCATTAATTGTTCCTGCAGTTGGAATTGTTACCGCGATTATCGGTATCTTCCTAACCCGTCTTCGTCCATCTGATAAAAATGCGATGACTGCAATTAACCGCTCATTCTTCACCTCCGCTGTTATCAGCGCTGTATTAGTTGGTTTTGCTACCTACACATACCTACCAAGTTCACTTAAGAACATGTCAGGTTTATCAATGGATGCACAAAATGTTGATATCAACCCACGCACATTTGCACTTGGTGCGGTATTAATTGGAATTGTTTTGGCAGCTGCCATTCAAGTTTTAACCGGCTTCTTTACAGAGGTTGGCAAGCGTTCAGTAAATGATGTTGCCGCCTCATCAAAGACAGGTTCGGCGACTGTAATTTTAGCTGGTATCTCAATTGGTTTTGAATCAGCTGTTTACTCAGCGCTATTAATTGCAGGTGCGGTTTACGGAGCATTCCTACTTGGTGGTGGATCAATTGTTCTCTCACTATTTGCAATCTCACTAGCCGGAACTGGTTTGTTAACCACTGTTGGTGTAATTGTTGCGATGGATACCTTTGGACCAATCTCCGATAACGCACAAGGCATCGCAGAGATGTCTGGCGATATTAAGGGTGAAGGCGCAAAGATCCTTACCTCACTTGATGCAGTTGGAAACACTACAAAGGCGATTACAAAGGGAATTGCAATTGCAACCGCAGTATTGGCTGCAACCGCTTTGTTTGGTGCATTTACCGATGCAATTAAACTTGCAGTAGTTGATGCTGGTCGAACCGCATCCAATGTGGCACTTGAATTTACCGGTGTTCTAGATATTGCAGATCCACGTAACCTAGTTGGATTGATTATTGGAGCAGCTGTTGTATTTATGTTCTCAGGACTTGCAATCAATGCGGTATCTCGCGCAGCAGCAGCAGTTGTTGTCGAGGTTCGTGCACAATTTAAGAAGTACCCAGGAATTATGACTGGCAAGGTAAAGCCAGAGTACGGCCGCGTAGTTGATATCTGTACACGTGATTCATTACGTGAACTTGCAACTCCAGGGCTTCTTGCAGTTATGGCACCAATTGCAGTTGGTTTTGGTTTAGGTGTTGGCGCACTTGGTGCCTACCTTGCTGGATCAATTGGAACTGGAACATTGATGGCGGTCTTCCTATCTAACTCAGGTGGTGCTTGGGATAACGCCAAAAAGATGGTTGAAGATGGTTCATATGGTGGCAAGGGCAGCGAGGCGCACAAAGCCACAATTGTTGGTGACACTGTTGGTGATCCATTTAAAGACACTGCGGGTCCTGCAATTAACCCATTGATTAAGGTAATGAACTTAGTTGGTTTATTAATTACACCAGCGATTGTTGCCTTTGCATTAGATAGCAATGAGGGCACATCTCGCATGATCGCCCTTGTTGCAACTCTTGCAATTGTGGTTGCGTTGATTCGCAACCGCCGCGCCTCAACCGCGATTGGCTAATTAATTTGGGCACAAAGCTGGTAATCGTTGAATCCCCAGCGAAGGCGCGCAAGATCGGCTCCTTCCTTGGGGATGATTACGTTGTTGAAGCATCTGTTGGACATATCCGCGATCTACCTCAACGCGCAGCAGATAT
>Ga0247831_1002417_pt1 | contig 30391 bp, 28 predicted proteins | sample LaCruzMarch2015__9_FD_192406 | JGI IMG/M metagenome (GOLD analysis project Ga0247831, IMG submission 192406) | Freshwater microbial communities from meromictic Lake La Cruz, Castile-La Mancha, Spain - LaCruzMarch2015_1m | ecosystem: Environmental > Aquatic > Freshwater > Lake | place: Spain...
CATGTCGCTCATGTACGTGCGGCAGGGGCTGCCGCTCAGGTGCTGGCGCAGGCCAAATGCCAGATTCATCGCCACCGTGACGTGCCGGTCTTCCGCGCCGGCCATGGCGAATACCTCGCCGTCGATGTATTCGTGGCGTTCGGGTTGCGCGGCCTCCCAGGCCAGGTAGTCGGCGGCGGCAAGAATGGGGGTCTGTGCGGCGCGTCCCATGGCCCGATCCTTGTTGGTATGGAAGTGCCCATTATGGAGGCGAGTCATGGGACATGCCAGAGTCCGTCAGCCCACGAGGCCAAGCACTGCTACTGCGACTCACCGGCATGGCCTGGTGTTTCGAAACCTGCCAAAATTGCGCGATGCTCCCTTCTCAAGCGCTGGCGTCCAAGCGAAAGCAGGTTCTGGCCCTCGCGGCAGCGCAGGGTGCACGCGGTGTGCGTGTCTTCGGCTCGGTCGCAAAAGGTCTCGACAAGGAGGGAAGCGACCTCGATCTGCTAGTCGATCTCCCGCGTGGCACATCGCTGCTGCGGATTGTTGGATTGAAACTGGACATCGAGGACGCGCTTGGCGTGAAGGTCGATCTTTGCACCGAAGCAGAGCTTCATCCGGACCTCAAGACCCGCATACTTGCCGAGGCATTGCCTCTATGAAGGACCGGGACAGGCTTTTCCTGGGACATGTTTTGAGCGCCATCGATTCGATCGCGAGTTTCACGGTGGAAGGCCAGAGCGCCTTCATGGCAGACCGTAAGACCCAAAGTGCGGTGATCCGGCAGCTCGAAATCATCGGCGAGGCGGTCAAGAACCTGAGTACTGACTTGACGGCAGGCGAGGCCACCGTTCCCTGGCGGCAGATCGCAGGAACGCGCGATCGCCTTATCCACGCCTACTTCAGCGTTGACCTCGATTCCGTGTGGTCCATGGTGGAGCAAGACTTGCCAACGCTGCGAGACGACGTCATACGGATACTCGGCAGAGTGGCATGACCGTTTTCGGTCCGCGCGACTGACGGTTGTTGGGTCACCAATGTCCGCTCGGCGCCACAGTCGAATGGGTATTGGCAGCCCCACCCCCTTGCTGTTCTTGCTGTTCTTGCGGTTGATCGAGCGCGCCAGCGCCGCAATTGGGGTCCAAAACAGCAAGAACAGCAAGAACAGCAAGGCCCCCGGGGCCGATAAAGTGATGGAACCCGGGGATCTGAAGCTACCGGTCAGTCCCCGTACAGCGCTGGATTCACCACCACGAAGCGCCGCCGCCCCTCTTCCTCCAACCGCGCACGCCCATGTTCGGCCAGCAGCGCGACTGCGTCCTTCAGATTCTTGATGTCGCGCACACAGCCTGGTCCATACCGGTACACCCGCGTGGTCGGTATCCGGCCGTCTCCGGTGCGCATGGCCTCGTCGCGCAACCAGGCATCCAAGCGGATGGCTGCCGCCATCGTGGGCGGGGCATCGAGGTCGCCCAAGAGGCGATGGGCTTCCTGCAGATGCCACCTGACGATTTGCGCGGCGCTGTCCACGCATGTCCGGTGAATGGTGCCTGCTGCGCCATGGTCCAGCATGTGGAAGAGGGCAGCCAGCCGGGCGATGTTCTCGGCAGCCTTTGCCGCCACGTCGCGGATGGGGGCGTAGCTGCCGCCGCTGGCCAACTCGCGCTCGATTCCGTCATAGGCCTGCACCCAGGCGGCGTGTGCTGGCGGGGACAGATCCAGCACCGTCGGTACCAGACCTCCGAGCGCATCGGTAGTCAATGGCGTATCGAGCAGCGCTCGGATTCGCCGATTGAACGCTTCGACGGCCGGCATCGCCGTCGGTGCGGGTCGATAGGGCCGATGGCCCTGCGTGCTCGCCGGCCAGGCGATCAGGAACCGGGCAATGAAGCCGCTTCCCCGGGGTAAGGTACCCGCACGCTCGATGAATGCGCGCATCGCCTCAGGCTGCACCATCACGCCGAAGGTCAGGCGGCGGTCCCGCAGCCGGTAGGACGCCTTGCTGCGCCGGTCAATGTCGATCGCGCCGCCGTCCCAGAACACATTGAGCAACGCCAGGTTGCGCAGGATGGTCTCGTAGCCCATGCCGTGGGCGCCAAACACTGCGCCGGCCTCGGCGGATAGCACGGCCGCGCTCGGCCAGCCTGTGGCCAGCGCGTGTGACAGTGCCTCGGGGGTGGCATCGGTGTAGAGCAGCCGCGGCACCTTCACCGGTGAAACTTCTCCTGCCAACTCCTGCAGCGCCGCCTCTTCCTCGGTGGTCTCCTGCATGTCGCGGCGCTTGCGCTTGATGGCTTCCAGCAAACCTGCACGCTTGGCCTCAGCCGTGGCGACTGCCGTCTCGTGTGCCGCGATATCGGGCGCGCACGCGGCAGCCTGGTCGCGCTCCCAGTCGCGCAGCGCGGCGCCGAAGATCCGGTCACAGGTGGACTTGCGCTCGCCGGACTCCGCTACCGCGAGGATGTACAGCGACACCGGACCGACCAACTGGTGATCGCGCCGGACGTTGACCAACCCCTGTGCGGCCAGAGACAACGCAGACAGGGCTGAACAGGCGACGAGGGCAGCGGGTGATTGGACAAACGACTGCGCCTCGACCACTGCGTCACGCAGCAGTGGTGGCAGCGCATTGACGGGGTAGGGCTGTGGCTCCCCCGGTGCGGTCAAGGGATCGGGCTCTGGCCAATCGATGTCCGGCGCGGCATCTGTTGGCAACCGGCTCGGTTCCGGAGCTGATGCGGGTTCTGCGGCGGCCTCCAGGCCTGTCCGCACTGCTGACAGTCCGCGCAACCGGCTCAAGTCGTTGAAGTCCGTCGCATCTTCGGGTCGGTCGGCACCGAAGTCTGGCACGGCAACGCATCCGCTGACCTTGCGGGCAGCATCCTGCGCCTGGACAAGCCCTGGATTGCCGGGAGTGTTGTGATCGTCATCGGCGCACACGATGATGTGAGCGCGGGAGTAGCGCGCGCGCACTGCCAGCGCGGCAGGAACAAGGTTGGCCGCATGAAAGGCGATGACCACTGGGTGGCCGGATGCCTGGTGCAAGCTGGCACCGGTGGCGAAGCCTTCTGCCACGCAGATCGTCATCGTGTCGGCCCCAGCCGGATCTGGAGCCTCACCGATCCAACTGCACAAGCCCTGGATGCGGCCGCCCTTGAGGAAGCGCTTCACGCCACTGGCGCTGATGAATTGGAGACTGTGCAGTTGGCCGGCCAGATCCCGCACAGGCACGACCAGCACACCCTTGAAGACACGCAGGCCGTGCGCACCCACGCCCTTGCGGACCAGGTACAAGTGATCGGGCGGCGCAGGCCGCGACGCCGCCCAGATCCGTGCGGCAAGATTCTTCGCCTGCTCGTGGCGTTGGCGAGCTTCGTCGTCGCGTGCCGCCCGGGCGGCGTTGGACACGCGCGCATATACCTGCCGCTCTGCGGACGTGAGCACTTGGCGGCGGTCGTGGCGCCAGGTCTCCCACCCCAGGCCGTCCCGCCAGTTCTCAATGCCTCCCGTCGGAACACCATCGAGGTGCAGCAGGTACGCGGCATCGCCATGGCCGCGCGGGCCGACCGCGTTGCAGCGGTGTAGCCGGCCATCGGCAATGATGGGCTCGGGTGGAATGATGTCGCGTGCCGCCAGCGCGGTACGAAACTGTTCGAGGACTGCAGCGTCGCCGGCCCTCGCTGCATGCGGTCTTGTCCCGTGCGTCTCTTGACCGTTCTCCATCGCCATTCCTCAGCGGGATGCGGGAACACTGGCCTGGCGGGCGAGTTTCACCCGCGCGGAGATCCAGTCGCTGATGTCGGATTCGAGCCAGCCCACCGCACGCGGGCCGAGTTGCACAGACGCAGGAAACTCTCCGTCCTTGATGTATTGGTACAACGTGCTGCGCGACAGGCCCGTGCGCTGCTGCACCTGCGGGCGGCGAAGAATGGTGGGGTCTTTTGAAATCTTGGTGTACATGGCCGTCAGTTCCTGGAAGTTGATGAATACGGGCCAGCCGGACTGAACGTCTTCAATCAACAGTGGCCCTATATACGGTTACGGAATTGCGCGGAAAATTGTCGGCTTTTCATGCAAATAAATTTCCGTGTGCCAGCGTCAGGCACTTATCGCCAACTGCCTACCGTCATTGCACTTGCGCCAGCCATCATCCTGGCGCTACAGTCAAACTTCATACGTTGGCTGTGTCAGCCCGGTTGATGCCCGTCATTGCATCGCCCAGCCCGCTCAGCGGGCGCCCCAGCCGGCCACATCTCCAGAGTGCCGGCGGCCTTCGGGCCGGAGATCCCCGCGGCAATCGCCAAAGCCGCCGAGCGATCGGCAACGTCAAACATCCTGCGCCAGCAGATCTTTGTGGTCATGCCCTGCGCCAACCGTTCGCGTCGTCACTACGGGCGCCAGCCGGTAGTGACGACGCACGAAATGCCCCAGCCGACAAGGGTTTGGAGGGCACTCGCGCTGGTGGCGGCCCCAAGTGACGGGCTCACCGCGCGTCAAAACCGCAGACCGTGCAACGCGATCTGCCTCGCCCGCTCCACGCGGGCCACGTCAACCGAAGCGCCATCTGGCGCACCCCGAGCCCTGGGTCAATGGCTCATCTCGATGGACCGACTTCCAACAGGAAAGCGCCATCGACGCCAAACCGCGTGCCGCGCAGGCCAATGGAAGACTTCGGCACAAAACGGGAGTGGTGTCCCGGTTCCCTTGTTGTTCCTGTAACGCTCAGGCGTTCGGGACGGACAGAAACACTTACCTGAAATCAACACAGCAGCGACTACGTACCGATACCCTGGGGCAACTGACTGACAGGAGGATGAGAAACAGAGAAGCCAAGAATTCAAAACATGAACCTTGAACTGAAGCAGTTGTGCCGGCGCAACCGTGTCTGCAGCTATGCGGCACAACGCGGTCGCGAGCGCGTGGTCGACCAGGTGGCCAGCAAGCCTCGAGCTCAAACACGTCGAAGGACTGATGGAGCGATGGCGAACTGAGGGTCTAGCCGTAGGCACTATCAAGAATCGGATGGCCGAACTTCGCTGGTGCGCCGAGAAGATTGGCAGGTAGAACGTCATCGTGCTCGCCAATAACCGTGTCGGCAGCCCCGACTTCGGTGACGCTCGCGCGCAGATTTGACGTCAGCAATGGAGAAAACTGTAGACCGGCAATGCAGCGTGAGGAGTCGTTCACCACCGGCCGCTTCCTGGCAGGCAAGGTGCGTGATCTTGGCTGCCGGTCAACTGCCGTTCATCGGTGCGCGGAATCGACACGGACCGGTCTTCCAATTGCCAAAGTTCGCCGTCGAAATGCAGTTATTGGCGGGTGCAGCCTCGGCCGTGGCAACAGCGCCGCCAGTCGCTGCATGCACTCCAGCGGGCTCATCACCAGGTGCGTGGTGCCGTCGCGCCAAGGGGTCTTGAGCTTGAGCACCACCTGGCCGGCCGCGTTGAGCTGAACCCGCTCGTTGGGCCACCGCAAAGCACTGGACGATGGATCGAATAGTGCGCGGGCAGCTTGTGTCGCGCTGCAAACTTGATGATCCGTCCAACGTGCTCGACAAGTATGCCGACCGCCCCTGCATTCACGGCGTTCACGGCGTTCGGGCGGTCACGCCATCGACGCAAACCCACGTCGAGACTCGACAAACGAGCGCCTACGGGCGATGAACTGGGTTTGGTAGGGTCAGACGTGGTCGTTCGTCCCGGATGCTGAGATAACGCAGCCATTCGGAAGCCTGCGCGCCTTGGCGAGCGCGGTTGGCAAACAGAGAATCGATCACGCATCGACCGGATGCCAGATTACCATCACCTGCAAGCCCCAGCCAAGCCCATGAACGCCCACAGCCCCTTGCCCCTCGCGGCGATTCCCCAGAGACGTCCGTCTCCCCATGTATCCGACGACGTGCTGGACCGGCTCGCCAAGGCCACCAGCGGCTCGCTGACGACCCAGCTCTATATCAAGGGCTTTCGCCAACCGGTCCTGCACGGCTTGACGCCACTGAACCGCAAGGTCAAACCTTTCGCCGGCCGGGCCTACACGATGCGTTTCATTCCGGCGCGTGAAGACGTGGACAGCTATGGCAACCTGACGACCGAACCCAGCGCCGACAACCTGCAATGGGTGGGTGTCGAACAACTCGAACCGGGCCACGTGCTGGTCATCGACAGCAACCGGGACGGTCGCGCCGCCTCGATGGGAAACATGCTGGTCACGCGCATGATGATGCGCGGGGCCCGCGCCGTGGTGACCGACGGCAGCTTTCGCGACGGCACCGAACTAAGCGCCATGGATTTTCCGGTCTGGTGCACCGGAGTGACGGCGACCACGCGCCTGAGCTTTCACCATGTCGCGGATCTCCAGGTACCGATCGGTTGTGCTGGCGTCGCGGTATATCCGGGCGACGTGATACACGGCGACGGCGACAACATCACGGTAATACCGGCGCATCTGGCCGCCGAGATGGCCGACCTGTGCGAGAAGCGCGATGACATCGAAGCCTATCTGGCGCTACGCATCCAGGCCGGTGAGGCGCTGTGGGGCCTGTACCCACCCAGCGAAGCGACGCGCGCGCAATACCGCCAATGGGTCGCCAATGGGCGGCCTGCCATCGCACCCGCACGGCCCGCGGGACATCCGTGAACCAGGAGACAACATGACGCCCTCGCGATCCTTCAAACCTGAGGACTACGCCGCATTGATCCGTCGCTATTTCGCCGCCTGCAATGCGGCCGACTACGACGCGCTGGTGTCGTGCTTCACCGCCGACGCCGTGCACTACTTTCCGGCCGGCTTGCCGGACATCCCGTGGCGTGGCGCCGATACGATCGCCCGCAAATGGCAATGGTGTGTGCAGACCCTGGGGTCGCAGTGGACCATCGACAGACTCATGATCAGCCACGATTCGCCGGAGGGCATGATCGAGTGGACCCATTGGAAGAACAAGAGCGGCACCGCGCTACGCGGCGCGGAATGGTACGACTTCGATCCGGCCAGCGGAAGGATCACGGAAATCCGCGCCTACTACGCGGCTCCTGCCGATAACGCGGCTGTGATCAACGAGCTGGTCGCCTTCGACTACCGCGGGCGCGGTTATCCGCTTGCCAGCCGGTAGCCGCCATCTGCAGTTCCAGTATGTGGGACTCTGACTGATACCCGCACATCCGCATGACAAAACGTCCCACACGGCAACGCTAACCTGCTTCCTAATCGGGTTCGGGTCCGGCTGTATCCGGCGGGCGCCGACCGCGCCGTTCCGACAACTTCAAGCACGCGCAATCTCAACCAACTCAAAGGAGACGAACTTGACAAACCGCACAACCACCCTGGTTACCGCAATCGCACTGATGGTCACTGCGTCGACCACCCTCGCGCAACCGAAGAGCGTCAAGATGTATATCGCGGGCACCAGCGGCCCGACCGATACCCAGTCGCTTGGACATATGGAACTGAAACGGCGTCTGGAATTAGCATCCAAAGGCTTCTTCGACGTGGAAGTCAAGTTGGGCGGCGTCATGGGCGAAACCAATGACGTCACCGAACAGGCGCGCGAAGGCGTGCCGGTGCTCAACGCGACCGATCCGGGACGGATTGCCTCCTTCGTGCCCGAATATGGCGTGATCCAGATGCCGTACATCTTCACGGACTACAGCTACCTGAACAAGATCATGGACACCAAGCTGCACAAGAAGTGGGAGAAGGACTTCGAAGCTAAGGGCATCAAGCTGGTCACCTCCAATGGGTATTCCGGCGCGCGCAGCTGGATCACGAACAAGGTTGTGCGCACGCCGGCCGACCTCAAGGGCCTCAAGATCCGCACCATCGGCAGCCCCTTGTTCGTCAACTCGATCAATGCGATGGGTGGCATCGCGACCGCCATTCCCTGGGGTGAAACCTATCAGGCGCTCGAACAGAAGGTCGTCGACGGGACCGAAGCGCAGATCCCGGGCATCTACGCGATGAAGATGTTCGAGATCGCGAAGACCATCAGCCTGTCGGAGCACTTCTTCCTGATCGCGAGCATGGTCACCGGAACCAAGTTCTTCAACTCCCTGCCACCTCAATTCCAGGCCATGTTGATGACGCAGGCGTTCGAAACCTACCGGGACAACCAGGACGTGTTGAAGAAGAAATCGGAAGAGTACATCACCGAGATGAAGGGCAAGGGCGCGACCTTCGTCACGATCGACAAGACACCGTTCATCAAGGCGGTCCAGCCCGTGTATGCCGAACTGGGCTACACCAAGCTGCGCGACCAGCTCTATTCGGAACTGGGCATCAAGCAATAGTCCGTCACGGCTGACAGGCCGCCGCGAGACGGCCTTCGGTCTCCCCTTGTGCATGCACCGGCGCACCGCATCAGCGGCGTTTTGTTGCTGCGCAGGGGCCGATTTAACACCTTATTGGATTGCCGCGCATGGCCGTTTACTACCGCTGGTTCTGTCGCCTGGAAGAGGTCATCACCGGAACAATGCTCGTGCTGATCGTCGTATTGATGTTCAGCGCCGCGCTGCTGCGCGCCTTCAAACTGCCGCTGGTCTGGGCAGACGATGTTGCCAGCCTGCTGTTCTCGTGGGTGGCGTTTCTCGGCGCGGACATCGCGCTGCGGCACTCCCGGCTGGTTGGCGTCGACATCCTGGTCAACCGATGGTCGCCCAAAGCGCGCAAGGTGAGCGAGATCGTTGTGTACACCATCATGATCGCGATACTCATCGCGTTCGTCTATTTCGGAATCAGGCTGAGCATCCGCAACTGGGATCGGGACTTCCAGACGCTGTCGTTCATGAGTTATTCAGCCGTGACACTCTCGCTGCCGGTGGCGTCGGCGCTGATGATCATCAGTGCGTCGACCAAGCTTGCCAAGGTCTGCCGCCAATTCTCGGACGACTGTTACGAGGTCAGTCGCGATGTTCCGGCTCGGCCCGCCGCTAGTGGGCACGTTCTGCCTGACTGATTCCGCGCCAACCACGGTCATGGTCGACATCCGCCTGCGTTGAAGTTACGGAAACCCCACTACATGCTATATCTGTTAATCACGCTGACCATTCTGGTCGCCATCAATATGCCGATCGGGTTCGCGATTGGCATCGCTGGTGCAGTGTATTTCCTGACATCCGGGGAGATACCGTTTCCGATCACCATCCAGCGCGTGGTGGCGCAGACCCAGTCGATCGCGTTTCTGGCCGTGCCCTTCTTCATCTTTGCCGGCCATCTGATGAACCATACCGGCATCACGCACCGGCTGCTGCGCTTCGCGTCGCTGCTGACCCGGGGCATGCATGGCGGCCTGGCCCAGATGAACGTGGTGCTGAGCACGTTGATGGGGGGCATCTCGGGCTCGGCCGTGGCCGACTCCTCGATGGAGGCGCGGGTTCTGGGCCCGACCATGATCAAGCGCGGTTATTCCAGGGGTTATACGGCCGGCATCACCTGCCTGTCGTCGCTGATCACGGCGACCATCCCGCCGAGCCTGGGTCTGATCCTGTTCGGCTTCGTCGGCGAGGTCTCCATCGGCCGCCTGTTCGTCGCGGGCATCGTTCCTGGCATTTTGATGATGGTTGCCCTGATGCTGACCGTGTCCTACACATCCCGGCGCAGGAAGTACGACCCCCCCGATCCTCTTGCCGGGCCGATCACTTTGCGTGAGTTCATGACCGAAATCCGGGATTCGATCTGGGCGCTGCTGTTTCCGGTGATGCTTATCCTCGGCATCCGTTTCGGCTTGTTCACCCCGTCGGAGGCGGGCGCCTTTGCGGTCGTCTATGCCTTGCTGATCGGCACCCTGGTGTACAAGGAACTGACCTGGGCCAAGTTCAAGGAAGCGCTGTGGGAGTCCGTCGTCGACAACGGCGCGATCATCATCATCATCGCGTTGTCGGGCATCTTCGGTTACGCACTGTCGCTGGAGAACGTCACCGGGGCCGTCGGCAATGCCCTGGTGTCGCTGACGAGCGACCCCCAGTTCATGCTGATCCTGATCATGTCGTTCCTGTTCTTCGCCGGTATGCTGGTAGACAGCAACGTGATCGTGCTGCTGCTCACGCCGATCCTGTTGCCCATTGTGCGCAAGCTCGGTGTCGATCCAATCCACTTCGGCATCCTGATGATGACCATCGTCACGATGGGCGTCATGACCCCGCCCATCGGAACGGCCGTCTACATCGTGTGTGGGATATTGAAGACGCCGCTGGACGAGTACATCAAGGAAAGCTTGCCGTTTTTCGGCGCAATCCTCCTGCTCGTCTTTGTCCTGATTTTTTTGCCCGATGTCGTGACTTTTCTGCCCAATCTGGTCTACGGAGGGTAGCCTGGCCGGTGTCGGCAGTACCTGCTGGAAAATCCCATGTTGAACGTTGCCGTGATCGGCGCAGGGGGCATCGCCCCCTCGCACATCGAGGGCTTCCTGCAATTCCCGGACACGGCCCGCATCACGGCGGTGGCCAACCGTTCCAACCAGCGCGCGCACGATCTGATCGCCCGGTATGGGCTGGATGCCAAAGCGTTCGCGGACTATCGGCTGGCGCTCGATGGGGCCGACATCGTCGTGATCTGCACGCCGCCCGACAGCCATCGGGTGATTGCCGAGGCGGCGTTTGCACGCGGCGCCCACGTGCTGGTCGAAAAGCCACTGGCACCCTGCCTGGCCGACTGCGACGCGATGATCGGCGCCGCCCACAAAAGCGGCAAGCTGCTGTCCGTCGTGGCCCAGAGCCGCTTCATCAGCGCCATTCACCATGCCATTGCCATGATGCGCTCGGGCGACTATGGACGGATCCTGTTTGCGCAGGTCAACTCGTTCTGGTGGCGCGGCCAAAGCTACCACGACCTGGCCTGGCGTGGCCGGTGGGAAACCGAGGGAGGTGGCTGCACGCTGAACCAGGCCATCCACCATGTCGACCTGTTGCTGTGGAGCAAGGGCCTGCCGAGTGAAGTCACCGCCATCATGGGCAACCTGGCGCACGGCAATTCGGAGGAGGAGGACATCTCGCTGGCCCTGCTTCGGTACGCCGATGGCACGCTGGGCCAACTCAACAGCGGCCTGTTCCACCATGGCGAGCCGCAATTGCTGAACTTCCAGTTGGAGCAGGTCGGCGTCAGCCTGCCGTTCGACGTCGTGGCCAGCAAGCAGCGCAGCAACGGCTTCCCGGTAGATGACGCGGACACGGCGCAGCGCTTTCGGGCCCAGTACCAGGCGCGAGCGCCGCTGGCACATCAACACCATACCGGACAGATCGCCGATTTCTTGTCGGCCATCGAACACCAGGCTGTCCCGCTGGTCACCGGCGAGAGCGGCCGGGCCGCGCTCGAACTGGTGACCGCGGTGTACAAGTCTGCGTCGACCGGCCAAACGGTGCCATTGCCGCTGCGCCCGGACGACCCGTTTTACCGGCAGGAAGGCGACGGCACACAACACTACCCCCGCTTCAACCGCAAGAGCCGCGACATCGACGCATTCGAAGACACGGCCATCACGTCCTTCCAAGGCAAATTCTGATGGTGGCGGATGGCTGACCTGCTGGTGGCATCGGAGCTCGGGAAGCGGTATGGCGACACGCCGTCGGTCGACGGCGTCAGCTTCACGATCGGCCAGACCGATGTCGTCGGCCTGCTCGGCGCCAACGGCGCCGGCAAGTCGACGCTGATGAACATGTTGACGGGCTGCATGCCTCCGTCCTGCGGCTCGGTGTCGGTTGGCGGTCACGACATGCAGACCGCGCCGCGTGAGGCCAAGCGGCACATCGGCTACCTGCCGGAGGTCCCGCCGCTGTACATGGACATGCGCGTGCGCGAACAACTGGCGTTCGCCGCCGACCTGCGCCTGGTCGCGAAGTCTGCGCGGCAGGCCGAGATCGACCGCGTCTGCGCGCTGGTCGACATCTCCGATGTGCGAGCGCGCCTGATCCGGCAGTTGTCCAAGGGGTATCGGCAACGCGTCGGCCTGGCCCAGGCGATGATCGGCAGCCCGCCGCTGCTGATCCTGGATGAACCCACGGCGGGGCTGGATCCCAAGCAGATCCTGGACTTCCGCGCGTTGATCTCCAGGTTGAGCCGGCAACATACGATTCTGATCAGTTCCCACATCCTGGCCGAGATCACGTCGATCTGCACCCGGCTGCTTGTCATGCGCAAGGGGCAGCTGGTGGCGAACAACACACCCGCCCAGCTGAGCGACGCCCACAGCGGCGGCAAGCAGCTCGAAGTCAGGGCCCGCGGGAGCCAGGAGTCGATCACGGCGGCGCTGGCTACCGTGTCCGGCGTGACCATGCTGGGGCTGTACGTCAGTGCGGAGGCGGGCTGCTGGGACGCCACGCTGGCGATCGACCAGGATTGCGATCCGCGCGCGGCCATCTCCATGGCGCTGGCGCAGGCGGCGTGCCCTGTGCTCATGATGCGACCAGCGAACACAACCCTCGAAGAGGTTTTCATGCGGCTTGCAGCATGAGTGTCGCGCCGCGCCACCGCCAAGCAGGCTCGCACCGCGGCGTACGACGCGCGGCGACTCGCGTTGTCTCGCCAGCCGACGAATCCGCGCCATGAACGCCATCTACCGCAAGGAATTGCGCAGCACCTTCACGTCGTGGACCGGATACGTCTACCTGGCGGTGTTCTCGCTGATCAGCGGCTTCATCTTCACGACCGGCAACCTGTTGTCGCTCAACGCCGATATCAAGAGCTACTTTGGGTCGATCTGCACCGTGCTGGTTTTCCTGGTGCCGATCCTGACGATGCGCGTCTTTGCCGAGGAGCACAAGCTGCGCACGCTGCAACTGCTGTTCACCATGCCGGTGTCGCTGGGCGACATCGTCGCCGGCAAGTTCCTCGCGACGCTGACCGTGTTCTGCATCGGGCTGGTGCCGACGCTGGCCTATCCACTGATCCTGGCCTGGTACGGCAGTTTCGAGGGGGCCGTCATCGCGGGCAACTACCTGGGCCTGGTGCTGCTGGTGTCGGCCTGCATTGCGATTGGCCTGTTCGTGTCGGGCCTGACCGAGAACCAGCTCATCGCCGCCGTCGTGACCTATGCGCTGCTGCTGGCCCTGTGGTTGCCGGACATGTCCGGGCAGGACTCCGCGGCAGGCGTCTCCCGATTCCTGGCCTACCTGTCGTTGAACCAGCATTTCAAGGCATTCACCTACGGCATCTTCGACCCGGCCGACATCGTCTTCTTCGCGTCGCTGACGCTGTTGTTCCTGGCCTTTTGCGTCCTCACGCTCGACGCCCGCAAGACAGCATGACCAGCGCGCCGCAAGTCAGGCCCACCGTGGCAGCCTACCAGCCACGCAGGTTGCGCTGGCTGCTGGCTGCGGCGCTGATCGTGCTCGTGGTGTTGGTCAACGCCGTCGCGGCGCTGCTCGTGCATCGCCTGGCGCTCAGGCTGGATCTGACCGACGCCAAGGTCTACGAGCTGTCGCCGGCCAGCCGCGACGCGCTGCAGCGTCTGGACGTCCCGATCGGCATCACGGTGTTCGCCCGAGAGCAGGAATACCCTTCGATGCTGCGCGAAATCCTGAACCGCTACAGCGTATCCGGCGTGCCGGTGTCGGTCACCTACCGTGACCCGGTCAGCCATCCGGCGCTGGTCGACAACTACATGCAGCGCGGCACTCGGATCGAGAACCAGGACCTGGTCATCTCGTCCGGTGAGCGCTTCAGGCGCCACGGCATCAAGGACCTGTACACGCTCAACGACTCCGGGACCAAAGTCGTCAGCGTGCGGGCCGAGCAGCAGATCACCGGCGCGATCATGCAACTGCAAGGCCGCCAGGCGCTGGTGGTGCGGTTCTCCGACGGGCACGACGAACAGCCGTCCAAGGCATTGATGGATCTGTTCGGCAGCAACAATTACGAGGTCGCGCGCAGTGCGCTGGCGGTCGAGCGCATCGCCGATGACGTCAACACGCTCGTCATCGCATCTCCCCGGCGTGACTTCGCGGAGGCCGAAATCGCTGACGTCGAGCGCTTTCTGGGCCGGGGCGGCAGCCTGATGGTGTTCCTGGCGCCGACGGCCAAACCTCTGGACCGGCTCGAGGCCTTGCTGGCACGCTGGGGCGTCAGCGCCGGAACCGGCCTGGTATTCGAACCCAGGGCCCATGTATCGGACAACCAGGTCAACATCATTCCGATGTATGCGCAGCACCCCATCAACCGCTATTTCAGCGACTCGCGCGCCTACCTGCTGATGCCGTCGGCGCGTACCCTCGCCGCCAGCGACAAGCCCAGTTTCGACCTCGACGTCATGACGGTTCTGTCCTCGACACCCGACGCCCACGCCAAGTCGGGGACGGATTTCGCCTCCACCGCGCGCGCGCCGCCTGACCGGCAAGGTCCGTTCGACCTGGCCCTGACCGCGACCCGCAAACCAGCGCCGGCAACCCCGGGTGGCACCCCCCGGCCCGCGGCGGCGCCCGGCGCCGGCCGCATCTTCGTGGCCGGCAGCGCGGCGATGGTTGCCGATGACGTGATGGGTATGTCGAATTTCGCGAACGCCGCGTTCATGGCCCAGGTGATCCAGTGGCTGCGCCCGGATCAGCGCGTGCTGCAGATCGCGCCGAAAAAAGTCGCCCCCGACGCGCTTGCCATGCCCAGCGGCGACGCTTTTGCGCTCGGCGTCATCCTCGCCGGCGTGGTCCCGCTGCTGGCATTGCTGACCGGCGCCGTGATCGTGGTCCGCCGGCGGCGTGCCTGATGAACTACCGCAAGGCCCTTTGGCAGGTGTGTGCGGCATCGCTGGTTCTTGCCGCGCTGCTGCTCTGGCTGTTGCCCCGCGACCCGCGCCTTGCGCAAGCGCTGCCAACGACCTACCCGGTCAACAGCCTGAATGTCGCCGACATCTCGGCCGTGGCCGTGAAGAATGGCACCGACGCCTTTGGCCTGATGGTCGGCCCCGATGGCTCGGTCTCGCTGGTTGCCAAGGACGATGCCGCCGGCGCCGACTATTCTGCCGACGAGATGCGAGCGTTCATCTTCCTGCTCGCCAGGTTGACCGCCAGCCAGGCGCTGGAACCGCAGCAGAACCTGGCCGATTTCGGTCTGCGCGAGCCGCGCGCCAGCCTGGCCGTGATTCTCAGGGACGGCCGTACGTTGCGGATGCGTCTGGGCAAACCCAGCGCAGTGGGCGATGGGTATTATTTCCAGAAGGACGGTGACGCACGGGTCTTCGTGATCGGCAAACTGACCGGCGACCTGATGCTGCGCGCGCGCAGCGACTTCTGGAACAAGCAGTTGATGCCGGAACTGACGGCTCAGACCGTCAACAGCCTGACCAGCGTCCAACTCGCCTCCCGCCGGCAGCCAAATGCCAACTGGCGACTTGCGCACCGGGGCGACGCATCGTTCCAGCTGGCGCAGCCGGTGAACGGCCTGGTGCATGCCGAAAACGCGTTCAAGCTGGTGTTGTTTCCCTTGTCCGCGCTGCAGGCCGATGCGCTCGTGTCGGCCACCGGCCCGCTGCTTGCCTACGGCCTGGACCAGCCGTCCCAGGAGTTGACCTTGCAATGGGACGGCCAGCCGATCCGGATTCTGATCGCGGCCGCACCGCAGGGCGGCTTCTTCGTGAATCGCAAGGGCCATCCCGCGGTGTTCTCCCTGTCCAGCGAGAAGTCAGCGTTCCTGCGGCTGGCATATCGTGACTTGCTGGGGGACCGCGTCTACAACGGCAGCCTCGCGGCAGTCGCCGCAATCACGCTTGCCCGGCCACTGGAGCAGATCGTGTACAGGCTGAGCATCCGTGGGGAAGGCGTGGGCCTGTCCGGCGTGATGGAGGGCCGCTTGGTCCCGTATACCGAACTGGGCCGCATCCTGGCCCCGGTGTTCGACATCGGCATCGTGGCCGAAGTCGAAAACGACGCGAAGACACGCGGCGCAATCGACCACACCGTGGCCCGGGGACCTCAGACCGCCGTTTCCATCACCAACCGGGACGGCAGCACGGACCGGATCGAATTCTTCGCCAAGGACGCATCACTGAGCTACCTGCGCCTCAACGGCCGGGTCGACTTCCTGGTCTATACCCGGGCCGCCGATGCGCTGGCCGATGCGCTGGCGCAGGTGCGTCGGAATGCACCGGCCGGAGATCCCCCGGCGCGCCCCGGCTCCTGAATCAGGCTCGCCGGCACCGGGCGCGAACTGCTGCCGGCGCTATCGTGATGAGCGCAGGCGCGACGTAGACCCCACATACTCGGATTGCGAGAAAGTCCCACCCAAGGTCAACTCACCTGCGCTGCTGGCCTGCTCGCTGCCTGCGGCCGGCGCCGGGTCCTGCCGCAACACGTCGGCCTCGTACGCCGCCGCGGCCGCGCCGTCGTCGGGCTGGTAGCCCAGTGCGTAGGCCGGCGCGTTGTCGTAGTGGCGCCCGGTCGTGTCGGAGATGCCGTAGACCACCGAATACACCAGCGCGGGGTGCTCCAGCCCGATCGCGACGAGTTGTCCCAGGTCGCGCCAGCTGACCCAGTTGCCCAGGCGACGCCGGTCCAGCGGCTGCGTGTTGGCGTTGCCGATGCGGATCGCCATCACCTGCATGCCGTACTTGTACGCATACAGCGCGGCCAATGACTCGCCGAACGCCTTGCCAACCGCATACCGGCTGTCCGGGCGCAGCTGCGCCAGGGTATCGACCAACGGCCCCCCGGGCGCACGCGGATGCATGCCGACCACATGGTGCGAGCTGGCGTAGACCACGCGTGCCACACCGGCATCACGCGCCGCATCGAACACGCTGATGCTGCCCTCGACGCTGAGCCGTACCTGGTCGGGCCAGGGCGCATCGGACGTGCAGGCCGCCAAATGCACGATTGAATCGGCACCATGCAGCAGATCGCGCACGGCAGCCTGGTCCGTGATGTCGGCTACGGCCGCTGTCTCGTTCGCAGCGCAATCGGTGATGGGCTGCAAGTCCAGCAGCAGCAGTCGGTAGCCCCGTTTCGTCAATTCCCGGCGCAAGCCGGAACCAACCACTCCCGCAGCGCCGGTGATGGCAATACTCTTCATGCTGGCTGTCTCCCGGTATCTGTCATGCCCCGGCCGCTCACGCCGCCCGGCGGCACCTTGTCATTGCGTCGGCCCCGTCGCCCACACGCCGGCGGCCTGCAACAGGCCACGCGTATAACCCAGTGCGAATGACATGAAGCGTTCGCGGCCTTCGTCCAGATCCGACACCGGCACATGGTCCGGACACAGCGGGCCGGTGTAGCCGCCGCGCTGGTAGGCCTTGATCGCCTGGAACATGTCAACGTCGCCTTCGTCGGGGAACACCTCCTGGAAATCCAGATAGCCGCCCCGGATGTTGCGAAAATGGACCATGAAGATGCGGCCTGTCGCTGCAAATTCCTCGATCACCGGACTCATCGCCTCGCCGGGCCGCTTGAACATCTCGGCGACCGTGCCCTGGCAGAAGTTGAGGCCGTGGTTGCGACTTGGTGACAGTGCCAGAAAACGGCGGAGTCCGTCCGCCGATCCCATCACATGTTCGACACCGTTCAGTCCGCCGACCGGATAGGCCGGATCATGCGGATGGCAGGCCAGGCGCACGCCTGCTCGGTCGGCCGCCGGCACCAGGCCTTCGACCAGGAACTCGATCGCATCCCAACCGGCCTGCTCGCTCACTGGCGGCACGTCACGCGCGATCTTCTGACCGCACAACATGGCCGAAGCCGATCCGCCCGTCTCCTGGTTGCTTGGATAACCGACACCCCAGTAGGAATGCTTGCGGTCATCTTCGGCCGAATACTGCGCGTGTACGAAACCCGAATTCCGGGCCCCACCCCGGCCCGGCTGCAGGCCGGTGCGCGTGATGCCAACCATCTGCACGTTGTATTTCAGACAGCTGATGCCGGCATCGGAGGCCTTCTGGATATTCAGCGCCAGCGTGGCCAACTGCCGTTTCGCACCAACGAGATCGACCATCGAATCGAGCAGGATGGAGCCGACGTCGAGCGCGAAGACGTCGAGTTGCAGGTCGAAGCCCTCGACCCATTGCCGGTAAGCGGTCAGGCGCCGCGCGTCCCAATCCACAACGCCGCCGGGAGCCGACACCAGGTCGGTGCCCCGGTTGTCGATCACCACATGGGCAACACCGAGTTGTGTCGACAGCCGTAGCCGGCGTTCATCGGGATTGAGCAGTTGTTCGCTGATATACATGAAGGGTCCTTCTTGTGGGGGCGGGCGCCTGCATGGTCCCGGGTCGGAATCGGCATCCTCGTATGGCGCTTTGTTGGTCGATTGTGGGCACGAAACCCGGTCGTGCGCGGCCAAGAAGCGCGGCATGGCGGATCGGGTCCCAGGATATGGAACGAATCCGGTCCGGCGCGTGTGGTGACCGCTGCGCGTCAGATTGTCAGTTCGAACAAGCGTCCCGACAGCGGTGCGTTGCCCAGCGCATCCAGCGGCACCGAATGGCGCGCGGTCGTCACGTACAGGCGGTCACCGGCCGGCCCGCCGAACGCCAGATCGGTTGGGCACGGCACCGGTAACCCGATGACACGGTCCAGCACACCGTCCATCGAGAATCGAACCACACTCCAGCCGTTGTTCAGGCAGGTCCAGACGCCATCGCGCGCGTCGAAAGCCAGGCCGCTCACCTGCCCGGAGCCCTTGAGTACACTGGCGAGCCGACGCACCACGCGCGTGCCCTCCTGCATTCGCAGGATCGCGCCGGATTCGGGCGCTGTGGCATACAGCGATTGGTCTTCACGGCGCCAGCGCAGGCACTGCAACTGCTCCTTGCTGCGCCACTGCACGGCCATCTGGCCGTCGTCCCGCAACTGTCCTACCACCGACCCCCCGTCGATCGTGGTCATGGCTGCCCACAATACGCCGTCTTCTCCATTGCAGACCGCTTGCAGGCCCTTTTTCGGCCAATTGGCCAGCGGGCGGGAGGTGCCGTCGGCGCTCAGCGCCAGCGCGCCCTGGCCATGCGCAATGCACAACTCGTCACCGCAAGTCACGATACCCACGATCGGGGCGTCCAGGTTGATGACAAGCTTGTTGTGCCCGTCCTCCCAGGCACGCACCGAGGGCGCCAGCGTGTCCGCCCAGACCAGCCGTTGATATTGGGAGTTCCACAACAGATGCGCGCCGTGAAAGGACCAGGGGCCATCGAGCGGCCGCACCGCCGTGTCGTCCTGCTGTTGGCTGGCCAAGGGAAGTTGCGCGCCCGCACGCGCCGCCGCCTCGGCCACTTCGGGCCCGAGCAGTTCCAGCCGGGCGCGCGTCATGCGGTAGGCTGGCCCCGCGATGCTGATCGCGCCACGAACCTGGCCCCGCCCGTCGACCACCGGCGCGCCGACACAACGCACGCCGAGCAGGATCTCCTCGTCGTCGATCGCATACCCGCGTGCGCCGCAGATTTTCAGTTCGGCCTGCAGACGTTTGCGGTCGGTGATCGTCAGCGGGGTCAGCGGCTTGAGCACCATCTCCCGGATCAGCGCGTCGCGCACCGACGGCGCCAGCGCGGACAGGATGGACTTGCCCTGGCTGGTGCAGTAGGCCGGCTTGCGCTGACCCAGGTCGGCAGATGAGCGGTGGCTGTGCGCGCCGTCGCAGCGCTCGAGCGACAACACGTCGAGCCCGTCGAGCACCGCCAAGTAACAGGTCTCGCCGGTCAGGTCGCGCAAGGTGCGCATTTCGCCCACGCAGGCGGCAACGAGATCGGGCGCCGGATAGGCCTGACGCGCCATCTCGAAACACCGGAAACCCAGGCGGTACACCTTGCGCAACGGATCGCGCCGCAACAGACCACGCGCCACCAGGGTGGCAAGCAGGCGGTAACTGGTGGTTCGGGGTATGCCGAGCCGCTCGGTAATGGCGGCCCGCCCGAGCCCATGGGCGGCGGCACCCACCAGATCCAGCACGTCCAGCGCCTTTTCGAGCGAGCCCGTACCCTCCCCAATTGCCGCATGTTGCGGCGAGTCATCCCACTTATTGGGACTCTTGCGATCTTGTGTGTGCAGACCGGCCATGGTTCACGATGGTATGCCAACAGTGTCAGGCCGGGCCCATGCCACGAAAGCGCATCACCCAGCCGACCAAAGGGAGTCCCGTCATGTGAGACGAATCCACGCGCCGGTCAGCCTGGAGCATCTCGCACCGGGCACCACCCCTGGCGGATATGTCTCACATGGCGGGATCCGGCTGGGCTGAAGTCGGGTCGGTGTCCGCGCAGTCTGGTCCAACGCCTCGCCTGCGGCTATCGTGTGGTCCAGAGCTTTCAACCCGTACCAGGACCCAACCGATGAACGCCAGCCAGAACTTCGCCACCGACGACAGCTTGCCGTGGGTTGCCTCGCCACGCTACCCCGACCCCTCGATCGTCGTACTTGATCCGGCTTTTCTGCGCTATCGGCTGTTTGCCGCCAGCGTCGAGCGGCTGGCCACCGGCGCGCGCTGGATGGAAGGACCGGTGTGGTTCGGCGACGGCCGTTACCTGTTGGTCAGCGACATACCCAACAACCGTGTTCTGCGCTGGGACGAGGTCACTTGCGCGACCTCGGTCTTTCGCCAACCATCGAACTATGCCAACGGCCACACGCGCGACCTGCAGGGTCGGCTCATCACCTGCGAAGGCGCGCTCACCCGCTGTGTCACCCGCACCGAACACAACGGCAGGGTCGAGACGCTGGCCGACCGCTACGAGGGCAAACGTCTGAACTCGCCCAACGACGTGGTGTGCCAGTCCAACGGCGCGATCTGGTTCACCGACCCGCCGTTCCAGATCACCAACAACTACGAGGGCCGTGTCGCGCCACAGGAGCTGCCGGAAGCGGTCTACCGGATCGATCCCGCCACTGGCGCGCTGGCACAGGCCATCGTCGACTTGGCCGGCCCCAACGGCCTGTGTTTCTCGCCTGACGAGCGCACGCTTTACGTCGTCGAAAGCCGGGCACAGCCGAGCCGGAGGGTTTGGGCCTACGACGTGCTGGCCGATGGCGGCCTTGCCAACAAGGTGCTTCACCTGGATGCCCAGGTCCCGGGCGCGTTCGACGGCATCAAGTGTGATATCGATGGCAACATCTGGGCCGGCTGGGGCAGCAACGGCGCCGTCGACGCAGACCCGGACCCTCTCGACGGCGTCATGGTTTTCGATCCCCGCGGGAAACCGATCGGCCATATCCGCCTGCCCGAGCGTTGTGCGAATCTGTGTTTCGGCGGCGCCGCCAACAACCGCCTGTTCATGGCCGGCAGCCACTCGCTGTATGCGCTGTACGTCAACACCCAGGGGGCCGAGGTGCGTGGATGAGCGGTGGCAGGTTCCGGTCCATCGTGACAACAGCGCCAGACTCGACCCGCTGTGGGCATGACAGGAAACAAGCTCGCGACACCGCCATCGCGCACTGACAACCGGGAGCCGCCAATGGCCGGATACTTCAACACAAACAGCAGCCAACCATCAGGATGACCAAACCGACGAAGGGCACCATTGAACTGCACGCCGATGCGGCACGCGTGCGCCTGCTGCCGGGGGCGGGCGCACGGGTGTCGACACTGCGGTTATGCCAGCCCGGCAGGGGCTTTGTCGACGTGCTGCATCCTTACCCGGAGGACTCCTTTGACCCGATTCGCTGGGCCAAGGGCGGCATCTATCCACTGATGCCGTATTCGAACCGAATCGCCAATGCCATCCTGCAAATCGGTGGCGAACCCATCGTGCTGCAGCCGCACCCAGACGCTTCGCCGCACAGCTTGCACGGCAACGCACATCTGTTGCCGTGGCAGACAGTCGAGCACGACGCGACGAGCGCCGTGGTGGCGCTGGACTGTGCGCCCAGCGCTGCCTGGCCGTGGCACTATACGGCCCGCATGCGGTTCGAACTCGCGCCATCGGAACTGCGCATCGGGCTCGAGTTGCGCAACGCCGACACGCGCCTCATGCCAGCCGGTGTTGGCCTGCACCCCTACCTGCGCCATGAAGTGCAAGCGCGGCTCGGTTACCGCGCCACCACCGTGTGGCCACCGACACCCGAGTTCCTGCCTAGCTTGGCGCGCGCGCCCGAGGCGGGCGAGATCTATTGGCCGGCACGCAGCCTGCCGGCGGGCGCATTGACGCACTACGTCGGTGGCTGGGCCGGTTTTGCGCAGGTGGAGTTGCCCGAAGCTGCGTGGCTGCAGATCAGCGCGGACGCATCATTCGGCCACCTGACGGTGCACCGGCCGGACACGCTGGCCTACCTGTGCCTGGAGCCGGTGAGCCATGTGGTCAACGGCTTCAACCTGGCCGCCCGCGGCGTGCCACACACTGGAGCGCGCCTGTTGGCGCCGGGTGAGGTGATGGGTGGAGAAGTCAGCCTGAAACTACTCGGAGAAACCTGATGGCAAGCGCCGCACAACCACGGGTGACTGAGGTTCGCGTGGGGGAATAGATGCTATGGATGCCTCCCTCCTTAACCGTTCGAGAATTGTGGCACTGCGATAGAACAGCCGCTAATCAGGAAGGAGCCACCCAACATGGGTTGGATCCTCTGATGGATACGGCATCAAAGTGCCCATGGTGTGATAGACCAAGGTCTTCACTCAACCACAGAGGATCCGCCATGAATCGTAATACAGCAATGAACGCCGGACAAATCATCGGCACCATGAACGAGCAGCAAGTGATCGGTCTGGACATCGCCAAGCACGTGTTCCAGATGCACACCGTGAACATGGGTACGGGAGAGATCGTCAACGTGCAGATCGAGCGCGCCAAGGTGGCAGGGCTGCATCCAGATCCGACCCATATGACAGGCAGGCTGTAGCTACGGTGGAAGTTGCCGGCCTTGTATTACCTGGCGGCGGCCACCGCAGACGTCCCGCTGCTCGCCGCCTTCTCCCATTCATCCAGCAGATCCGCCCACCGCTGCATCATCGTCACGCGGTCGGCGAAGTGCTCGGCATGGTTGTAAGTGCGACGGACCGCATTGGGTTCTTGGTGCGCCAGTTGCCGTTCGATCCAGTCAGGTCGGTAGCCCAACTCATTGAGCCGCGTGCTGCCTGTGGTGCGGGTCGCGTGCGGGCTGTACTTTCCACTCCAGCCATGCACATGCAGCGCCTGCCGGAATGAAGCCATGGCCATCGGTTGGCTGCGGTTGTCTCGGCCTGGGAAGACATGTTCCCACTGGCCAGTGATGCCACGCAGTGCCCGCAGCAGATCCACTGCCTGCCTCGGGAGTGGCACGGTGTGCGTTCGCCGCTGCTTCGTCCGTTCGGCCGACATCCGCCAGACCGCGGCGTCAAGGTCGAACTCCGACCAGCACGCCTCCACTGCCTCACGCGGGCGGCACAGCGTCAACCACATCAGCCGAAACGCGGCGAGCGTCTCGTGGCGGCCGCCATGGCTGGCCATGTCGCGCAGCAATTGGCCGATCTCATCAACTTCAAGCGCACGCTTGTGCTGCGTCTTGTTGGGCGGAAGCGCCCGGCGCACCGGGTAGACCGGATCGCGATCCACGCGCAGGGTGGCCATCGCCAGATCGAACACGCCGGCCATGCTGCGCTTGGCCTCGGCGGCCACGCTCGGCCCGTTCTTGCGGGCGGAGGTGGTGAGCACGTCCAGCACGTGCATTGGTGTGACTTGCTTGATGGGCAGCGGCCCGATCTTGCCGAACACCACGCGTTGCAGCATGTCCAGGCGGCGCTTCTTGGTCACGGCCTCCCAGTCCTTCAGCGCCAGCCACTCGTGCGCCACGGACTCGAAGGTGGTGGCGCCGTCCTGGTCGCGGCGCAGGCGGGCAAGCTGGCGATCGTGCGCCGGATTGATGCCCTGCTTGACGAGGTCGCGTGCGCGGGTGCGCTCATCGCGCGCTTCAGCCAGCGTGAAACGGCCGCCGTCGCGGCGCGCCTTGGCCTGCTCAAGTGTCTCGCCGCGCGGTGCCACGGCGTAGTCGCCGATGGCGAACATGCTTTCCTTGGCCGCGCCCTGCACATTCAGCTTGAAACGGTAGCGCCAGGCCTTCACGCCGTTGGGCTTGACCTCGAGCACCAGGCCGGAGCCGTCCGGCAACTTGTAGGCCTTGTCGCGTGGCCGGGCTGAGCGGCATTGGGTGTCGGTGAGCATGGGGTAACTCCGGGTTGGCGTCCGTACCCACCAAATTTATGCGTGGTGGATGGACCGTACCCGCTACCTTACCCGTTTCGCGATTGGCTTGCAACAGTCCTCCCTGGCATCCGGAGGACAATTAAACACATATAAATCAACAACTTAAGATTCCAATAGCATCCCGCAAAGGCCGCCAGAATCCGGCAATCCCGTCAGGAGCTGAACAAAAAGTTCATCACATCCCCATCCTTCACCACGTATTCTTTCCCCTCCGAGCGCATCTTCCCCGCATCCTTCGCGCCCTGCTCACCCTTGAAGTTGATGAAGTCGTCGAACGCGAACGTCTGGGCCCGGATGTAGCCCTTCTCGAAATCGGTGTGGATCACGCCCGCCGCCTGCGGCCCGGTGTCACCGACATGGATGGTCCAGGCGCGCACCTCTTTCACGCCAGCGGTGAAGTAGGTCTGCAGACCGAGCAGCGTGTAGGCCGCACGGATCAGCCGGTTCAGACCCGGCTCGCTCTGGCCGAGCTCTTCGAGGAACATCTGCCGGTCCTCGTCGCTCATCTCCGACATCTCGGCTTCGAGCTTGGCGCAGATGGCCACCACCGGCGCTTTCTGGGCTTCGGCGTACGCGCGCAGGCGATCCAGGTAGGGGTTGTTCTCGAAGCCGTCCTCGGCCACATTGGCCACGAACATCGCCGGCTTGGCGGTGATCAGGAAAAACTGCTTGAGCAGCGGCAACTCTTCCTTGCTGAAGTCGAGCGTGCGTACCGGCCGGGCTTCGTTCAGCGCGGACTGGCATTTTTCGAGCAGGGCCACCAGCTTGATCGACTCCTTGTCGCCCGAGCGGGCCGTCTTGGTGACGCGGTGCAGGGCCTTCTCGACCGAGGACAGGTCCGCCAGGCAGAGCTCGGTCTGGATCACCTCGATGTCGGAGATCGGGTCGACCTTGCCGGCCACGTGGATGACGTTGTCGTCGGCGAAGCAGCGCACCACGTTGACGGTGGCATCGGTCTCGCGGATGTGGGCCAGGAACTTGTTGCCCAGGCCCTCACCCGTGCTCGCGCCCGCCACCAGGCCGGCGATGTCGACGAACTCCACGATGGCCGGCACGATGCGCTCCGGCTTGACGATGGCGGCGAGCTGCGCGAGGCGCGGGTCGGGCACCTCGACCACGCCGACATTGGGCTCGATGGTGCAGAACGGGTAGTTTTCGGCAGCGATGCCGGCCTTGGTCAGGGCATTGAACAGCGTGGACTTGCCGACATTGGGCAGTCCGACGATGCCGCATTTGAGAGACATGGAAATTCCTTCGGTATCACGCCCTGAGAGAGCGCAGGCCTCGGCAGGCCCTGGGAAAACAGCAGCGGCCGATTGTACCGACGGGGCTGCAATGATCGATCACAAGGCGCGGCGCAACATCCCTTGCCGTCGTGCTGATTGGAATTGTGTTGGTGACTCTGATACGCGTGCCGCATACAGTGATCCTGCATCGACCCACCCCCCTACGACAGGAGCAGACCATGGGTACCAGGAACGCGAATACCTCGGGCAAGTGACCGGTCATGCACGGTGGCGCAACGACCACCGGCATGTCGAACATGACGTGAACCCCGAGGGCGTCAATGGCCAGCCGGACCCGCTGCGGTGTCGGGCGCGGCACGGTCACCAGCGTCATCGAGGGGGCCTGGACGACCCACCCGACGAAATTGGACAGCGGCTACTTCCATCTGCTGTTCACCTGCGACTGGGAACTGCGCAAGAGCCCGGCCGGTGCCTGTCAGTGGGAGCCCGTGGGCATCCGGCAAGAGGACAAGCCGGTCGATGTCGAGGTCCCCTCCATCCGCCACAACCCGAGCATGACCGACGCCGACATGGCCATGAAAATGGACCCGGCGTGCCGCAGGATCTCTGCGCGCTTCCACCAGGACCCGGTGCCAGCCGGCTCCACCAGCTACGACGTGGCAGCCGTCAAGGCACGGATCGCGGCCAGCGGCCTGTCGATCGGTGACATGGTGGCGACGGCCTGGGACAGTGCACGCACCTTCCGGGGCTCCGGCATGCGGGGTGGCGCCAATGGGGCGCGTCTGCGTCTGGCGCCCCAGAAGGACTGGGAAGGCAACGAGCCTGCGCGGCTGGCGCGGGTGCTGGCGGTGCTGGAAGGCATTGCCGCCCAGAGCGGCGCAAGCCTGGCCGACGTGATCGTGCTGGCCGGCAATGTGGGCATCGAGCAGGCGGCGCGTTCGGCCGGCATGGACATCACGGAGGTGTATGCGCAGGACGACAACCATGACAGGTTCGTGCGCGACTTTGTCGCCGCATGGGCGAAGGTGATGAACGCGGACTGCTTCGACCTCTCTGCAGGCTGACACCGCGCGGGGCCGGCAGCCCCGCGCCTGACGGGGGAGGTCAGTCGAAGCGGAAATTGCCGCGCACCACCTGACCGACCCGCAGGGTCTGGTCCTGCCCCGAGACCACGATGGCATTCATGCCGAAGGTGATGGCGCCGTCCACCCGTGCATCCTGCCGGTAGGTCTGCAGCATGTCGCCCACCGTGGGGCTGCTGGTGGCAGTGACGGGGTCGATATTGGGAATGGGGCAGCGCGCGCAGGGCTTGACCGGGCGCAGTTCGACCGGGCCGCTGTCGGAGTGAAAGTGCATGGCGCCCATGCGGTCCTCGTCGTGTTCGTCCAGGCCCTCCAGCACGATGTTGGGGCGAAAGCGCTCCATGCCCACGGCTGCTTCTCCGGCGGCCAGCAGTCGCCGGTTGAGGCCGTCCAGCGAAGCCTTGCCCGTCACCAGCACCGGGTAACCGTCGCTGAACTGGTTGGGCGCCTCGACGCCACCCGTCCAGCGCAGGTTGGACAGCCGGCGGTGCTCGGGGTCGAAGCGCACCAGCCGGTATGGCCAGGGGGCGCCGCTGGCAATGTCTGGCGCCAGGAAAGTGCTGAACCACTGGGCGGCCAGGTCCCCCATGTCGTAGGCCCGCACGGTGTCGTCCCAGACGCTGACCTGGCAGGCCGCCTCGACCGTGTCGATCTGCAGGTGCAGTGCCAGCATGCCCGGCGCGCGCAGGATCAGGTCGAAATGCCGCAACCGGGGCTGGATCAGCGCCATGCGCGGCTGTTCCCGCTGCGATATGAAGTTGCCTTGGGTGTCGACCACCATCCAGGCGCGGTCCAGGTCGAGGCCGGTTTCGGTCAGCACGGCCTCGGGCAGGGCCACGCCGGCGCAGGACTTCACGGGGTAGACGAACAACTGCGCAATGCGCGCAGTCACGTCGAAGGGAGCAGCAGGGGTGTCGGTGGTCACGATGGTTCCGGGGTCAGAGAAGGGTCAAGACAAGGATTTTGCACCGCCTTTTACAATCCGCCCCATGGCAAGACCTTTGGACGTGTGCATTCGTGGTGGTGGCATCGTGGGTCATGCCCTGGCCCTGCTCCTTGCACGCGAGCGTTTGCGGGTCGGTCTGGTGGCACCCCTGCCGGCTCCAGGCAGTGTGGCGCCGGATGTGCGTGCCTATGCCCTGAATGCCCGGTCGCGGGAACTGCTCGAGCAGTTGCGCTGCTGGCCCGGCGTGCCGCACGCCACCCCGGTGCTGTCGATGCAGGTGCAGGAACCGGGCGGCGGTGCGCTCGGTTTCCATGCGTCGGACAGCGGGGTCGATGCCCTGGCCTGGATCGTCGACGTCCCCGCGCTCGAGGCCCGCCTTGCGGACGCCCTGCATTTTCAGCCCCTGATTGAACGGATGGATGTCCCGGTGCCGGCCACCCTCACGGTGGTGTGCGAGGGCCAGTCCAGTCTTTCGCGCGAGCAATTCGGTGCGGTGCTGGACGTCACCCCGTATCCCCACTGGGCCATCGCAGCCCGGGTGGACTGCGAATTGCCCCACCAGCAGACGGCCTGCCAGTGGTTCACGCCGGCCGATGTGCTGGGCTTATTGCCGATGGGCGGTGAATCCGGGAACTCCATGGCCATTGTGTGGTCTGTCAGCCAGGAACGGCGCCTTGAGTTGATGCAGATGGACGCGCAGGCCTTCGCGACGCAGTTGCAGGTGGCGACCGACGGCCGCTTTGGCGGCTTGACCTTGTCCAGCGCTCGAGCGGCCTGGCCCTTGCGGCTGGCGGTGGCGCGCAACTGGTCGGGCGTCACGGACGGCCAGGCCTGGGTGCTGGCCGGCGATGCGGCCCATGCCGTGCACCCGCTGGCGGGCCAGGGCCTGAATCTGGGCCTGGCCGATGTTGGCGAACTCGTGCGCCAGGTGCATGGGCGGGAGTACTGGCGCAGCGTCAATGACCGCGGGCTGTTGCGCCGTTACGAGCGGGCCCGCAAGGCCGACGTGGCCCTGACCGGCAGCACGACCGATGGCCTGCAGCTGCTGTTCGGGCGTGAGGGCGCCCTGTGGAAGAGCCTGCGCGACTGGGGCATGCAGGGGTTTGACCGCAGCGGGCCCTTGAAGCGATGGGTGGCGCGGCAGGCCATGGGGCGTGAAGGGCCGGGCTTTTCCGGTGCAAGCAAGAACACACTGTGATCGGACCGCGATGAAATTTCTCAAGCCCCTGTGGGCGTCATTCCTGGTGTTGCTCAGCCTCGCTGCAGGCGCCCAGGAGGCGGCCATTCGCAAAAACCTTGGCGAGCGCATTCCCCAGTTCAAGAACATCGACGAGGTCACCAAGAGCCCGATGCCCGGCCTGTTCGAGGTGCGCATCAACGGCATGGAGATCTTCTACACCGATGCCGAGGGCAACTTCCTGATCCAGGGCAGCCTGTTCGACACCCGGCAGCGCCGCAACCTCACCGAAGAGCGTGTGGACAAGCTCTCGGCCATCAGCTTCGACCTGTTGCCCGTGAAGGACGCCTTCACGATCGTGCGCGGCAATGGCAAGCGCAAGCTGGCGGTCTTCGAAGACCCCAACTGCGGCTACTGCAAGCGTTTCGAGCGCGACCTGCAGAAGGTCGACAACGTCACCATCCACATGTTCCTCTACCCGATCCTGGGGCCGGAATCCCTGGAAAAATCGCGACAGATCTGGTGCTCCAAGGACGTCGCGAAGGCCTGGGTCGACTACATGGTGCGCGACCAGGCCCCCGGGCAGACGGTCACCCCGGCCTGTGACGTGGCGGCGCTGACCCGCAATGTCGAATTCGGACGCAAGTACAAGATCAACGGCACGCCCACCCTGCTGTTTGCGGATGGCTCCAGGGTGCCTGGTGCGATCAGCTCCGCACAGGTCGAGAAGTACCTCGGCGCGTCCAAATAACATGGCGGGCCCCAACCAGCGCGCCGGTGCTGCGCCAGCACGGGCCGCCGGTCTGCGCTACCGGGTCGAGATGGCGGACCTGCATGCGCACCTGTTCCGGGTAACGCTGCGGATTGCCCGGCCCGCTGCGGTGCAGAGGCTCAGCCTGCCGGTCTGGATCCCCGGGAGTTATCTGGTGCGGGAGTTCTCGCGGCACCTTCAGCAGCTGCGCGCCGCACAGCGTGGTGCCGCGCTGGCAGTGGTGCAGGTGGACAAATGCACCTGGGACGTCAGCTGCCAGCCCGGGCAGGCACTGGAGCTTGTCTACGAGGTGTCTACGAGGTGTATGCGCTGGACAATTCGGTCCGCGCAGCCTGGCTGGATCCGCAGCGGGCCTTCTTCAACGGCACCAGCCTGTTTCTGCAGGTGCATGGCCAGCAGGAACAGCCCCACGTTGTCGAACTGGCCCCGCGCAAGGAATGCCGGCACTGGCAGGTGGCCACCGGGCTGCAGCCTGTACGGGTCGGCGCCAGCGGTTTCGGTCGGTACCAGGCCGCCGACTACGACGAACTGGTCGACTGCCCGGTGGAGATGGGCGCATTCTGGCGAGGCGCCTTCAAGGTCCGTGGCATCCCGCATGTGCTGGTGGTGGCCGGTGCCACACCCGCATTCGATGGCGACAAGTTGCTGGCCGACACCCGCCGCATCTGCGAGGTGGCCCTCGGCCTGTGGCATGGCGCGCCTGGCGGCCGGATGGCCGCGCACAAGCCGCCGCACCGGCACTACCTGTTCATGCTCAACGCGGTCGACGATGGTTATGGCGGGCTGGAGCACCGCAACTCCACCGCGCTGATCTGCGCGCGCAAGGACCTGCCCCGCCTGCATGACACCGGGGCCGGCGCCACGGCCTCCCGCCAGCAGGATGGCTACCACACGCTGCTCGGGCTGATCAGCCATGAGTACTTCCACACCTGGAACGTCAAGCGCCTGCGCCCGGCGGAGTTCACCCGCTACGACTACAGCCGCGAGAACTACACGTCACTGCTGTGGTTCTTCGAGGGTTTCACCGTAAGCGGTCTATGAACCCCGTCCCTTGACTTTTTCCTGGCGCCGTGGTGGGGCGTGCTGGCGACAGCCAGCCGCCGGGTTGACGGTCACTGCGCCGC
>Ga0247831_1002419_pt1 | contig 30371 bp, 20 predicted proteins | sample LaCruzMarch2015__9_FD_192406 | JGI IMG/M metagenome (GOLD analysis project Ga0247831, IMG submission 192406) | Freshwater microbial communities from meromictic Lake La Cruz, Castile-La Mancha, Spain - LaCruzMarch2015_1m | ecosystem: Environmental > Aquatic > Freshwater > Lake | place: Spain...
TCTGTTTACCGCGCCCTATATGATGAAAACCCTGTCGATTCTCGGCACCGCAGCGATGTTTATGGTCGGTGGCGGCATCCTCACCCACGGCGTTCATGCTGCGCAGGCGTGGATCGACCAGATGGCGCAGAGCGTGGCGGCCAGCAGCGGCCTGCTCGCAGCCTTGCTGCCAACCCTGCTGAATGCCGTCGCCGGGATTATCGCCGGGGCCATCGCCCTGCTGCTGGTCAGCCTGGCCACTCGCATCTGGAAAGCCGTGAAACCGAACAAGGCGCACGCCTGATCCAGCGCCGGCCGCCTCCCCTGGCGGCCGGCCTCCTCTGTTATCCCGCCTGCTGCATGATCACCGTCTGCGCCGGCATCGGCGCCGGGAAGCCGCCTTCGCCGAGGGCATCCTTGATCATCTTGTTGCTATCGAAATACACCTGCCAGTAATGGTCGGTGTGGCAATACGGACGCACCGCCAGCACCGGGCCGACCAGATTGAATTCGATAATTTCCACATCCACCGCCGGCTCTTTCAGCACGTTGGCAATGCCAGCGATACGCTCCTTGAGCAGCGCCGCAGCGGCTTTGTAGTCCGCCGCGCCGGACAGCTGCGCCTGCAGATCAACCCGGCGAAACGCGTTATGGCTGAAGTTCTGGATGTTGTCGGAGAAGATCTTGTTATTACCCACCAGGGTCATCACGTTATCCGGGGTATTGATCGCGGTGACGAACAGGCCAATCTCGGTGACGGTGCCGGTCACCCCACCCGCGCTGATAAAGTCGCCGACTTTGAACGGCCGCAGCACGATAATAAAACCACCCGCCGCGAGGTTGGCCAACAGCCCCGACCAGGCCATGCCGATGGCCAGGCCGACCGCCGCAATCAGCGCCGCCAGGCTGGTGGTTTGCACGCCGAAGTAGCCAAGAATGCCGATGACCAGAATGATATTGAGGGTCACCGAGATAAAGTTACCGACATAACGCAGCACCGTCGGATCGACCCGCTGCTGACCCAGGGCACGCTGCACCATGCCGACGGCAAAACCGATCAGCCAGCGGCCGATCACCCAGAAGGCAATTGCCGAGATGATCTTGATGGCAAACGCCGCGCCGTACTGCGCGACCAGGTTGTAGAGATCGGCAACTTTTTCGGTGCCGAGATTGATCAGGTTGGTTTCTTCCATGGCACAGCTCCAGTGAGTGTTCACTGGAAAAACGCTAGCACGCCGTTACATAAGCGCTAGATCGCGGGGATCGGCAGCACCGTCACCTGCACCTCGGGGTCATGGCTGCCGCCGCCGAGAATCACCCCACGCAGCGGTGAAACATCGGCAAAATCGCGGCCCCAGGCCAGGGTGATATGTTCCAGCGCCGGTCGGATATTGTTGGTCGGGTCGAAATCCACCCAGCCCTGCTGCGGGCAGAACACCGAGACCCAGGCATGCGAGGCATCGGCGCCGATTAGCCGGGGCTGGCCGGGCGGTGGCTGGGTCAGCAGGTAGCCACTGACATAGCGCGCCGAAAGGCCCATAGAGCGCAGACAGGCAAGCATCAGGTGGGCAAAGTCCTGGCACACACCGCGGCGCTCCTCCAGCACCTGCAGCAGCGGCGTGGCCACCTGGGTCGCCGCCGCATCAAAGCTGAACTCGGCAAAGATCTTCTGCATCAGCCCGTCCACCGCCGCCAGCAACGGCCGGCCGGGGCTAAAGCAATCCGCCGCATACTCGGCAAACACCTGCTTGAGGTGCACATAAGGCGACTCGAAACGAAAACGCGTCGCCTCCAGCACCCCAGGCAGTAACGCCTGACCGCTGTAGCGCAGCGCCGTGCAGGCCTCTTCCCAGGGCGGTGACGCCTGCAGATCCAACGCTGGGCGCGCCAACACTTCGACCTGTAGCCGCGCGCTGACTTTGAGTTCGTCATGCGGGCGCTCGAACATCAGGCGGGTCAGCGGGTTGCCGAACACATCAAGCGCATCCTGGCGCTGGCACGGCTGCGGGCTGACCAGCAGTTGCTGTTCATGGTTGCGTTGCCAGGGGCAAGCCCGTGGCCACAGGTGCGCCAGCTGCTGAGCCAGCGACACCAGGCTGGCGTAGCGGTAATGGGTGTCGTGAAGTATCTGGTAGAAGGCGCTGCTCATGAGGATTGCGTCCGCTGGCTGGCGTCGACATGCACAAAGAAGCGCAAGCCTAAACGGTCGGAGATGTCCGCACTGGCCTGGCTGATGCTTTCCAACAGCCCAGACAAACCATCCAGCACCTCCTGTACGCTCGCCGCGCCAAACAGCGGATTCTCCAAGCTGGCCAGGCTAAAGCGCGCCAACTGCCCTTCCAGGTGTTTCAGCCGGCGCTCGCTGGGCAGCTCAAAACGCTCGCCCAGGCGCGCCAGGGAACGCAGCAGGGTGCGCACCTGAAACAGCACGGCATGCGGGTTCTGCTCATCCAGCAGCAACAGGTCGAGCACTGGAATCAGCTGCGCGGAAGCCAGGTAACGGGTGCGGTAAGTGATGCTGCTGTTGCCCAGCTCCAGCAGCCATTCCAGCGCCGACTGATCCTGCGCCGCGCTGCTGGTGAGGAAGTTGGCCAAGCTGTCGCAGAGAAACTGCAGACGCTCGATGCAGCGGCCGATCATCAGAAAACGCCAGCCGTCGTCACGGGTCATGTCATCCAAAGCAAAGCCTGAGAGCGCCGCCAGCGACAGCAGCAGGCGGTCAAGAAAATCCAGTACCTCGCCGAAGTCGGCCTGCTCGCTGCTCAACCCCTGGGCCTCGCGCTGTAATTCGAGCAGGGCCTGCCAGTTGGCCTGGGACAGCTTGCCACGCACGCTGCCGGCCACCCACTGCAGACGCTGCAGATTGCCACGCAAGCTGCCCGGCCAGTCCTCACCCAGCAGCGCTTCAAGCAGGCGCTGTTGCAGTTCGCCACTTTCAGCATCCGGCAGCAGGCCCAGGCTCTCAGCCAGGCTCAGGGCGGTTTGCAACGCCTGCGGGTCATCGTCGTCATCGACATAGCGCGCCAGCATGATGCGCAGCAGCCGCGCACCGTCCTCGCAGCGTTCGCTGTAGCGGCCAAACCAGTAGAGGTTTTCCACCACCCTTGAGGGCAGATAAGGGTCACTGCGCACTAGGTCGGCCACGCCCAGCGGGCGCAGCCATTGCCAGGGTTCGCCGCCGGCATGCCGTTCACCGAGCACCCAGGTGTCCTTGCTCGCGCCGCCGCGTTGCATCGACACCACTTCGGCGTCGGCTTCGGCGGCTACCCGGGTCAGGCCGCCGGGCATGACCCGGTAACCGTCGACGCTGGCCACAGCGAATACCCGCATGCCGATGGCGCGCGGCGCCAGTTGGCCTTCTTCAGGCTGCCAGACCGGTGCCTGTGACAGTTGCGCCAACGCCTGAGCAACATAGGCATAAGGCCGCGCCTTGAGGCGTTCGGCCAATTCAGCGCGCTGCGCCTCGTCCAGATCACGGCCAAACACCGGGGCAAAACTCTGCGAGGGAAAGCTGGCGCGCACCAGCAACTCGTCGAGCTGCTCCAGGGCCTTGTCCAGCACCGGCGGCTCGCCGCACCACCAGCTGGCGATGCTCGGCAGCAGCAGTTCTTCGCCCAATAATTTTTCCGCAATGGCCGGCAGAAAGCCCGGCAAACCTGGGGACTCCAGCACACCGCTGCCGAGGGCATTGGCCACCAGCACATGGCCCTGGCGCACCGCTTCCAGCAGGCCTGGCACGCCGAGGGCCGAGTCGGTGCGCAATTCCAGCGGGTCGCAGAAATCATCATCCAGACGGCGCAGCACCGCATGCACGCGGCGCAGGCCGGCCAGGGTCTTCAGGTAGACCTTGGCATCGCGCACGGTCAGGTCGCTGCCTTCCACCAAGGGGTAGCCGAGCTGACGCGCCAGGTACAGGTGCTCGAAATAACTCTCGTTGAAACGCCCAGGGGTGAGCAGCACCACCAGCGGCGTTTCACTGCCGGCCGGAGCCTGGCGCGCCAGAGTGTCCTGCAGGGTGCGGAAGAAACCGGCCAGGTATTGCACGCGCAGATCGCGGTACAGCTCGGGAAAAGCACGGGAGACGATCTGCCGGTTTTCCAGGGCATAACCGGCGCCAGACGGCGCCTGGGTACGGTCGGCGGTGACCCACCAGCGGCCATCCGGGGCGCGGGCCAGATCCACCGCATACAGGTGCAGATAAGTGCCGCCGGGCGGCTGCACACCCTGGCAGGGCCACAGGTAGTTGTTGTGGCCAAACACCAGCTCAGCCGGTAACAGGCCGTCGGCCAGCAGTTGCTGTGGGCCATACAGGTCGGCCAACACGGCATTTAGCAAACCGGCACGCTGGGCCACGCCGGCGGCGATCTGCTGCCATTCTTCGGCCGGAATCAGATTGGGTAGCAGGTCCAGCTCCCACGGCCGGTCGGCGCCATCGGGGTCGGCGTAGACGTTGTAGGTCACGCCATTTTCCTGAATCTGCCGCGCCAGCAAGGCCTGACGCTGCGCCAGCTGCGCCGGGCTGCTGCGCTGCAAACGCTCCAGCAACAGGCGCCAGTGCGGACGCACCTGACCATCTGCGTCGAACAGTTCATGGTAAGCCCCTGGCGTCAGGGGGTAGTCGGCAAGCAGGTCGGGCATGGCAAGCTCAATAAGACGATCACGGGCAGCGCGCCCCTCGCCCCGTTATGGGTGAGGGGGTTAAACGAGGCGCAGATCCAGGGTCATGGGCAGTTCATTATTGTTGATTGGCGCCAATGTTGGACGCTTGCCTGGGCTATGGCCTAGGCGGAAGAAGCGCGCCAGACGCCGACTTTCCGCCTCATAGGCGTTGACCGGCAGGCTGTCGTAGTTACGTCCGCCGGGATGGGCAACATGATACTGACAACCTCCGAGGGAGCGACTCATCCAGCTGTCCACCAGGTCGAAGACCAGCGGCGCGTGCACTTCGATGGTCGGATGCAGGCAGTTGGCCGGCTGCCAGGCTCGGAAACGTACGCCGCCGACAAACTCGCCGACCTTGCCGGTAGGCCGCAACGGCACCGGTACGCCGTTGCAGGTCAGCACATAACGATCACTCGGCAGGCCGCTGAGTTTGACCTGCATGCGCTCCAGCGAGGAGTCGACATAGCGCACCGTGCCGCCGCCCCCGCCCTCTTCGCCCAGCACATGCCAGGGCTCCAGGGCCTGACGCAGTTCCAGCTCGATGCCCTTGACGTTGAAATCGCCGGATTTGGGGAAGCGGAACTCGAAATGCGGGGCAAACCACTCGCTGTGCAGGCGATAGCCGCAGCCGTCGAGCTCCTGCAGCACGTCGGCAAAATCCTGCTCGATAAAGTGCGGCAGCAGGTAGCGGTCATGCAGCTCGGTGCCCCAGCGCACAAGTCGCGCCGGTTTGTAGGGTTCACGCCAGAAACGCGCGATCAGCGCGCGAATCAACAGCTGCTGGGCCAGGCTCATTTGCGCATGGGGTGGCATCTCGAAAGCGCGCAGTTCCAGCAGACCGAGGCGCCCTGAGGCCGAGTCCGGCGAGTACAGCTTGTCGATACAGAACTCGGAGCGGTGGGTGTTACCGGTCACGTCCACCAGCAGGTTGCGCAGCAGGCGGTCGACCAGCCAGGGCTGGCAGTCGCGACCCACTTCAGGCATCTGCGCGAAGGCGATTTCCAGCTCATACAGCGCATCGTTACGCGCTTCATCGATACGCGGCGCCTGGGACGTCGGGCCGATAAACAGACCACTGAACAGGTAGGACAGCGACGGGTGATTGTGCCAGTAGCTGATCAGGCTGCGCAGCAGATCCGGGCGGCGCAGAAACGGCGAATCTGCCGGCGTCGCGCCGCCGAGAACAAAGTGGTTACCACCGCCGGTGCCAGTGTGGCGGCCGTCGATCATAAATTTCTCGCTGGAGAGGCGGCATTCGCGGGCCTGCGCGTAGAGAAACTCGGTGCGTTCGACCAGCTCATCCCAACTGGCGGCCGGGTGGATATTCACCTCGATCACGCCGGGGTCCGGAGTTACACGGAAGAACTGCAGGCGCGGGTCCAGTGGCGGTTCATAACCTTCCAGCAGCACCGGGCACTTCATCTCGGCAGCAGTGGCTTCGATGGCCGCCACCAGTTCCAGATAGTCTTCCAGGCGCACCAGCGGCGGCATAAACAGATAGAGCTTGCCGCCCCGCGGTTCGGCGCACAGCGCGGTGCGCACCACACCGGCGGCGGACTGACCCAGCAGCGGACGTTTGTTCGTGCTGGTCTGGCTGCCTGACCAGACACCACGCGACTGCGGCTTGATCTGCGCCGCTGCCGGCAACGGGGCGAAGTGCTGGCTCGGGTCTTCCGCAGTGATGTAGGGGTAATCGGCCTCGCTGACCCAGGGCTGCGAATCCAGCGGCAGGCGGTAGCCCAGCGCCGAATCGCCCGGTATCAGCCGGCAATGCTCATCGCGCAGAAACCAGCTGCCACTCTGCCAGCCCAGCTGCTTGGCCTGCCGGGCCAGCGGCAGGATATGCCCGACGACTTTGTCCAGCCCCTGCTCGAACACCTTGCGCAGCCGTTCGCGCTCCAGCGGATCGGCCAGTCGCGGGTCTTCGGCGCTGACGTTGATCGGCAGCCTGCGCTCGCGCCACAGGTAATAGAAACGGTCCTCATAGGCCGGCACACAGTACTGGCCATCCACGCCCAGGCGCTCGGCAAGCAGGGTGAGAAAGTCGGCGGCCTTGGCCGCATCGACGCCGTAGTCTTGTTTTTCATCGGCATACAGCGCCGGGTTGTGCCAGATCGGCTCGCCATCGCGACGCCAGTAGGCATTCAACGACCAGCGCGGTAGCTGCTCGCCGGGGTACCACTTGCCCTGACCGAAGTGCACCAGCGCACTCGGCGCGTAATGCTCGCGCAGCCGATGAAACAGGTCGCTGGCCAGGCGGCGTTTGTTCGGCCCCAGGGCGGCGGTATTCCACTCCGGATCATCCGGGTAATCGAGGGCGACAAAGGTCGGCTCGCCGCCCATGGTCAGGCGCACGTCCTGCTCCTGCAGGTCCTCATCGATTTTTTGCCCGAGGTCGACAATCGCCTGCCACTGCGCCTCGCTGTAAGGCTTGCTCACCCGCGGTGCTTCCCAGATACGCTCGACCCACATTTCATGGATGAACTCGCATTCACTTTCATCCACGCCACCGCTGATCGGCGCGGCCGAAGACGGCTCAGGGCTGCAGGCCAGCGGGATATGGCCCTCCCCAGCAAACAGGCCGCTGGTCGGGTCCAGGCCAATCCAGCCGGCGCCAGGCAAATAGACCTCGCACCAGGCATGCAGGTCGGTGAAATCCACCTCGGTGCCGGATGGACCGTCGAGGGATTTCACATCGGCTTTCAGCTGGATCAGGTAGCCGGAAACAAAGCGCGCGGCCAGGCCCAGGTGGCGGAACAGCTGCACCAGCAGCCAGGCCGAATCGCGGCAGGAGCCGGAGCCTTTCTCCAGACTTTCTTCCGGCGTCTGCACGCCGGGTTCCAGGCGGATCAGGTAGCTGATATCGGTGGAAAGGCGCTGATTCAGCGCCACCAGAAAATCCACGCTCGGCAGCGGCGTGCGCTCGATGCTGGCCAGGTACTTGGCAAACAGCTTGCCGGCCGGCAGCTTCACCAAATAAGGCGCCAGTTCCAGCTGCTCGCCCTCGGTGTAGACGAAAGGGATTTTCTCGGCGTAAGGCTCAAGGAAGAAATCGAAGGGGTTGAACACCGCCATTTCGGCGACCAGATCGACCTCGATTTTCAACTCGCGGGTCTTTTCCGGAAACACCAGGCGCGCCAGGTAGTTGCCCTGGGGGTCCTGCTGCCAGTTGATAAAGTGCTCGCCCGGCTCGACCTTCAACGCGTAGGACAGAACCCGGGTACGGCTGTGCGGTGCAGGGCGCAGGCGCACGACCTGCGGGCCAAGGTTGACCGCGCGGTCGTAGCGATAGTGGCTGACATGGTGCAAGGCGATATGAATCGACACAGCGGGCCTCCTGCGAGCCTGGGCGATAACCAGGCAGCGCAAGACTTATGCCAGTGATCCAAGCCAGCAGTGGCGCGGCCTGGCGCATTCACCCACCACTGACGCGCACCACAACAGGGCCAGCCATGCCCCACGCCTGCCGCAGCGCACGAAAACAGGTCGCACCCTTCAACAGTCTCCTTGCAGGCTGGCAATCCATCGCTGCAGTACGTCCACGCCCTCGGTATGCACAGTGGAGCGTCCCAGCTCCGGCATCATGATGCTCGGGTCGACACTTTCCACACGGAACAGCAGCACCGATTTATCCGGCTGGCCGGGGTGAATGTCCACCAGGCGATCACCGGAGCCCTTGCCCGCCGCCACCGGCTGCTTGCACAGGCCATAGCTGATGCCGATGGCGGTGGCCGGGTCGAGCAACAGCCCCGAAGTACGCCCCGGCCCTTTGGGGTTGTGGCAATGGCTGCAGTTGGCGTCCAGGTAACTGCGCGCCTGCTGCTCCAGACTTTCGCCAGCGCGCGGCGTCGGCCATAAGGCGTTCTGCGGCACGCCCTGCAACTCGGCCGGCACGCCCTGTAGACGGCCCTGCTGCTGCCAGTGCTGCAACTGATTGTACGTGCCATCGGCGTAGGCAAACTCCTTGTTCAGATGGCGCGCCTTAGGCCCCAGCGGATTGACGCCCTGCCCTGCGGTTTCCTCATGACAGCCGGCACACTGGTTGGCATCCGGCACCTGATAGGCCACTGCCTGAGTCTTGCCCTCGGCATTCAGCAAGCTCAACTCGCGGCTGTCACCCGCCCATTCCAGATGCGCCTCTTGTTGCTGTTCATCCCACACATAGGGCAACGCTACCCAGCCGTCCTGCTGTTTCAGCAGGATGCGTGTCTCGATCAACTGCACCCGCGCCAGCTCCAGACCGCGCTGCGGGTCGCGGTTATCCCGCTGATTAAGCAGCAGGCGGCCTTGGGCATCCTTGGGGTAGTAGAAGGTCTTGCTCAGCACTGTGCCGACCGGGTAATCGAGGTGCGCCTCGGCGTAGGTCGCCGTTGTACCCGCCGGCATCCAGACGGTACGCAGCTTGTGTGCGTAGTCGGTAAACAACGGGGTATTCAGGTCATAGGGCAAGGCCTCGGCAACGGGCGCGATAAAACCATCGGCGCGCTGCAGCATGCCCCACTCGCTTAGTGTTTGCGGGTAGTTGTCACCCTGTGGCAGGTACAGCGGCGCCGGCTGCTGCTCGCAGCCAGCGAGGAGCAACAGCGCCCCCAATAACAGACGACGCATCAGGCCCCCTGGTCGGCGTCAGCCGAAGCCAGTTTGACGGCAGGCAATGGCGGCAGGCTGCAACGGTAGTCGGTCATGTCAGTGCTGATGTTTTTGTAGCTGTTCGGCCCGTCGACGTTGATCATCCCCGCCTCGCCGTTATTGATGCAGATCGCCCGATCCGCCGGCAGTTTGCCGTCCACCAGAATGTCGAGGTTGACGTAGCCGTCCCAGAGAATATCCGGCAGGCGGCCATTCAAGCCAAACTGGCTGACTTTGAGCGCTTTCAGTTCAAGGTGATCAGGGCTGTCGCCGGCTGGGCCGAAGCGGTTGCCGTGGATATGAATGCCTTCAGGGTAAGGGTCGAAACTCTCCGCCGTAGACAGGTCGGTATAGCCGGTACTGAAGTAGCTGCTGATGATCACGTTGGCGGTCTTGTGATCGCCGATATCGTTGTCGAACACCTCGACATCATCGTTGGAGTTGATCACCACCCCGGAGCCTGCCGGCACGCTGGCCACCGGTGTGCCTTTATGGCCGAAGTTCTTGTGGTTGTTGCCTTCGATCTTGTTGCGGAATACCCGCGTCACCCGTCCGGCCTGCGGCAGGTTGGGCATGTTGAACACCAGAATGCCGCCGGTATTACCGGTGGCGACGTTGTCATACACGTCGGCGTCGATGGTGTTCTCGATCTCGATGCCGGCGACGTTGCGCTCGGCACGGCTGTTGCGCACCACCACGTTGCGCGACTGGCCGACATAAATGCCGGCATCCGATGCGCCGATGGCCACCGCGCCATCGATAAGGGTGTTTTCGGTCTGCACCGGATAGATGCCATAGGCGCCGTTCTCGGTGGCCGGGCCATTGGTCCACTCGGTGCGCACACGGCGGATGATAATGTTCTTGCCGCCCACCACTTTCAGCGAATCACCCAGGGTGTCCTCGAAGGCGATGTCTTCGATGGTGAAATCAGAAGCATCCACCAGCAGGCCTTCGGCGCCGGACTTCTGCCCTTTGAAACTGAGAATGGTCTTATCCATGCCCGCGCCCTTGATGGTCACGCCACTGACTTTCAGGCTCAGGCTGCGGTCGAGCTGATAGGTGCCGGCCGGAATCTCGATCACGCTGCCGGGCTTGGCCTTGATCAGCTGGGTCTGCAGGTCTTTCTGGAAATCCAGATCGGCCACTGGGGCCGGTTCTTCGCTGCAGGCGGCAAGCAGCACGGACAGGGCAAGCACGGAAAGCAGGGCAAGGCGCATGGCAATCTCCAGCGTTTTTCTTATTAAGTGGAACGATAGTACCAATTAATAAGAAAAAGCCAACCCCTGCGCACGCTCAGCCCACGCCTCCCGACCAATAGCCCAGAGCGTCACGCATCCGTTACCATCGCCGGCAATTAAGCGAAGAGATGCGGCATGTATATCTATCGATTGGTGCTGATCCTGGTGGTGGGGATCTACCTGTTCTCCCCGGCCATCATGGACTGGTGGATAGACCCCAATGGGGCCTGGTACCGCCCCTACCTGCTGTGGCTGATCCTGATAGTCGTGACCTTCATCCTGCAGAGTCAGCGTGATGCCGATGAGCTCTGACCTGCTGCGGCGCGACCTGCGTGAGCGCTCCTTACTTTTATTCGCTACAGAGCCAACGTGATGCTGACGAGCTTTAGCCTGAGCCAGCTGATTCTGATCAGCGCCGCCTACCTTCTTATCCTGTTCGGCGTGGCCTGGATCAGTGAACACGGCCTGATTCCACGCTGGGTAATCCGTCACCCGCTGACCTACACCCTGTCGCTCGGCGTCTACGCCAGCGCCTGGGCCTTCTATGGCACCGTAGGGCTGGCCTATCAATACGGCTACGGTTTTCTCGCCAGTTATCTGGGGGTGTCTGGGGCGTTTCTGCTGGCGCCGGTGTTGCTCTATCCGATTTTGCGCATCACCCGCACCTACCAGCTTTCATCACTGGCCGACCTGTTTGCCTTCCGCTTTCGCAGCACCTGGGCCGGCGCACTGACCACAGTCTTTATGTTGGTCGGCGTATTGCCGTTACTGGCCCTGCAAATCCAGGCGGTGGCAGATTCCATCGGCATCCTCACCCGCGAGCCAGTGCAGGAGCGCGTGGCGCTGGCCTATTGCGGATTGATCATTCTGTTCACCATCCTGTTCGGCGCCCGGCATATCGCCACCCGCGAGAAACATGAAGGCCTGGTCTTCGCTATCGCCTTCGAGTCAGTGGTCAAGCTGGTGGCGATCAGCGTGATCGGTCTGTATGCGCTGTATGGCGTATTCGACGGCCCGCAGGATCTGCAATCCTGGCTGGTGCAGAACCAGTCCTCGCTGACCAGCCTGCACACGCCGCTGCAGGAAGGCCCGTGGCGCACCCTGTTGCTGGTGTTTTTCGCCTCGGCCATCGTCATGCCGCACATGTACCACATGACCTTTACCGAGAACCTCAACCCGCGCGCCATGGTCAGCGCCAGCTGGGGTCTGCCGCTGTTCCTGCTGCTGATGAGTCTGGCGGTGCCGCTGATCCTCTGGGCAGGGCTCAAGCTGGGTGCCACCACCAACCCGGAATACTTCACCCTTGGCGTCGGCATCGCGGTGAATAGCCAGACCCTGGCATTGATTGCCTATGTCGGCGGCCTGTCGGCTTCCAGCGGGTTGATCATCGTCACCACCCTGGCGCTGTCCGGCATGGTGCTCAACCATGTGGTGTTGCCGCTGTATCAACCGCCCTCGGAAGGCAATATCTACCGCTGGCTGAAGTGGACGCGCCGCGCGCTGATCCTGCTGATCATCATGGCCGGCTATGGCTTCTATCTATTACTCGGCGCCGAACAGGACCTGGCCAACCTGGGCATCGTCGCCTTCGTCGCCACCCTGCAGTTCCTCCCCGGCGTACTCTCGGTACTGTACTGGCCGACCGCCAACCGCAAAGGCTTTATCGCCGGTCTGCTGGCGGGGATCGGCGTGTGGATAGTCAGCATGCTGTTGCCGATGCTCGGCAATCTGCAGGGTCTCTACCTGCCCTGGTTCAACGTCATCTATGTACTGGATGACAGCAGCTGGCACCTGGCCGCCATTGGCTCGCTGGCCGCCAACGTGCTGGTGTTCACCCTGGTGTCGGTATTTACCGAAGCCAGTCCGGAAGAAAAGAGCGCTGCCGAAGCCTGCGCCGTGGATAACGTGCGCCGCCCGCAACGCCGCGAACTGCTGGCCGCCTCGCCGCAGGAGTTTGCCGCGCAGCTGGCCAAACCCCTGGGCGCCAAGACCGCGCAGCACGAAGTCGAACAAGCACTGCGCGACCTGCATTTACCGTTCGACGAAGGCCGCCCCTATGCCCTGCGCCGCCTACGTGATCGCATCGAAGCCAACCTCTCCGGGCTAATGGGCCCCAGCGTGGCCCAGGACATCGTCGAGACCTTCCTGCCTTATAAAGCTGGCAGCGAAACCTATGTCACCGAGGACATCCACTTTATCGAGAACCGCCTGGAGGACTACCACTCGCGCCTCACCGGCCTGGCCGCCGAACTCGACACCCTGCGCCGTTACCATCGCCAGACCCTGCAGGAATTGCCCATGGGCGTCTGCTCGCTGGCCAAGGATCAGGAGATCCTGATGTGGAACAAGGCCATGGAAGAGCTCACCGAGATCCCCGCACAACGCGTGGTCGGCTCGCGCCTGAACACTCTGGGCGAACCCTGGCGCGGGCTGCTGGAGCGGTTTATCGAACTGCCCGACGAGCACTTGCACAAACAGCGCCTGGCCCTCGATGGACAGACCCGCTGGCTCAACCTGCACAAGGCCGCCATCGACGAACCCCTGGCGCCGGGTAACAGTGGCCTGGTGCTGCTGGTTGAAGACCTTACGGAAACCCAGATGCTCGAAGACAAGCTGGTGCACTCCGAGCGCCTGGCTTCCATCGGTCGCCTGGCCGCCGGGGTGGCGCATGAGATTGGCAACCCGATCACCGGCATCGCCTGCCTGGCGCAGAACCTGCGCGAAGAACGCGAAGGTGACAGCGAGCTAACCGAGATCAGCGAACAGATCATCGAGCAGACCAAACGCGTGTCGCGCATCGTCCAGTCGCTGATGAGCTTTGCCCATTCCGGCAGCCACCAGAACAGCGAGGAGCCGGTATGTCTGGCCCAGGTCGCCCAGGACGCCATCGCCCTGCTGGCACTCAACCGGCGCAGCGTCGAAGTGCAGTTCTTCAATCTCTGCGATTCCGATCACTGGGTGGTCGGTGACCCACAACGCCTGGCTCAGGTGTTGATCAACCTGCTCTCCAACGCCCGCGATGCCTCACCGCCGGGCAGCGCGATCCGGGTCAAGAGCGAACGTTTCGAGCACACCGTCGACCTGATCGTTGAGGACGAAGGCAGCGGTATTCCCAAGGCGATCATCGATCGTTTGTTCGAACCCTTCTTCACCACCAAGGACCCGGGCAAAGGTACGGGACTGGGCCTTGCACTGGTCTATTCGATCGTGGAAGAGCATTATGGACAGATAACAATCGACAGCCCGGCCGACCCCGAGCTTCAACGCGGCACCCGTATCAGGGTCAGCCTGCCGAGGCATGTCGAGGCGACGTCCATAGCGACTTAAACCAGCTACCAGCGAGCATGCCTGCCAGGCCCTTTAGTCCAGCGGCATGCCCCGAGACCGTCGAGAGACCGAATTGATGCCTCATATTTTGATCGTCGAAGACGAAACCATTATCCGCTCTGCCTTGCGTCGCCTGCTGGAACGTAACCAATACGAAGTCAGCGAAGCGGGCTCGGTGCAGGAAGCGCAAGAGCGCTTCAGCATCCCCAACTTCGACCTGATTGTCAGCGACTTGCGCCTGCCCGGCGCTCCCGGCACCGAGCTGATCAAGCTCGGCCAAGGCACCCCGGTGCTGATCATGACCAGTTACGCCAGCCTGCGTTCGGCAGTCGACTCGATGAAGATGGGCGCGGTGGATTACATCGCCAAGCCCTTCGACCACGACGAAATGCTCCAGGCCGTGGCGCGTATCCTGCGCGATCACCAGCAGGCCAAGAGTGCACCAGCGCCGGCCGCCAACTCGGCAAAAACCAGCACCGACAAGGTGGTGGACAACAGCAATGGCGAAATCGGCATCATTGGCTCCTGCGCCGCCATGCAGGAGATGTACAGCAAGATCCGCAAGGTCGCGCCAACTGACTCCAACGTGCTGATTCAAGGCGAGTCCGGCACCGGTAAAGAGCTGGTCGCCCGTGCCCTGCACAACCTCTCGCGCCGCGCCAAGGCCCCGCTGATTTCGGTGAACTGCGCGGCCATTCCGGAATCGCTGATCGAGTCCGAACTGTTCGGCCATGAAAAAGGTGCCTTTACCGGTGCCAGCGCCGGCCGCGCCGGCCTGGTGGAAGCCGCCGATGGCGGCACCCTGTTCCTTGATGAAATCGGTGAACTACCGCTGGAAGCTCAGGCGCGCCTGCTACGCGTATTGCAGGAAGGCGAGATTCGCCGGGTTGGCTCGGTGCAATCGCAGAAGGTCGATGTACGCCTGATCGCCGCGACCCACCGCGACCTGAAAACGCTGTCGAAGGTCGGCCAATTCCGTGAAGACCTGTATTACCGCCTGCATGTAATTGCCCTGAAACTGCCGCCGCTGCGTGAGCGCGGGGCGGACGTAATCGAAATCGCCCGCGCCTTCCTGATCCGGCAGAGCACTCGCCAGGGCCGTCTCGACCTGAGCTTTGCTGCCGATGCCGAACAGGCCATCCGCCATTACCCCTGGCCGGGTAACGTGCGCGAACTGGAAAACGCCATCGAGCGCGCGGTAATACTCTGCGAAGGCAACAGCATCTCAGCCGAGCTGCTAGGCATCGACATCGAGCTGGATGACCTGGAGGACGACTTCACTGGCCTGCCCGCGCAAAGCGGCGGCCTGGGGCATGAACCGAGCGAACCAACCGAAGACCTGTCCCTGGAAGACTACTTTCAGCACTTCGTACTGGAACACCAGGACCATATGACCGAGACCGAACTGGCGCGCAAACTCGGCATCAGCCGCAAATGTTTGTGGGAACGCCGCCAGCGCCTGGGTATCCCACGGCGCAAATCCTCGGGCGCAACCGCAGGCTAGAGCCCTGCGCATGGGTGACAGATGTGTGCGCAAGAGGTTCCACAGCCTGTTACCCATTCAACACTTAGTAACAAAAGCCGGGTCTTATGGTAACGAGAGCCCGGCTTTTTTATGCCACCCCAGCGCCCTCGCCACAGCTCAAGCCCTTGTTTTTAAAGGAATTGTAAAAACTGGCACGGGTTCTGCTTTATTAATGGCACAACAACAATAACAAGCACGCTCCAAACCTAATAAAAATAAGACGTACCGACTCCAGCACAATAAAAACAACAACGCGGAGGCGCAGCTAACTGATTCTTTTGGAAAGGAATTGCCTTTGGGGTTCGCCCCAAAACCAGGCTGAGAATAATAAAACTGCCCTAAGGCAGCGCCGGAACTGGTTGGGTCACTGTGTGATCATGGCAGCATCAGCATCCAAAGAAATCCGTTTGCTCTTGATTCCCAGCTTGGGAAATTTTCCAAAAGTCCTTGACTGGATGGAACGGGTAAATCAACAAAAACAACAAGCCCGCCATAATAATAAAAAAAGAGCACGCACCAATTTGGGGGGGAGCTTCGGCTCCCCCAGTAGCTTCAAACTCCCCGCCTGCAGCAGTCTCCCGCCGTTTCCTGCATCAAACCCCGACTCAATGCTAGAATCCGCGCCATTCCTGCGGCCGGCATATACTCTGGCCAGTCATTTAGTCAAACAGTGCCTCCCATGCTGAAAAAGCTGTTCAAATCCTTTCGCACCCCCATCCGTCGTGGCAAACACTCGCATAGCACGCCCGAAGTGCTGAGCCGCAGCCAGCACCCTATCGAGCGCGGTGAAATCAGCCGCTACGCCATCAGCGTGGTCGAACGCCTGCAACAGGCCGGCTACCAGGCGTATCTGGTCGGTGGTTGCGTGCGCGACCTGCTGCTAGACATTGACCCCAAGGATTTCGACGTGGCCACCAGCGCCACTCCGGAACAGGTGCGCGCCGAGTTCCGTAACGCCAGAGTAATTGGCCGGCGCTTCAAGCTGGTTCACGTGCACTTCGGCCGTGAGATCATCGAAGTCGCGACCTTCCGTGCCAATCACCCCGAAGGTGATGAAGAAGAGAACAGCAACCTGTCCTCGCGCAACGAAAGCGGGCGCATCCTGCGCGACAACGTCTATGGCAGCCTGGAAGACGATGCCCAGCGTCGCGATTTCACCATCAATGCGCTGTATTACGACCCGAGCACCGAGCGCATTCTCGACTACGCCAATGGCGTACACGACATTCGCAATCACCTGATCCGCTTGATCGGTGACCCGACCCAGCGCTACCAGGAAGACCCGGTGCGCATGCTGCGCGCAGTGCGTTTCGCCGCAAAACTGGATTTCGACATCGAAAAACACAGCGCCGCGCCGATCTACAAACTGGCTCCGCTGCTCGGCGGCATCCCCGCAGCACGCTTGTTCGATGAAGTACTCAAGCTGTTTCTCGCCGGCTACGCGGTGTACACCTACGAGCTGCTGGTCGACTACGGCCTGTTCGGCCAACTGTTCCCAGCCAGCGCCGAGGCGCTGAAACTCAACCCGGATTACACCGACCAGTTGATCCGCAACGCCCTGGACAACACCGACCTGCGCATCCATCAGGGCAAGACCGTCACCCCGGCCTTCCTCCTTGCAGCACTGCTGTGGCCAGCCCTGCCGGCACGCGTGATCAAGCTGCAGGATCGCGGCATGCCGCCGATCCCGGCCATGCAGGAAGCCGCTCACGAGCTGATCAGCGAACAATGCCAGCGCATCGCCGTGCCCAAGCGCTTCACCATGCCTATCCGCGAAATCTGGGATATGCAGGAACGTCTGCCACGTCGTAGCGGCAAACGCGCCGATATGCTGCTGGAAAACCCACGCTTCCGCGCCGGTTACGACTTCCTTCTGCTGCGTGAAAGCGCCGGTGAAGAAACCGGCGGCCTCGGCGACTGGTGGACCCGTTATCAGGACGTCAGTGACAGCGAGCGGCGCAATATGATCCGCGACCTCAGCAACAAGGACGACGCACCTGGCGCGCCGCGCAAGCGCAAACGCAGCAACAGCAAGCGCAAACGTGGGCCGGCGGGCGAAAGCCCAAGCAACCCTGCTGGCGAATAATGGAACGCGTGTATATCGGCCTGGGCAGTAACCTGGCCACCCCGCTCGCCCAACTGCGCAGCGCCCTGGCCGCCGTGGCCGCGCTGCCGCAAACGCACCTGGTTGCGCAATCGTCCTTCTATGCCAGCGACCCGCTGGGCCCGGCGGATCAACCGCGCTACGTCAATGCCGTGGCCGCGCTGGATACCGAGCTCAGCCCTCTCGCCTTACTCAATGAGCTGCAACGCATCGAACTGGAACAGGGTCGCACGCGCAAGGCCGAACGCTGGGGACCACGCACCCTCGATCTGGATATCCTGCTGTTCGGTGAACGCCAGCTGAATGAACCCCGCCTGACCGTGCCGCACTACCACATGCATGCCCGCGCCTTTGTCCTCTACCCGCTGGCTGAGATCGCCCCCGACCTGCAGCTGCCAGATGGCCGCACGCTGACCGATCTGCTGGACGCCTGCCCCTTTGTCGGGCTGGAACGCCTCAACAAAACAGAGCTGAACTGAAAGCAGGGCAATCTCGACTGACGGGTCATCCTATCGGCACAGCGATAACCTCGGCAGCCAGCAGGCACATTGGCGGTAACGCCAGTAACAAACCGGTAACACCTGCAATTGACTTCGAGCCCCCCCATCAGGACTATAGGCGTCCCGTTGCCCCGCACCGGTGCAATTCGAGGCCAATGCAGGCCAACTTGAAGCAGCACAACTGCTGACTGAACGCCTGAGTGAGGACAGTTTTCATGCCTGATGTAACCCTGACCACCCTGCAAAGCCTCAAGCAGAGCGGCGAGAAAATCGCCATGCTGACCTGCTATGACGCCACGTTCGCCCAAACGGCCTGCCAGGCCGGTGTCGATGTGCTGCTGGTGGGCGATTCCCTCGGCATGGTCTTGCAAGGCCATGACAGCACGCTGCCCGTCACTGTCGCCGAAATGGCCTACCACACCGCCAGCGTCAAACGTGGCAACCAGGGCGCACTGATTCTTGCTGATCTGCCCTTTATGGCCTACGCAACCCTTGAGCAGGCCCTGAACAACAGCGCGGCACTGATGCAGGCCGGCGCCCATATGGTCAAACTGGAAGGTGCCGCCTGGCTGGCTGAGCCGATTCGCCAACTGGCCGAACGTGGCGTGCCGGTCTGCGCACACCTGGGCTTGACCCCACAGGCAGTGAATATCCTTGGTGGTTATAAAGTGCAGGGCCGCCAGGAAGCCCAGGCACGGCAAATGCGTGCCGACGCCATGGCCCTGGAACAAGCCGGCGCCGCCATGCTGCTGCTCGAATGCGTGCCCAGCGAACTGGCCGCCGAAATCAGCCAAGCGGTGAAAATCCCGGTGATTGGCATTGGTGCCGGCGTGGCCACCGACGGCCAGGTACTGGTACTGCACGACATGCTCGGCCTGTCGTTGAGCGGCCGTACACCAAAGTTCGTGAAGAATTTCATGGCCGGGCAGAGCAGCATCCAGAACGCCATCAGCGCTTATGTCAAAGCGGTCAAAGACCAGAGCTTCCCAGCAGCCGAACACGGATTTTCTGCATGAACACAGTTAAAAGCGTGCGCGAGTTGCGCGCCGCTGTCGCCCAGGCGCGCGCCGAAGGCAAACAGATCGCCTTTGTCCCGACTATGGGCAACCTGCATGCCGGCCACGCCGCACTGGTGGAAAAAGCCGCCCAGCGCGCCGACTTCGTGGTCGCCAGCATCTTCGTCAATCCGTTGCAGTTCGGCCCCAGCGAAGACCTCGACAAATACCCGCGCACCCTGCTCGCCGATCAGGAAAAACTGGTCGAAGCCGGTTGCCACCTGCTGTTTACTCCGGATGTCGAGGAAATGTACCCCAACGGCATGGATGGCCAGACCCGCGTCAGCGTGCCCGGTGTGTCCGAAGGCCTGTGCGGCGCCAGCCGTCCTGGACACTTCGAAGGCGTCGCCACGGTGGTGAGCAAACTGTTCAACATGGTGCAGCCGGATCTGGCGATTTTTGGCCAGAAGGATTTCCAGCAACTGGCGGTGATCCGCACCCTGGTGCGTGACCTGAATATGCCGATCCAGATTATCGGCGAGCCGACCGTACGCGCCGAAGATGGCCTGGCGCTGTCCTCGCGCAACGGTTACCTGACTACCGAACAGCGTGAATCTGCGCCCGTGCTGTACCGCACCCTGCGCGAGATGGCCGCCGCCATCCAGGCAGGCGAACGTGACTATGCCAAGCTGATTCATGCCGCACAGGCGCAACACAGTGCAGCTGGTTTTCGCTCGGACTACCTGGAAGTACGCGAAGCCAACAGCCTGCGCCCGGCCTGCGCCGATGATCGCCAGTTGGTGATTCTGGTGGCCGCCTTTATTGGCAGCACCCGGCTGATCGACAACCTGGCTTTCGACCTCGATACTCCAGGCTGATCCACGGCGTAGATGCTGGCCCCACGCCCGCCAGTTACACTCAAGGCCCGGATCACACCGGGCTTTTTTGCATAAATCGTCGCACCCAGAGCAAGGAACACGCACCAATGGCCTATTTCCAGCAGCCGCATGACGTCACCAGCCTGCCCGCCTGGCAGGCGCTGCGCGAGCAGCGCGAGCAGATGAACGACTTCAGCATGCGCGAGGCCTTTGCCAGTGATCCGCAACGTTTTAACCGCTTCTCCTTGAGCAGCTGCGGCCTGCTGCTGGATTACTCAAAGAACCTGATCGACGAAAAGACCCTGGCACTGCTGGTACAACTGGCAGAACAGACCCAGCTGCAGGAATCCATTCAATCGCTGTTCAGCGGCGATCAGGTCAATGCCTCTGAAGGGCGTGCAGCCCTGCACACGGCCCTGCGCAGCCCAATTGGCCGTAGCCTGAAACTCGACGGTGTCGACCTGATTCCGCAAGTGCATCGCGTGCTGCATCAGATGACCGAACTGGTCAGCCGCGTACACAGCGGTCTGTGGCGCGGCTACAGCGACAAACCGATCACCGAAGTGGTGAACATTGGCATTGGCGGTTCGTTCCTCGGCCCGCAGTTGGTGTCCGAAGCACTGCGCCCCTTTACCCAGCGCGGCGTGCGCTGTCATTACCTGGCCAATATCGACGGCAGCGAGTTCCGTGAACTGACTGCGCGCCTGAACCCGCAGACCACCTTGTTTATCGTATCGTCCAAGTCCTTCAGCACCCTGGAAACCCTGAAAAACGCGCTGGCCGCGCGCGACTGGTACCTGGCCCTGGGCGGCCCGGAAGCCGAGCTGCACAAACACTTTATTGCGGTGACCAGCAACCAGCAGGCTGCCATCGAGTTCGGCATCAAGGCGGAAAATATTTTCCCGATGTGGGACTGGGTCGGCGGCCGTTATTCACTGTGGTCAGCCATCGGCCTGCCAATTGCGCTGGCCATCGGCATTTCCAACTTCAAGGAGCTGCTGGCCGGCGCCTACGCCATGGACCAGCACTTCACCCAAGCGCCGCTGGCCGAGAACATGCCAGTGCTGATGGCCCTGCTGGGTATCTGGTACGGCAACTTCTGGGGCGCGAAAAGCCAGGCGATCCTGCCCTACGACCACTACCTGCGTAACTTCACCAAGCACTTGCAGCAGCTGGACATGGAATCCAATGGCAAGAGCGTGCGCCAGGATGGCAGCCCCGTGGACTTCAGCACCGGCCCAGTGATCTGGGGCGGCGTTGGCTGCAACGGCCAACATGCCTACCACCAGCTCCTGCACCAGGGCACCGAGCTGATACCGGCGGACTTTATCGTGCCGGTGAACAGTTTCAGCCCACTGGCCGACCATCACCAGTGGCTGTTTGCCAATTGCCTGTCGCAGAGCCAGGCATTGATGCATGGCAAGACCCGCGCCGAGGCTGAAGCCGAGCTGCGCGGCAAAGGCCTGGATGAGGCAGAAGTACAGCGCCTGGCCCCGCACAAGATGATTCCCGGCAACCGCCCGAGCAATATCCTTGCGCTCAACCGCGTCGACCCGTTCAACCTCGGCGCGCTGGTAGCGCTGTATGAGCACAAGGTCTTCGTGCAGAGCGCCATCTGGGGTATCAATGCCTTTGATCAGTGGGGCGTCGAGCTGGGCAAGGAGCTCGGCCAGGGCGTCTATCAGCGCCTCACCGGTCAGCTCGACGAGCCTGCCAGCGACGCCTCGACCCAGGGTCTGATCCAGCACTTCCGCGAACGGCATCGCGGCTGATCCACGGCGACTGAGCACAAGGCCAGCACTTGAACCAAGCACCCGCTTGGGTGCACCCTTACGGGCATTGCGGAACACAACAACAAGGACCCGCCATGTTCGAAATTACTCGCCACCCTGTGCCCGACGCCGTGCGCCAACGCGCACACTTGGATAACGACGACTACCTGCGTCTTTACCAGCAATCGATCGAACAACCGGAAATCTTCTGGGCCGAGCAGGCCAAGGCCTTCCTCGACTGGAGCAAGCCCTGGGACAGCGTGCAGCAGGGCGACCTGCTCAGCGGCTCGGGTAGCTGGTTCAAGGGCGGACAACTGAACGTCTGCTACAACTGCATCGACCGCCACCTGCAGCAGCGCGGCGAGCAGATCGCACTGATATGGGAAGGTGACAACCCCAGCGAATCGGCACATATCACCTACAAGAAGCTGCACCACAACGTCAGCCGCCTGGCCAACGTGCTGAAAAGCCGTGGGGTGAAAAAAGGCGACCGGGTGTGCATCTACATGCCGATGATCCCCGAGGCCACCTACGCCATGCTCGCCTGCACACGCATCGGCGCGGTGCATTCGGTGGTGTTCGGCGGCTTCTCTCCGGACGCCTTGCGCGACCGCATTCTCGATGCCGATTGCCGCACGGTGATCACCGCCGATGAAGGCGTGCGCGGCGGCAAGTACGTGGCGCTCAAGGCCAACGTCGACAAGGCGCTGCAGAGCTGTCCAGCAGTGTCCACGGTGGTGGTGGTCGAACGCACCCAGGGTGAGATCGACTGGGTGGAAGGCCGCGATATCTGGTACCACGAAGCCCTGCGCGAAGCCGACGGCGATTGCCCGCCGGAGCCGATGGACGCCGAGGACCCGCTGTTTATCCTCTACACCTCAGGCAGCACCGGCAAACCCAAGGGCGTGCTGCACAGCACCGGTGGCTATCTGCTGATGGCGGCGATGACCCACAAGTACGTGTTCGACTACCACGAGGGCGATATCTACTGGTGCACCGCCGACGTCGGCTGGGTCACCGGACACAGCTATATCGTCTACGGCCCGCTGGCCAATGGCGCGACCAGCCTGATCTTCGAGGGTGTACCCAATTACCCCACCGCCTCGCGCTTCTGGCAGGTGATCGACAAACATCAGGTGAACATTTTCTACACCGCGCCCACCGCCCTGCGCGCGCTGATGCGTGAAGGCAGCGGCCCGGTCGAATGCACCGAACGCACCAGCCTGCGCTTGCTCGGCAGCGTCGGCGAGCCGATCAACCCGGAAGCCTGGGAGTGGTATTACAACGTGGTCGGCGAACGCCGCTGCCCAATCGTCGACACCTGGTGGCAGACCGAAACCGGCGCCATCCTGATCACCCCACTACCCGGCGCCACCGACCTCAAACCGGGTTCGGCGACCCGGCCGTTCTTTGGCGTGCAGCCGGTGCTGCTGGATGAACAGGGCAAGGAGATCGACGGCCCTGGCAGCGGCGTGCTGGCAATCAAGGACAGCTGGCCGAGCCAGATCCGCAGCGTTTACGGCGACCATCAGCGGATGATCGACACCTATCTGAAGCCCTACCCCGGTTACTACTTCAGCGGCGACGGCGCGCGCCGCGACGAGGATGGCTACTACTGGATCACCGGCCGGGTGGATGACGTGATCAACGTCTCCGGCCACCGCATCGGCACTGCTGAAGTGGAAAGCGCTCTGGTGCTGCACGACGCCGTTGCCGAAGCCGCCGTGGTCGGTTACCCGCATGACCTCAAAGGCCAGGGCATCTACGCCTTCGTCACCCCGATGAACGGCGTGGAAATCAACGATGCGCTGAAGCAGCAACTGCTGGCCCTGGTTGGCAAGGAAATCGGCAGCTTCGCCAAACCCGAACTGATCCAGTGGGCACCCGGCCTGCCGAAGACCCGTTCGGGCAAGATCATGCGGCGCATCCTACGCAAGATAGCCTGCAACGAACTGGAAAACATGGGCGACACCTCGACTCTGGCCGACCCTACAGTAGTGGACGGCTTGATCGAACAGCGCCTAAACCGCTGACCCAGACGCAGGGCTGCCATGCACAAAAACATGGCCGCCCTGCAGAGCCGCCATGGAATTTCTGCGCCGCCGTATCGAAAGCCAAGTCCTTAGCCTGAGCGGTATCGCCCTTGGCCAGATCGACTTCGAAAAGCCCCAGGGCGACCCCGGCCTGTTCGGCCCGGACTCGGTGAGCTGGCAGGTGCATGGTGACTTCACCAGCATGCTGATCGGCGGTATCAGCGCCCTGCTGTTGCAAGCTCTGCATCCACTGGCATTGGCAGGGGTGTGGGATCACTCGAATTTTCGCGAAGATCTGCTCGGCCGCTTGCGTCGCACCGGCCAGTTTATTTCCGGCACCACCTACGGTTCGCGCGCCGATGCCGACTGGCTGATCGACAAGGTCAAAACCATTCACCTCAGGGTCACAGGCACCGCCCCGGACGGCCGCGCCTATGCCGCCAGTGACCCAACGCTGCTGACCTGGGTGCATGTGGCCGAGGTGCACAGTTTCCTCCAGGCCCACCTGCGTTACCGCAACCCGCAACTGAGTGAGGCCGATCAGGACCGTTACTACGCGGAAATTGCACTGATCGCCGAACGCCTGGGCGCCACCCAGGTGCCGCGCTCACGCGCCGAGGTCGCCGCCTACCTGGCAGCTGTGCGCCCCGAACTGCTCTGTGATGAACGCTCGCTGGAAATCTTGCGCATCCTGCTCAACGCCCCAGCACCCAGCGCCTTCGCCGCCCCGGCGGCCAAGCTGCTGATGCAGGCTGGCATCGACCTGCTGCCAGATTGAGCACAAGAGATGCTCGGCCAGCACATCAGCCCGGCGCGCAGCCGAGTGATCTACAGCGGCGTGCATAGCCTGGCCCCCGTGCTGCGCTGGGCAGTACGCGGCGGCGCCATCCACCGCGCGCGCAAACGTTTGCAGTTACCGCCACGCTGACCGGCCGGTTCGCATGCTGGCCGTAAACAAAGCCGCTGTGCCAACATAGCGACCTTTCGCGGCCAGCCGCGCCTGTCACTTGTGAGGATCGCGTTATGCAAGACGTCGTCATCGTTGCCGCCACCCGCACCGCCATCGGCAGCTTTCAGGGTGCGCTGGCCAATATCCCGGCACCGGAACTGGGCGCCGCGGTAATCCGCCGCCTGCTGGAACAAACCGGTCTGGACGGCGCGCAGGTCGATGAAGTGATCCTTGGCCAGGTACTCACCGCCGGCAGCGGGCAGAACCCGGCGCGTCAGGCCGCAATCCTCGCTGGCCTGCCGCACGCCGTGCCAGCGCTGACCCTGAACAAGGTCTGCGGTTCTGGCCTGAAAGCCCTGCACCTCGGCGCCCAGGCGATCCGCTGCGGCGACGACGAAGTGATCATCGCCGGCGGCATGGAAAACATGAGCCTGGCCCCCTACGTCATGCCTGGTGCGCGCACCGGCCTGCGCATGGGCCACGCCAAGCTGGTCGACACCATGATCACCGACGGCCTGTGGGACGCCTTCAACGACTACCACATGGGCATCACCGCCGAGAATCTGGTCGACAAGTACGACATCAGCCGCGAAGCCCAGGACGCCTTCGCCGCCGCCTCGCAGCAAAAAGCCGTGGCTGCTATCGAGGCCGGGCGTTTTGTCGATGAAATCACCCCGATCATGATTCCCCAGCGCAAGGGTGAGCCACTGGCCTTCGCCACTGACGAGCAGCCGCGCGCCGGCACCACCGCCGAGTCTTTGAGCAAACTCAAGCCTGCGTTCAAGAAAGACGGCAGTGTCACCGCCGGCAACGCCTCCAGCCTGAATGACGGTGCGGCCGTCGTAATGCTGATGAGCGCAGAAAAGGCCAAGACCCTCGGTTTGCCGGTGCTGGCAAAAATTGCCAGCTACGCCAACGCCGGCGTCGACCCGGCGATCATGGGCATCGGCCCGGTCGGCGCCACCCAGCGTTGCTTGGCCAAGGCTGGCTGGCAGCTGAGCGACCTGGACCTGATCGAAGCCAATGAAGCCTTCGCCGCGCAGGCCTTGGCAGTGGGCAAAGAGCTGAATTGGGATGCCAGCAAGGTCAACGTCAACGGCGGCGCCATCGCCCTCGGCCATCCGATTGGCGGCTCCGGCTGCCGCGTACTGGTCACCCTGCTGCACGAGATGATCAAGCGCGACGCCAAGAAAGGCCTCGCCACCCTGTGCATCGGCGGCGGTCAGGGCGTGGCACTGGCGATCGAACGGGCCTGATAACACCGCTCAGTGATTGCGACAGAGAAGCCGGCGCCCATCAATCAGGGGGCCGGCTTTTTTATTTGCCATCGACAGCAATGATGATTGCTATTGACCGCCTGCGTTTCTCAAGAGTCGGGCTGCGGAGCAACATGAGCCCCGTAGCCACTTACCCCCACTCTTGCGAGGACACCCAGATGAACAAGTACCTGATCGCTTCCCTGCTTGCCGCCAGCCTGACCAGCAACGTTTTCGCCGCAGACGGCGCCGAACGCAGCCTGAGCAACCGTATCGCTGCTGATGGTTTTGCCCGTACCAGCATCAACCGCATCGCCGAAGACGGTGCAGATCGCACGGGTGGTAATCGCGTAGCTGCTGATGGCGCTGACCGCACTGGCGCTAACCGTATCGCTGCCGATGGCGCTGACCGCACTGGCGGCAACCGCGTAGCGGCTGACGGTGCTGATCGCACTGGTAGCAACCGCATCGCGGCTGACGGTGCTGATCGCACTGGTAGCAACCGCATCGCTGCTGATGGTGCTGATCGCACGGGCATCAACCGCATCGCCTGAGTACATGATCAATCGCAAATTAAAGGGCACCTCAGGGTGCCCTTGCTGTTTTTGCCGCGCCTGCGTCCCGGCAGATGAATCTTGATAAACTGCGCGCCCTTCTTTCTCGAGTCGCCGCGCATGCCCTCTCTCGATCAGGCGCTGCGCGCCGCCCTGCATAACCGTCACGACCTGCTGGCTGCACTGCATCAGCAAGGCACTGACTGCTACCGCCTGTTCCATGGCAGCCAGGAAGGTGCCGGCGGCCTGACCATCGATCGTTATGGCCGGCAATTGCTGATACAGAGCTTCCACCAGAGCCTGAACCGCGATGAACTTCTGCTACTGGCCGAGCAGTGCCAGGCCAGCCTCAGCACCCCACTGCTACTGGTCTACAACGACCGATCTCAGGGCAACTCGCGGGTCGACCGCACTGATGCGGTATACCAGGCCGAGCCGGCCGCCCTGGAAGATCTGATCGGCCATGAATGGGGCCTCAATTACCGCGTGCGCGGCCGCCATGCAGGGCAAGACCCGCTGCTGTTTCTCGACCTGCGTAACGCCCGTGGCTGGGTCAAAGCCCACAGTGCCGGCAAGTCGGTACTTAACCTGTTCGCCTACACCTGTGGCGTCGGTTTGAGTGCAGCAGCAGGCGGAGCCAGCGAAGTCGTCAACCTGGATTTTGCCGAGGGCAACCTGGCAGTCGGGCGCGAGAATGGCCAGCTCAATCCGCAGCTATTACCCATGCAGTTTGTGCAATCTGATTACTTTCCAGCGATTCGCCAACTGGCGGGGCTGCAGATCAATGCGCGGCGCGGGCAGAAACTGCCGCACTATCCGCGCCTTGAGCAGCGTCAGTTCGACCTGGTTCTGCTCGATCCGCCCGCCTGGGCCAAAAGTGCGTTCGGCACTGTCGACCTGCTGCGCGATTACCAGAGCCTGCTCAAGCCGGCGATTCTCGCCACTGCCGATGAGGGTGTGCTGATCTGCTGCAACAACCTGGCAAAAGTCGCCCTGGCCGATTGGCGCGAACAGGTGCTGCGCTGCGCGGAAAAGCTCGGCCGCCCGGTGCGCGATTGGCAGGTGCTGGCGCCGGCTGCGGACTTCCCCTCCCAGGATGGCCAGCCACCGCTGAAAACCCTCATCCTGCAGTTCTGATGTACCTGTCTGCGTGAAGAAAATCCCCGCGCAGAGCCTCTGCGGAACTGCACACGCGTGCCATACTCCAAGGCACTTCTCGTCGGGATAGATGACGTTTTTATGCTTAAAGGAATAAAGCGCGCTGCCAGCGCCATTGCCATCGCAGTTGCACTCTACAGCCTGCTGGGCTTTCTGATTCTGCCCGGTATCGGTTTGCGCATCGCCAACCAGCAACTGGCGCACTACGCCGAAGTACCCGCCACCCTGCAACGCCTGCAACTTAACCCATTCAGCCTGGAGCTCAGCCTCTGGGGCCTGCAGATTGGCGAAGCCGACCAGCAGCAAATCGCCTTTGAACGCCTGTATGCCAATCTGCAACTCGATAGCCTGTGGAGCGGCGTATTGCACCTGGCTGATATCGAGCTGGACAAGCCGCACAGTGAAGTGCTGTTCGGCAAGGATGGCAGACTCAATCTAACGCAACTGTTTAACGTCCCGCCTAGCACCGAGCCTGCGGTTGAAGAGCCGGCCGGCGAGCCGTTCCCGCTGCGTATTTCGCGGATCAAGCTGAGTGGCGGCAACGTGCATTTTCAGGATCTGCGTCCCAGCGAGCCGATCGAGTTTATTTACGACGATCTCAACTTCGAGTTGTTCAACCTCAGCACCCTGCCCGACGACAATGCCGACATGAGCCTGATCGCCACGGGCCCCACCGGCGGGCGGATCGACTGGACCGGGCGCATCAGTCTGGTGCCAATCAGCTCCAGCGGCAGTCTGAAAGTCACTGACGGCAAACTTAAAGCCATCTGGCCCTATGTGCGCGATGCGGTGCCGCTGGTCCTGGAGGACGGCACCGTCGATCTGAGCAGCGACTACAGCCTGAATCTGGCCAAAGGCACCGAACTGCTACTGAGCAACACCCAGCTCAGTGTCAGCAGCTTTGCCATCAAGAGCCCGGCGGACAAACCGCTGCTGCGCCTGGAAAGCCTGGATATCAGCGAAACCAGCGTGGACTTGGCCAAGCAGCAGGTCATCGTCGGCAAAATTCGTAGCCAGAAGCTGGAAACCTGGGCCGCGCGTGAGGCCGATGGTCAGCTCGACTGGCAGAAATTGCTGGCCAGCCAACCCGCCAAACCAGCTCCAGCTCCAGCTCCAGCTCCAGCTCCAGCTCCAAATGAGGGTGGCGCAGGCTCGGCAGCAACGGAAGCCGAGCCGGTTAAAGAGCCAAGCGAACCGACCACTGCGGAGCAATCCGCTGAGCTGGAAACCGCCACTGCCGCCGAGCCGGAAGAGCCCAGCAAACCCTGGCAGGTAATACTGCGTGACGTGCAATTGCGCGACTATCAGGTGCATCTGGCCGACCTCGCTGGCGGCTCGGAGGTCAAAATCGACCTCGCTCCGCTCAATCTCGATCTGAGCGATTTCGACAGCCTGGGCACCTCGCCCTTTGCCCTCAAACTCGATACAGGGGTAAACAAGACCGGCCAGATCAACGCCGAAGGCCAGGTGCAACTGAGCCCAACCACGGCCAAGCTGCAGGTGGCCACCCGCGATATCGACCTGCGCCTGGCGCAGACCTACCTGAGCCCCTTTGTCCGCCTCGAATTGCGCAGCGGCAAGCTCGGCAGCGACCTGGCGGTTGATCTGCAGAGCGTCGAGCCGCTGGCCTTCAGCATTGGCGGGCAAGCCGAGATCAACCAGCTGCATACTCTCGACACGCTAAAGGATCGCGACTTCCTCAAATGGCAGCAAGTGCGGGTGGAAGGAATCGACTATCAACACGGCAAGGGCCTGGTGATAGGCCAGGTCAAACTGCAGCAGCCCTATGTACGCTTTATCATCAACGAAGACCTGACCACCAATATCAGCGATCTGATGATTCCACAGCAGGCAGAGGCCAACGCCAAGCCCGCAGCGGCAAGTAAACCGCTGCCGATGCGCATCGGCGGTATCAGCATCAAGGACGGCTCGGCGAACTTTGCCGACTTCAGCCTGACGCCTAACTTCGCCACGGCCATCCAGCAACTCAACGGCCAGATCGGTACACTCGACAACCAAAGCCCGAAAACCGCCAGCGTCGATATAAAAGGCAAAGTCGACAAGTACGCGCCCGTCAGCATCAAGGGTAAGCTGACGCCGTTCGACCCGATGAACAGCCTGGATATCGCCACCAGCTTCAAGAATGTCGAGCTGACCACCCTCACGCCCTACTCCGGCAAGTTCGCCGGCTTCCGCATCCGCAAGGGCCGCCTCAACCTCGACCTGCATTACCAGATCGAGAAAGGCCAGCTTAACGCCGAGAACAAACTGCTACTGGAAGACCTGCAGCTAGGCGAGAAAGTCGACAGCAAGGACGCTATGGACCTGCCCATTCGCCTGGCCATTGCCTTGCTCAAAGATACCGAGGGCAATATCAGTATCCAGCTGCCCGTGCAGGGCGACCTCAACAGCCCGCAGTTCAGCGTTATGCCGATCGTCTGGCAGACCCTGCGCAATCTGGTCCTGCGCGCCGCGCAAGCACCGTTCAAATTTATCGGCGGCCTGGTCAGCGGCGGCAGTGACGTTGACCTCAGCACCGTGCGCTTTAATGCCGGCGACAGCGAGCTCGACGGCGATGCACAGAAAGCGCTGGATACCCTGGCCAGCGCCTTGAAGGAACGTCCGACCCTGCGCCTGGAAGTCGAAGGCATGAGCGCGCAGAGCAGCGACGGCCCACCACTGGCCGCCGCGCGCCTGGAGCGCGAATACCAGAACACTTGGTACAAGATGCTGCAACGCCGTGGCGATGATGTACCTGCCGAAGCCAGTGAGCTGGTGGTGGATGAGGACGACAAGGCCGTACTGCTCGAAG
>Ga0247831_1002424_pt1 | contig 30313 bp, 18 predicted proteins | sample LaCruzMarch2015__9_FD_192406 | JGI IMG/M metagenome (GOLD analysis project Ga0247831, IMG submission 192406) | Freshwater microbial communities from meromictic Lake La Cruz, Castile-La Mancha, Spain - LaCruzMarch2015_1m | ecosystem: Environmental > Aquatic > Freshwater > Lake | place: Spain...
AAGAAGTACTTTGGCAAGAGTCGTGGGCCGGGCTCACCAGACCGTATGCAAGAAGAGGCGATCTTGGGGACTCGCAAGTTCCAGCCAGGCCAGAGAAAAGTGCGCAAGTGTTTTGTCTGATCCTGCTTGCCAGTACCCGCTACGCCGAATATCGCTCAACGCGATCGCTTTAGGCCAGAGCTCTCCAGCATTTTGCAACCCTTGCTGTTATCTACTTCGTTGGCATGGCTCGGCATTCAGCCTAATTGCTTCCATTCGCTAACTTCGGTCTATCTCGGGGGCAAAGGTAAGATTTTCCTACATTACAGCTTAACCGATTCAAAAATTTCGAGCGACATAGAAAATCGGTGGGTGGCACTGATTAAGAGATTGATCGGTGGGAAGATTAATAGACGGGTGACACTGATTAATAGACGCTCCTGTCAGGATGGCTTAGGTCTGCCTTGGACGAACGATAGGCATAGTATCAAAGCTAATTCGCAGGCCAGGCCTACGACTCGGAAGACGACTGCGGCTGCGAGTGCTATTGGCTGGGGGACTAGGGTAGTTAGTAGCCATGTGATTACCAGTTCGCGAACAATCGCCCCACCCGGGATCATCGAAGCAAAGCCGACAACTGCACCAAGCAATGCAGCAGAGGTGCAGACGGTCCAGGCCTGAACTGACCACAAGCTTCCGTCGGGCTGGAAACCAATCAACACCAACCAAGACGCTGTGCCGTGCAAGCACCACCCCAGTGCCATCCACGAGCAATTTCGAAGCATGAGCCGCCAAGTGAATGCTTCGTTTACACCTTTGGGCATGCGTCCAACACGGCTTTTTGCGAGAACCCCAAGGACGCCACGAAAAGTATGCGGCAATAAAAAAATGAATGCGCATGGAATACAGAACATAGCATTCCAAAGCATCCACTTGGGAGGCCGTGGCGATTGACACAAAAGTAAGGCACAACCCAAAATCGCGCCTGTGGAGACGCTGGTCAACGTTTCGACAAAAACACTGACAATCGTCGGCTTGATTTCAACGCCGATTTCGCGAAGCTTGCTGACTCGCAGGACGATGACCATCGCCTTGCCGGGGATATACTTTCCCAAGTGCCCTAGAAAGTACGCTTGCATCCCTGTCCAGAAGGGGACCTTTTGCTGGAAGGCACCGAGCGTTTGCAGCCATGCTTGACTGGCAGGCAACATGCCCAAAATGTAAATGCCCCCCCCAACAACAATCCAGGACAAGGCCATCTTGGAAATGTCCAATTGGTCCCGATGTGTGTGCAGATCCGAATAGGCGCGTTGAAGCGTCAGCCCCAAAAACAGCAAAACAACTAAGATTATCCCCCATTTCGCGATTCGCTTGAGAGCGTGCTTAGGGTAGGCGTTGGCAGAAGGTTGTTTCACGAAACTCGCATTTGGGTCAGTAGAACTAGTGGGTTGAGGTAGAGAATACGCTGACTCTGCTATAAAATCGCAGAGGAAATCCTGGCAGACTCGATGTGTTTGTCTAGCCCTGATTGTCGGTCTAGGGGACATCCGATTTCTTTTCGCAATTACTTATCTCGGAAGCATTGCCATGATGGCTCGATACATTTCTTTTGCGGTTCTGCTGGCGATCATCGTTGTGATCGGGGCTTTGTTCTACAAAGTGATGATCGGTTTTTTTGTACCGGTATTTTTAGCCGCCGTTCTGGTTGTGGTGTTTCGCCCGCTGCATCGGTGGGTTTGCGCGAAAGTCGGCGATCGTGAGCATATCGCCGCCGGCGTTACGACAACATTGATTGTTCTGATCGTGCTCATTCCAGCCGCTCTCGTTCTATCCATGGCTGCGGTCCAAGGCGCTAGCTTATTCCAGAATTTCAATCTAAGCCTCAAGCTGGGGCTGGAGAAACTTCGTTCCAACAGCTTGCTCAATCTTGAGTTTCCGTATGCGAAGCAAGTGCAGGACATCCAAGCCAACCTGGACGATGTTCAAAAGCAGTTGTCTAGCCAAACCTACCAGGAGCTAACCAATAAGAAGGGGCGACTCCAAGGCGATTTTGAGAAAATCCGCATAGCTCTCGATGACTTAGAGCCATTGCTCATTACGTCGTCTCGCAACGATCTGTTCAAGTCCATTTTAAAGTCCCGTTCGAAATCGAAAGAGAGTGTTCCAGCCGACCGGTTTGATGCCCAGCTCGAGCTATATTTCAGCCAGGCTTGCGACGATATTGAAGAACTGATTCTATTCCAGGCTATCCAAACTGACGATGAATTCAAATCCACCCTGGAGCTATTCAAATCAGACGCTCCGCGCCCAAGTCAAGTTTGGAATACGGGAGCTGCCGCTGAGGAATTGGCTGCGTACACAAAAAAACGCGAGCAATACGAATCCGATCGGCAAGCATTGTGGGCCAAGCTATCCCCTAGTGAAAAGATCCAAACCGAGAACGCTCGTTCTAAACTTCTCCTGGACGGGCTGGATTGGCATCGAGCCATGGAGGCGACGAAGCTGCCGCTGACGAGCCTTTCCTTGTCAAACAGCGAGACCGATGCAGAGGGCCCCAACATAGCTCAGCTCCAACGTTCTGTTCTGGAGCTTTCCGAGCAATGGCGAAAGACTCGCGAAACAATTTCGGGTGGGCCCTGGCTTGTGGTTCTCAAGGATCTAGCAAATCCATCGGAAAAGGACCTGGAAGACTTGAACATAAACTTCTTGAATTACGTCCGGCCTCGCTTGCTGACATTCACTACCGACTCTGCTGTTTTCCTGCTGCGGTTTGCAATAGCCAGTTCGATCTTGCTTCTTTCGCTCTACTTCTTTTTGTACGACGGACCAGGCATTGTTCGAACGCTTATGGAACTCAGTCCATTAGATGATCGCTATGAGCTAGAACTGTTAGCGGAATTCGATCGGATCTCGCGAGCTATCGTTTTGGCGACCGTTCTATCGGCATTGCTTCAGGGATTGGTTGCAGGAATTGGATACTACTTTGCCGGAATGCCATCGTTGGTTTTGCTGACGGCCTTGACGGCGACTTGTGCGTTAATCCCGTTTGTTGGGCCTGCCATCATTTGGGCTCCTGTCTGCCTTTATTTAGCGGTGTATGAAGAAAATTTGATGGCTGCTGGTCTGCTGGCTCTATGGGGTATGCTGGTCGTCGGAACGGTAGATAATCTGGTGAAAGTTTTTGTGCTGCATGGCCAAAGCCAGCTGCATCCGTTGTTGGCTTTGCTGAGCGTCCTTGGCGGGATTCAGTCCCTTGGTCCCATTGGGATTTTGGTAGGCCCCATGGTAGTGGTGCTTCTTCAGACGCTGCTTGGTATTCTCAGAACAGAACTAACCAGCTTTCGCAGGTCCGAGGACAAGACAGAGTCGGAACCCAACTTACTGAACGATCCAAAATCGCTCAGCGGGCTTATTCGCAAGGTGAAGGGCTCGATTTCGAAATCAGATTTAGCACAGCCTGACGCAGTCGGCGACGACAGCGATGGCCCCAGTAAATCCATGACAGCACCTGTATCGCAGCCATAAGCATAAGATTGAGAACACGCTTGAAACCTAGTTCCGAAAAAAGAGACTCGCTGTTTTATACGTCGTTCGGATTGGCGATTGCATGGTGGTTGATTGCGATCGTGCTGCATGGCCGAAGTCACTTTTTGTTGAACTACAATTCTCTCCGAATCGTTCCGCCGATGCTGGAACCGTTCATGTCCACCTACGCCATCAATGCGATTGCGATTGGAAGCATGTTGTTATGGCTTCATTTCATACGGCAAGCGCTCAGGATAGCCAATGAGGCGAGGCGGGTTGCTGTGGAATCGCAGATTTTGCTGGCCATTTCTGTGTTCCCCTTGCTTGCATGGCTGATAGAAGCGTTTGGCTTGACATGGGTCGCCCCGACTTCACCCTCAGCATCAAGTGATGGCTGGGTCAGTCTTGGAAGTGTTTACTGGTTTGTGGGCTGGTCCGGCTTGAGCTTTGCTCGGTTGGGAGGGTTCGTCTTGGGAGGGGGAGACCGGGCGAATCACAAGATGGACAAAGCTAACAAGATGGAGACAGTTACATGGGCTCCTTCGCAAGAGGCGTCGGTTCTATATTTCGGATTGATTGTCTTGGTTTCCCTCCTATGTGCAGCGTGGTGGGTGTGGCAATCGCATCATTACCACCAGAGCTTTATGATGGGCTTCAACGATTTTGGGCATTTTATGCAACGAGTTTCCAACACAGCCAACGGCCGTGGGTTTTTGCTCGAGACCCCCGCGCTTCCCATATTTTGGGATCACTTTAATCCGGGGTTAGCCTTGCTAGTTCCTTTGTGGAAGATTTACCCGGATGTTACCCTTGCGTTTTATCTTCAAGCCAGCGCGTTAGCCTTGAGCAGCATTGGGATTTGGCTTATCGCAATAGGAACAAAATGCAGTCCACGAGAATCGGCGTGCTGGAGCCTAGCCTGGCTATGCCAGCCGATCTTAGGCCAAATGAATTTGGCATACACGTATGGTTGGCACCCAATCAGTCTTGCTATTCCGTTGCTCTTGTTTGCGATCGCCTGCTTGCAACGTCGACGGTGGTGGTTAGCCGTTATTCTTGCAGCGTCGGCAATGTCCATGGAAGAGGGGGTCTTTGTGATTGTGGCTACCTACTGCGCCACAAACGCTTGGTTGCGATTTGGCTGGGATCACAAAAGTAAATCGAAGGATCGCACGATTCGGGCTCTTAACCCATCCATTGCGACGGAGCTCAAGTGGCCAGTTTGGTTCTTGTTGAGCTTTCTCGCGACCATTGGATTTGTGATGGTTTTCAAGTTGAGCGGATTAGCGGAGTTTCAAACGGCTCGATTTGCGTCACTTGGAAGCACTCCACTCGAGGTAATCGCCTCTCCCGTGTTGAGACCAAACGTGTTTTGGGGCCAGCTTTTTAGTAGTCGAAACGTTTACTTTGTGCTTGGTTTAGCGATACCCTGTTTCCTGCCGGCGTTGACCCTAGGATGGCGCACGGCGATCGCAATCCTTCCACCTCTTGCGGTCCTTCTGGTTTGGGAACATCGACCGGCCGCTAGCCTTGCATTCCAATACAGCAGCATTCTTTTGCCGGTCTTGTGGTTGTCCAGCATGCAAGCCTACACCTTTCGTCGATCGCAGTCGACGAACTCAGCAGGCCGCGAAGATATTGGTCATGACGATACGATCAAGTCGAACTCACCTCATACACCTAATCCTGCACCGAAAATCCAGAGACGAAAAATCCAGGGCCAAATCCTGGCCGGGCGTGCTCTTTGGGAATTCGACCCCAAACAGGCCGCCGTGGGAGCCCTCGCTTCTTCCTTTTTGTTTTCATTATTTCTGGGCCAATTCCCATTCAGTTCGGAAACCCTTTCAGACGTTAAAGCCTCCAGTTATTCGTCCAGCTTGATGGAATTATCGAACGAAACGGACCAGCCGGCGCGGTTCCCTCGCGAGTCAGGTTCGCCCGACGGCGACTGGATTCACGGCCAACTCAAGGTGGTCAAGGATAGCGGTTCAGCAGTCTTGGCGACGGGCAGGATCGCGTCCCACTTGTTGGGAAATCGTGAGGTGGAGACAGTAGGACAATTCGAGCTACGCAAAGAAAAGCTAGCTTTGCTTTCTGGCTGGCCAGAAAAACCGATCCGGCATTACCGGTGGTTGGTGGTCGATCGGATGGAAACCTTCCAGCAGACACAGCAGCAAACGGCAGAAATCGAGGCGGAAGCGGTCCAAAACGGGTTTACGAAGCTGGAGGAGCGATTTGGGGTCGCAATCTATCGAAATGATGCTGGCTTTTAGTGATTTAGGAATCAATTTAGCCTTGGATGAATCCGCAGCTGCCGATACACTTTGACCCCCGTCGACCGGGGACCCTTGGTCTACCTGTTCCGTAAAACGAACGATCGACCTTGTATGAGATTGCCTTATTTAGCTTCCTGCTTGCCAAAGTGCTTTCAACGTAGTGCAAAAATGAGTAAACAAAAGACACATAAGTCCACCAAAAAGCGATTTCGGATCACCGCCACGGGCAAAGTGAAGCATCGCAAAGCTGGCACGAGCCATTTGGCCATTAGCAAGTCGGCCAAGAAGATTCGCCAATTGCGAGGAACGAAGGTTTTGGAGCCGCAATATCTGCGACACATCACCGATGCTCTTCGTGGCTATAGCTACTAAAACAGAACGAACACTGGGCCATTTTTTGAACCAGGTGTTTGGGTAAAACTGTCGCGAAACTGAGAATGATAGGCCCTGGTTGCTACATGGTAGTAACCGTCGCGATGACCTGAAGCACCTCCAGCAACAGCAGGGTTGCAGCAACATGCGTACTAGAAAAGGCGCTGCCAGACGGCAGGCCAAGAGAAAATTATTTCAACGAGCTGAGGGTTACGTCGGCGGACGCCGCAGACTGTATCGAACCGCCAAGGAAAACTTGGTCCGTGCGGGTCGGTTTGCATACCGAGATCGTAAGCGCAAGCGAAGAGATTTCCGTCGCCTGTGGATCATCCGTGTGAATGCAGCCGCCAGGATGCACGGCCTGCGATACAGCCAATTCATCGCTGGTTTGGTTCTTGCCAAGATTGAGCTGGACCGAAAGACATTGTCGGAAATGGCCATTCATGACCCAGCAGGTTTTGAAGTGGTTGCGAATGTCGTCAAGAAAGCTCTTGAAGTTCAATCTGCTGAGTTAGCAAAAGCTCGTGCGACCGAAACGGCTAGTGCGTAGTCGGCTAGTGTACAGTGGTTTAGGCGTACAGTGGTTTAGGTGTACAGTGGTTTAACGGTGGCTTAACTGCAAGCCGCTCGAGATGTTCCAATATTTAACGAGCCCGCGGCCTCCATCGCGGGCTTGTTGCATAATGGAAGTGACTTTCGCGGGATAGTTCGTTCCGTGGAAGCAAGCTAGACGACGAAGCCATCCGGTCAAGATCCATGGTTTTGTGAGTAGTTGGTCCTTTCCTTAGGCAAAGAATCTCATGTCGCTTCAGAAGTTCCTCAGTTCACTCGATGAACTGCTTGACGATGCAAAACGGTCGCTCGATGAGGTTAGCTCTAGCGAGCAGCTGGAGGGGCTTCGAGTGCGATTTGTGGGTGCCAAGAACGGTGCTATCAAGGCCGTTCAGAAGTTGATGGGGGCAATTGAATCGGAGCATCGGCCTGCCGCAGGCAAGCGATTCAATGAAGTTCGCGATGCGATTCAATCGGCTTTGGATCTTGCCACCGAGCGACTGGGTGGTGCGAGCAAGGCTGCAAAAGATCCGCAGTTGGATCCAACGCTTCCTGGGTTGCGTCCGCAGTTGGGTCAACTGCATCCGATCACGCAAACTATCGAGCATCTCAAGGACATCATGGGACGGCTTGGGTTTAACGTGACGGAAGGCCCCGAGATCGAAGACACTTGGCACAACTTTGTTGCGCTCAACATACCGGAGGACCATCCGGCCCGTGACCCTTTGGACAATTTTTATTTGGCAGCCGCCTCGAAGCAATTGCAGAACCCAACCGATCGCGATGCGATGTTGCTGCGCAGCCAGACCAGCACAGTTCAGATTCGGGTCATGGAGACACAGTCATTACCGCTGCGAATCATATCTTTGGGGCGGGTTTATCGGCCTGACGCACCCGATGCAACCCACTTCCCCATGTTCCATCAAATGGAAGGACTATGGGTGGACAAAGATGTTTCGATGGCTCAGCTAAAAAGCGTCCTGCGACTCTTTGCAACCAGTTACCTAGGTAGCGATGTGAAGGTTCGCTTTCGACCTTCGTTCTTTCCGTTTACGGAACCGAGCGTCGAAGTAGATTATTGGTGGAATGGAAATTGGATCGAGTTTGGCGGTGCAGGAATGGTCGATCCTAATGTGTTTCAAGCACTCAATATCGACCCTGAGCAATGGAGCGGTTTTGCATTCGGCTTAGGTGTGGAGCGTCTTTGCATGCGACGTTACGGAATCGTCGACATCCGAGATCTTTATCGAAGCGACGTTCGATTCCTTCGTCAGTTCGCTTCGTAGTTTGATTGCTTCCTCGTTCATTTGCCTCGTTGTTCATTTGCAGCTTAGAAATCATTTGTAGCCCGGATTGGAGCGGACATGTTAGTCTCTTGGGAATGGTTGTCGGACTATGTCGACATCGCAATCGGCCATGAAGAAATGGCAACGCGATGGGCGTTGACAGGACTGAACCATGAAAGCACCGAAATAGTCGATGGTGTTCCAATCATTGATCTGGAAATCACCAGCAACCGTGGCGACTGTCTTGGACATATCGGAATTGCGAGGGAAGCTTCCGTTCTTTTGAACACGGAACTGCGTTATCCAGCACCTCATTTGAAACAATCCGAAGAACTTGTCTCGAAGTTCCTAACGATTGAAAACCAATTCGAAGCGGCTTGCCCTCGCTACATTGGAAGGCTGATTCGCGGAGTGAGGATTGGGCCCAGCCCAGACTGGCTTAAAAAGCGGCTTGAATCCATCGGCGTCAAATCGATCAACAATGTTGTCGATGTAACCAACTACGTTATGTTCGAATGTGGGCAACCTTTGCACGCCTTCGATTTTGCCAAAATTCATGGTGGCAAGATTATCATCCGGCCAGCGCACGAAAAAGAGTCGTTCGAAGCCATCGACCACCGCACGTACCAGCTTGATTCGCAGATGGTTGTCATTGCCGATGAAGATCGGGCAGTGGCCTTAGGCGGTGTGATGGGTGGTGTTGACAGCGAGGTTGGGACCGGAACGGTGGATGTGCTGGTGGAAGCTGCAGAATTTGTTCCGCTGGCCATTCGTCGCGCTGCCCGAAAGCTCAAGCTGCATTCCCCATCGTCCTACCGATACGAGCGGCGCATCGATTCCGCTCAACTCGATTGGGCATCCCAACGGTGTTGTGAATTGATTCTGGCAACGGCTGGTGGTACTTTATTGTCCGGAAGTGTCGACACGGGTGCGAGAAGTCCCGCCAGACCTTCGATCAAGCTTCGGAAAAACAAGGTATCCAGCGTTCTTGGAATCGACGTGCCTTGGGAGCGTTCGCTAGATATTCTGGTTCGGTTAGGCTGCGAGTTGTCCAATCTGGAGCTCGACGAGGAAGCTCAGGTGGTTGCCCCTAGTTACCGTTCGGATCTGACTCGAGAAATTGATTTGATTGAAGAGATCGCTCGTATTCATGGATACGAGCAGATTCCGGAGGATGCACCGGTTCCCTTGGTATCGTCTGCCAAGCGTCCCAAAGACCTAATGATGCAAACCGTGCGGACGGTTGCCTGCGCTGCAGGATTTCATGAGACACTGACTGCGAGTTTGATTTCCAAATCGGCGGCCTCCAGCATTTCTCCTTGGACAAGCTCGGAACCGTTGTCGACGATGGTACCGCTTCTGGAGGGCGCTAGCCAATTGCGCCGCTCTTTGGTTCCCAGCTTGATTGCTGCTCGACTTCACAATCAATCCCAATCCAATCGCAATACATGGTTGTTCGAAACCGCTGGCGTTTACTTAGCGACGACAAACGCATCTCACGAGAAAAACGCTCGCCCCGCGGAACAATTGAATTTGGGAATGATCGGACCGGCCGAACTGCGTACGGTGGCTGGCCTTCTAGAAGAGATTCTGGATCGCGTTTGCGGCCCTGATTTTTTAGCAACCCGAATTACCAAGCAACCAGTAAGCTGGGATTACTTGGCAGCCAATAGCGGGATGTCATGGATTACGGATGGACAAATGCTAGCTTGGTTTGGTAAGCCATCGCGATCGATTGTTGATGGAATGAAGCTAGATGCGTCGAATACGGTTGGGGAGCTAAATCTAGATTTATTGCAAACCTATGCCCGGCTTGTACCTCAGTTGCAGCCCATTGTTCCGTTTCCGACGATCGAGCGCGATCTTAATTTGATCGTTGATGAATCCCTGCAATGGCAGTTGCTTTCAAACAGCATTCAAAAGGCCGCAGGCAGCTTGTGCATCAACGTGGTGTTTCTGGAAATCTATCGCGACCCAGCCAAGGACGGTCTAGGGAAGAAGCGAATTCTGTTGAGTCTTCATTTACGAAGTTCGACACAGACGTTGACCGGCGAGCATGCGGACGAAGTCGTGCAGAATGTCTTGAATGCTTGCAAAGAACAATTTCAAGCGGAATTGCTGCCGGTCGCCTAGGCATCAAAGTCATCCTAGATTGGCTAACAGGCAAACGCCTCTTTCGATGAATTGGGCCAGTGATCTGGTCGATCCTTGATTCGTCAAAGCCGTTTTGTCCGCCTCTTTGCGAATTGCCGGAGACTATAGCAGTGCCGCGCCTCTCGATCATTGTTCCCCATCTTCAAGATGATACTGGACTTGAACAAACTCTCGTTTCCATATTGGAAAATCGGGGGCGAAGTCTCGAGTTGGTCATCGTACACGATGGAAGTTACACGGACCCGTACGGGCTTAATCAAGATGAAGCAGTCTTGATTGAAACCAAGCGAGGGACGAGCCTAACGTCGCAACTGAACCTGGCCATTGCATCGGCACGCTCACCTTACATCCAGGTGCTCAGCCCGGGCGCTGTGGTAGTGGAAGGTTGGTACGATGAGGCCCTGGAGATCTTGGAACAAGGGTCGGTCGAGGTCGTATGCCAGTCAATCGCCTGCACCAATTCTGACGAGATCGTTTCGGGACTTTCGGCCTCCTCACTTCCGCATCGCCGAGTGACAGGCAGCGTTGCTGAAGTAGGAAGTCCCTTGATGGTAGGCAGCATCATGCGGAAGCGATTCGTCGACGCTCTTGGGGGTTGGATGGAGCGGTCGACACGCGAAATCGCAGAAGTCGAAATGGGGCTGTTGCTGTCCGCTTTGGGAGTGGAAATCGCGATTGCAGAAAGCGTTGGGATTCAAGGTCCGCGTCAGGTTGTGTCTGGCCAAGAATCGGGTTACGAGATTGGGCACGCATGCGGACAACTTGCTTGTGCCTATGCAACCATCGAAAACAGCGGCGTAGTGATTGATTCGGTGGCTCGAAGACTCGGCCATTTGGCGAGCGGACTAATGAGCCCCAAGACCGTGGCCGAGCGACTGGGTTGGGTACTGGGCGTGAAGAACCGTGCTTTCGTTGAAACGATTCAGCGTCGACTGGCGCGTGCTCAAGAGGCTGTCGCGAACCTACCTTCGAGTATGGCGGTGCAAGACTACTCGATGCGACGAGCAGCCTAGTTTAGGCTAAAGCCATTAGCCTGACGAACTCAAGCTAAAGCAATCAAGCTTCAGGTGCCTTGCGCGAATGCTTGGAGTAAGAGATCAAAGCGACCCCGGCAACAATTGCGGCCGACGCACTAAATATCCTAGCATCGATTGTTTCGTTCATGACCCACCAACCAAGGATCACTGCTACGACCGGATTGACGTAGGCATAGGTGGAAACAATGGTTGGCGATCCGTTCTTCATCAGCCATACGAAGATTGGAAACGCGATCAGCGAGCCAGCCACGACCAGATAGAGCCAAGCGTAAATCGATTCGAACGATACCATGCCGGGTGAAAAGTTCTGAATTTCTCCCAACAGGACACTGACAAGCAGCAACCACAATCCGCCACAAAGCATTTGAGCTGCGGAGCCTGTGAATGGGTCGGCTGCGTTTTTGGAGTAGCGGCTATAAAGCGACCCGATGGTCCAGCATAGGCATGCCATGACCAGAGCGATCACCGGCAAGGGCTCCAGTGGTTCTTCCGAAGCGGACATGAATGCTGGACCAATCAGGATCAGCAACCCCGCCGTCCCCAGGCCCAGCCCAACAAAAGTAAGCCAGTTTGGGTGCGAGCTAGAATGCGGATCTTTCCGAAACACAGCCACTGCCCATTCGCCCAGCACGAAAAAAAGTGGGTTCATCGAAACAATTAAAGTCGCAATTCCGGATGGGATCGAGGTTTCGGCCCAGGAGACCAAACCGTTTCCGCCCAAGATCATAAAACCCCCGACAATCGCGTTGTCGAACCACTGTCTCTTCGTCAAATGAAATCCCTGCAGAAGCCAAAGCGTGCTCGCAACCAAGATTCCCCCCACCAAGAACCGGCTACTTGCCATGAAAAAGGGTGGAATCGTCTCCACTGCGATCCGGATTGCGAGATAGGTCGACCCCCAAACGACATAAATGATGGCCAGCCCCAATAGGATTTTGAGGGTATTAGACTTGGCTGTTGGCTGCATGATGCTTTGCAATCGAGTAGAAAATCCAAAGGACCATTCCTGAAAGGATCAGGTTCGCTACGATCAAGCACAATGCCATGTGGCAGCAAATGCGTGGGTACAAGTCGAAAGTCGATTCTGTCGTCGACAGAGCTAGATGGCTGAATTAAGATTGTAGGCTAGTTTGGCATCGCAGCAACTCGCTATGGGAAGATGCCCAATAATGATTTAGGTGTGCGACCATGATTGAGGTGTGCGTAGATTCGCTAGATGCAGCCTTGATGGCGGTGGATTCGGGGGCTGACCGAATCGAATTGAGCGAGCGGTTGTCGGTGGGAGGCGTATCGCCCAGCGCCCAAATTATTCAATCGGTTCGGGCCGCGATTTCGATCCCCTTAGTCGTGTTGATTCGTTGTCGCGACGGGGATTTTTACTACGACGCGTCCCAGAAGGCACAGATGCTTTCCGAGTCCTGCCAAGCGGTCGAACTGGGTGCAGATGCGATTGCGATTGGTGGCCTGCGTTCAGACAATTCACTAGACTTCGACTTTTTGCATTCACTGACTAGCTTACAATTGGATTGCGAGTGGGTCATGCATCGAGCCTTTGACTCGGTTAGCAACCCAAGGCAGGAACTGGACTTGCTCGTTCAACTAGGCTTCGATCGAATCTTGACCAGCGGTGGACCTGTGAGTGCAATTGAAGGCGTTGCGGCACTGAAGGATCTCGTGGATTGGTCCCGCGGCCGGATCGAGATACTTCCAGCGGGCGGGATTGGCCGTTCGAATGCGTTGGACATCCTGACTCTCACAGGTTGCAACCAGTTGCATGGCTCGTTCCGTTCCGACTCGTCACACCCCGCTAGCTCCAACCTACCCGCACCAGCCATCATTCGATCGTTAAAAGAAATTATTAATTCCTATTCATGAATACTGAACATTACCTAGACCGAAGGCATTGGAAGATGAAATTTATGCGAGATTCGCATCTGTTACGTAGTTTGACAAGCGCGTCCATGTCCATCGCCATGAGCAGGATTGCTTCAGCATGGACTCTGTCGGCTTTGCTCTTGGTTGGCAGCTCTTCATTGCAAGCTGGCACGAGCGGCGATTGGGACATCATGAAGGGCATCACGCCTCAAGGGTACGTCTGCGCTGCAACGAAGTCCCCAATCGTTCTGGACGGGAAGCTCGAAGAAGCCAGTTGGCAATCGGCACCTTGGACCAATGACTTTAATGACATCGAAGCGGATCTACGCCCAAAACCTCGTCAGCGAACGCGAGCCAAGATGCTGTGGGACGCTGACTATGTTTACATCGCCGCTGAAATATCCGAACAACATATCCAAGGTACAATTACCAAGCATGACGAGGTGATATTCCAAGACAACGACTTCGAGGTATTCATCGACCCCGACGGGGACAACCATGCATACTACGAATTCGAAATGAATGCTTTGAATACAACGTGGGATCTGTTCTTACCAAAACCCTACAAGGACGGGGGAGTGGCTGACAACAGTTGGGAATTTCAGGGGCTGAAGTCAGCCGTGCACATAGAAGGAACCATCAACAACCCTTCCGATGTGGATACGCTTTGGAGTCTTGAGATCGCGATTCCATGGAAGGCTTTTCCGAAACAGCCTGGCTACTCCCTGCCACCTCGCAATGGCGATCAATGGCGATTTGGTTTCTCACGGGTGGAATGGCAATTTGACGTTGTGGATGGCAAGTACCAAAAAGTGCCCAAGACCAAGGAAGATAACTGGGTATGGTCACCACAAGGCATTGTCGATATGCATCGCCCTGAACGCTGGGGCTTTGTCGAATTCACCAGCGATGAAGCGAACCAACGCTCGTTCACGCATGATGAAAGCCTTACTATTCGCGACAATCTGATGGACGTGTATCATCGACAACGCGCGTTTCGAGAAAAGAATGGCCACTGGGCTGCGGATTGGAAGACGCTCGATTTCGAACCCAAATCAACGCGCTCCGAATCGGCTCGTATGCAAGTGAATTCAGACGGGTATACCGCTTCGCTGGTTCAAAAGATGGAAGACGGAACAAAGAGAACTTGGTTTGTTCGACAGGACTCCAAATTGTGGTCCCAGATGAACAACAAGCTGGTTCAGGAAGCACTCGGGCGATCCGGAGAGAATCGTAAGAATTTAGAGTCGGCCTTAACGCAAGTTGCCCCGGAGCAATTGGAGGCAATGGAGTTTTTAATCGCCAACATGCCAGATCGTGATCTGAAGACGTTGACGACTGATTTCTTGACGGAGAATGTCCAGCTTTCCTATCAAGCCCTGAACGCATCCCCCTGGAAGGACCAAATCCCTGCAGACATTTTTCTCAATAACATTTTGCCTTACGCAAACATCAACGAGGGACGCGAACCATGGCGCAAAGATTTTCAAGCAAGATTTTTGCCATTGATTGAAGGGGCAACAAGCCCATCCCAAGCAGCCGCCATGTTGAACCAGAAGCTGTTTCCTTTGGTCAAGGTAAAGTATTCGACTCAAAGAGCCAAAGCCGATCAGAACCCAACGGAATCCATTAAATCGGGACTGGCTTCGTGCACTGGACTTTCGATCCTTTTGATTGATGCATGCCGAGCGGTTGGAATTCCGGCTCGATTTGTTGGCACGCCTTTATGGTCGGACAATAGCGGCAATCATTCGTGGGTCGAAGTTTGGGATGACGGTTGGCATTTTACGGGTGCCGCAGAACCTACGGGCAACGCGTTGGATCAAGCTTGGTTTATTGGTCGAGCGGCTACTGCAAACCGAGAGTCAATGATGAATGCAATTTACGCGGTTAGCTTTCAAAAGACGCCGCTGAAGTTTCCGCTTGTGTGGGACCGTTCCATTGACTACATCAAAGCAGTCAACGTAACAGATAGATACACTCAGCTTGGAGTCAAAACACCGGAAGGCCAATCGTTGATAATGGTTCGAGTGCTCGATGCGAACGTAGGTCAACGAGTCGCAGCGAAGATTCGCGTTCTCGACCAAACCGGAAAAGAATTGTCGGCGGGTTTGTCCAAGGATGAGCGATTTGACGCAAACGATCATTTGCAATTCTTTCTTCCAATCGATCAAGAATTTTCGATCGAGGCTTCCGAAGGGGGCAGAGTCATTAAGCAGACGTTTCCCAGCCCGACCTCTGGGAAGACGATCACGTTGGAACTTCCTCCGAAAATCGCAGTCATGTCTTCAGCAACTCGGTTTGTCTCTACGAGCGTTACAGCCACAGATTCTTTGACGAAACCGGAAGCGGAAGAAGCCTTGCAGAAGCTGTGGCAAGAACACGTTGCGAGCATTCGCGAATCACGAGCCGATGAAATGAAATCGCAAGAGATTGTGATGAACAAGCTGAAGATGCCGTTTTCCACAGAAGTATTCGGCGAGAAGCCTGATACAGGACGCAGCATGTACATTTCCATGCATGGCGGCGGGGGCGCACCTTCCCACGTGAATAATCAGCAGTGGGACAATCAGAAAAAGCTCTACAAACTTGAAGAGGGGGTGTACGTAGTGCCCCGAGCACCAACCGACACATGGGACCTGTGGCATCAGTCTCACATTGATGTGTTCTTTGACCGACTGATTGAGAATTGTATCGTGTTCGAAGAAGTCGATCCGAACCGAGTCTACATCATGGGTTATTCGGCCGGCGGGGACGGCGTCTATCAATTAGCACCGCGGATGGCCGACCGACTGGCTGCTGCTTCCATGATGGCTGGGCATCCCAATGAAACGTCTCCTTTGGGCCTAAGAAACTTGCCGTTCACGCTTCACATGGGCGGCAACGATACTGCCTACAACCGCAACAAAATTGCAGCCGAATGGGCCGTGAAGCTGGAGGACTTGCAAAAGCAAGATCCAAAAGGTTATGTGCATTTCGTGAAAATTCACGAAGGCAAAGGGCACTGGATGGATCGCAAAGATGCCCAAGCGATCCCATGGATGGCAAAGTACACTCGCGATCCGTTTCCAAGTCGTATCGTCTGGAAGCAAGACGACGTTATACAGAAACGATTTTACTGGCTCGCGGTAGAACCAACCGACATTCGCGAACGGGCTTTGGTGATTGCGAATCGCGATGGTCAGACGTTCGATATCCAGTCACAAGACGTCGATAAGATCACATTGCGATTCAACGATTCCATGATTGATTTCGACCAACCGATCAAGATAACCTCGGGCGAGAAAGTACTATTCGAAGGAAAAGTAGAACGATCTTTCGAGTGCATCAAAAAGACTTTGGGCGAACGAGGGGATCGAAGCTCGGTTTATTCTTGTGAAATCACGGTAACGCTGAGCCAATGAAAACGATCGTATTTGACAGCAAGCCCTATGACCGTGAATACCTGCAATCAGCCGCTGGTTCATCGCAAGTCGACTGGAATTTTCAAGAATCTCGGCTAACCCCAGAGACGGCCAAGATTGCAGAAGGCTCCCAATCGGTATGCATCTTCGTGAATGATTTAGCCGATCGACCAACCCTGCAATCCTTGGCGAAACAAGGCGTTCGGTTAGTTGCCTTGCGATGCGCTGGGTTCAACAATGTCGACTTAACTGCAGCGAAGGAATTCGGAATTTCAATCGTAAGGGTCCCTGCATACTCGCCGCATGCAGTGGCCGAGCATACAGTCGGTTTGCTGATGACATTGAACCGGAAAATCCACCGTGCCTACAATCGTGTTCGCGAGCTTAACTTTTCTATCAATGGTTTGGTAGGGTTCGATGTTTTTGGCAAGACGATTGGGATCATTGGAACCGGAAGGATCGGCCAAATCACGGCTCAGATCTTTCGAGGCTTTGATGCCAACGTGATCGCATACGACCCTTTTCCTAATTCAACTTGGGCAAACGCTCATGGAGTTCGGTATACATCGCTTGATGACCTTTTTAGCCAATCCGACGTATTGTCATTGCATTTGCCACTGACTCCGGAAACCAAGCACCTGATCAACTCGACCACTTTGGCTCGAACCAAGCGAGGCGTCTACTTAGTGAACACCAGCCGAGGTAAATTGATTGAAACGACGGCCTTGATTGCTGCCATCAAGACGGGTCAAGTGGGCGGTGTCGCTTTGGATGTTTACGAAGAAGAAGAAGGGGTCTTCTTTCATGATCTTTCAGGGATTGTTCCTCAGGATCAAGAACTCTCGCAATTGCTCATTTTTCCTAACGTCTTGATTACCTCTCACCAGGCGTTCTTGACTCAAGAGGCGCTATCTGAAATCGCGCGCGTGACCGTTGAAAATCTTTTGCGATTCCATCGCCAAGAGGCGTTTTTGGAAGGGACTTCGCTTTGAGCACATGCGTCAGGTGTGCCAAAGTGTCGCGCCTGGCGTGGCCTTACACACATGCAAATGCGCAATGTCCGTTGCTACGATAGGTAATTAGCTTGTCGCTTTGTTGAGCCGCGGGCGCTAGCCGCGTTGAGTTCCATTGCGCTAGATACGTGGTCGCGGCTAACGCCTGCGGCTCAAGTTAGGACTCTATCCAGATTCGATTTTTGGGTCGCTGGAGTCGCCAGACTTCAGTGTGCCAGTGGGATACCGAGCTCTGGCGAGTCCGGCTACGATTGCCAACCTCCATTTTCAATCTAAACGAAGCACTAGAACGAACGCATTGCCTGTCAACTGGCATCCAAACAACTGACATCCAAACAACTGACTAGTACGGTCTAATTGTTGCGACGCGCTAAGCAACGTTATCGCGAATGTTTCACAGCGAGAATACTGAGTTTGGAGTGACTCAGAACTCGATCTGCGGTGTTACCCAGCACTAAGCCCGAAAGTCCGTTGCGACCAACATTGCCGATCACAACGAGGTCAACCTTGGTCTCTTTCGCGCATTGGCAAATTTCTTTCCAGGCAATCCCATTGCGAACATGCGAAAAAATGGGTTGTCCTCCTGGGGCGAGGGTTGCAACGAACTGCTTGAGATTTTGTTCGGCATGTTCGCGCACCGCGGTTCGCAGGATTTCGGCATCCGACTTTGGGAAAGACATTACCTTCGGGATATCGCCATCGTCGATCACATGCAAAAGGTGAACATACGCCCCTAGTTGTTTTGCCAATGAAAGTCCTTCTTGCGCAGCAGCGAGTGAGGATTCCGAAAAATCAGAACACAACAAAATCGATGTTGGTTTCTTTGGCATTTCATCACCCGTGGCCAGGACGGAGCACTTGCATCGAGTGATTAGCCCTCGAGAAGTACTGCCTAGGAGAAATTGTTCCCAGCCGGAATGCCCACTGCGCCCGGTGACAACAAGATCGATTTTCTCTTGCTCCACAAGATCCGAGATGGCGATGTGAGGTGATCCGACTGCGACGCGGGCATGCACTTTTAAACAGCCTATGCTGCTGTCCATAATCAGCTTTTCCAGATTGGTAATTGCCTCTTGCCGCAACTCTTCTTGCATGACCGAGTAATCATAAAGCGAGCCACCAAGTTCAGACGCGGTAGGCATGATCGCTAGGTCGGAAACACAATGGACGACAAGCAACTCCGCGTCGGATGCCATTGCGATCTCAATCGCCCTGGCGAGAGCCATTCGAGCATGACGAGAGAAATCGCATGCAACCAGGATTTTTTTGTAAAGAGGAGTTTGGGCACTCATGTTGTTTTTCTTTCGATGCGAGAACGAACTTCCATTGGAGATGAGTCAAAGGAACTGCTTATGCAACGTTTGTGCCAAACGCTTCGCTCACTATCCAGAATGTTTCGTAGTACTTTGCGTGGCAGGATCCACCCCTAAACATCCTATTAGCGTATCAAGGTAAGTCGGTTGGGAGCAAGCCTGAAGCTGAGTCTTGGCCAATTGCAATTGCTTTTGCAGACCAAGACGTTTAGTGACGGCGCTGTGGGTTGGCCGACTGCAGTATTCCTCCAGGTAGGCAACATGGCGTGTCCATAGCGCTTTGTCCACACGTTGTTTGCATTGCAACCGGGCTCGGTACCAATCGCTTTGCATCAAATTCTCCCGAGTGAATAAAGATCGCACTTCAGGAGAACTCAGAGACATTCCATTCCAGGTCCCTTCCGCCATGATTTTGAGAATTGCTTGTAGGGGTGGGCATGCTAATTCGAAGCTTCCATCCTTCAAATAGACTTCGGCCACTCGCTTTTGGGCTTCAGCGATGTGCAGGATTCCATCAGCGTACGAATCCATATCTTGCTTTTCGGGACAAAGAATTCGTTCGTCGAAGACCTTGCTAGGATTATCAAAGACGCGACCAAAATAGCGTCGGACGAATCGGGAAGTGATTCGATATCCCAGCCGGCTAGCGGGTATAAGAACGCCTTCATGCTCGAAGTCTTCTAGTTTTTCGAGCAGCCCACTACGGATCAAGAAATCAGGCTCACGTTCTTCAGGGCGCAACCGGCACCAAATTTCAGGCACGAACATACTGATGTCGTGTCCGACTTCGATCTCTGGGCCGATGTGACCCGCGGCGGTACTGTATCCACCTAGACCGGTCAGGATCATACTGACGATCGACGTATTTAGGTCGTAGCACAAGTTCAGCGCATTGAAGGGACCTTTAGTAAGCGCACCTTCGCTGCCAGCCCCAGTTGTCGACGGGCTCTTACCTGTTAGCGAACAGACGTAATCCATCACCAATTCAGGCAGTTCTTGATAATGAATCGGTCCAAACACCGCCAGTGAGCGGATTCCAGCCTTCAGTTCCGGTGGATTATTGCGTCGCCCAGACAAGATCGAACCGACAGGAATCGGAACCGGTGCATGAGCGGGTGTTGCTCGATACAGTTGGATACCACGAAAAGCAACGTAGCGGTCGAACGGATCGAGCAAATCGGGCCGGTCTTGAAGATAACGAGGATTCTTGGAAGGCTTGCCATCCACCCAACGCGGCTGGGCCGACGAGACAACAAATTCTTGCTTGCTCGCCATAAAGCTCGTGAGCCGATCTCGCATCGGTGCAGAGTATTGTTCAAAATCAATAATGTTCGAGATCTCTTGTTCGATGGTATTGCGTGCTAACGGTTCAAAATTGCAGAAGAAGTTCCCAACATCCGCAATATCCTTTTCAGTTTGCTTGTCTAATCCACGATGAACTGCGTCGTCGGGCCTTTGAAACAAGCGATACTCGCAGTTAGCGACGAACTTGTAACTTCGTTCCGCTGGAAAATCCTGACCTTCGGGTAACGTGGGAAGAAAGCGCTTGGGAACTACCACGCTAGCGGTGATATCGTCCTCCAGTTGAATCTTGGCGGCGGCGGCAAAGTCCTGTCGAAGCTTGTACATCCGCCAGCGCCCAAGTGGGTCCAGGCCCACTCGTAGATACATCCCGACAAGTTTTCGGTTCCCAAATTTCAGCTCGTGTCCATTATCGCCATTGACCACATCCACACCGAAATGCTGTCTCCAGTTGCCGTTCCATTCCGGCTTGCAGAAGCGTTTGATGATAAAGGCCATAGCATACAAATGTGTCGGAATGCTCTTGAGCCAGGTGTTATATGCATCCGTGTACTCGCGCGAAGGGGTAAGCAGTTTAATGACGCTTCCGAGGGTACGGTCGGGATCTAGCACCTTTCGGCTATCGCGCTTTCCATAGTCTGGTTTTTCAGTGGAATCCTCGCGCCATCGATCGGAATAATCGTGCTCAAACAAGGCTTGAAGTTGATCGAAATCGCTGTCGATGTCGGCAACGAAGATGGGCCCGCCCTGCATGTAGTCACGAAGCGACTTGCTAATTTCGCTTTTGCCGCCGCCACTGACCGTACATGGTTTATGGCAAACCGTTCCTTCGCCTCCCGTTCCGATCAATCGCCACGACGGCGCACAGGGATGCTTTTCCATCTGCACTTTGTAGCCACTGGGGGCCATGTAGATTTTGTTTTGTTCCAACGCAATGGAATAGATTTTGCCATCGATCGCCCATCGAATGGTTCGATCAGACAACGAAGCGAAAGCATCTTCGCGAACATAGACCAGATTAGGATACTGGCGATCGACACCATAGCCTTCGGGCTGTACGTCGACAAAACTAGCATAGTCTTTTGCGACATCCACGAAGGTTCGACCATTGTACCGGCGTGAATCCCACTGGAATTCTTCCCCCAGATTGTGCGAGACAAAGGCGAGAGTTCCACCAGCGTGTTCCTCTTCCACATTCCCGAGAAGGTTTGCCGCATAACTTATTTGCGTCTTCACTTCCTTCTTGCAATAACCGTAGTAATTGTCTGCAATAAGAGTCACGATCACGCCGGTAGAATCCCGGCAAGTAAGCTTGAAGGCTTGACCATCATTGTATTTTTCGGAAGGATCTTCCCAACACATCCGGTCTCGCTTTTGACGCTCCGTTGCGTCTTGGACGCGGGGCAAGCCCAGCTCCTTCTTGGTCAGTTCGGTCAAATGAGGAGCCAAGATGACACATCCCGTGTGACCGGACCAATGCGTGCAGTCGAGCGCGGCATCATTTTCAGGCACAAGCGGATCGCCTGAATTTCCAAAAATAGATTCGACGAAATCGAGATTGCTAACCAACCCTCCCGGGGCAAAGAACCGAATCTCCATTGATTTATGATGGCAATACCCCGCAACCTCCGGGCATACCAATGGGCGAATTAGCAGGGACACAAACGTTTTTGCCGGCAACGAGGTGGACTGGGTGAAGGGCAAATCCATAAGCGTATCAGGAGGCTGCATCGCGACCTGAAACATCTTTGCAAAAGCAGATTTCGGCACGGCGCGTTTGTCCCCCGCAATCGGCAATCCACCTTCGGTAACGTGAAACGTACCTTGTGTTGTTCGGCGATCAGTCCGAGGGTTGTGTAGCACTCCGTTGGCAACCCGGTAGGAATTGAGAAGATCATTCTGGAATCGCTCACCTCCATCGGGCAAGCTCAGCTGCCTCGCGAGCCCATGGTGGTCGAGCACGAGCGTCGAGTGCGGCAACTGGAGAGCTGCTTCAAGCGAACAATCTGCAAAGTAGCGTTGAAGAAATTCTTCGATCCGATGATCGATCGGAGCACGCAGTTGAGAAAGAAGACGGTTCTTTTCTTCCAAGTTTGCAAGAAGCCCGTCGGGCAAGTCGACTCGACTTTTGGCTTCTTCGTCCAAAACCAAGTCGGAGGCGGCCATCTGCATGTAGATGTACTGACGCAAGGTTGCGGCAGCCACTGGGTTGCGGTCTGCATTGCGGCCCCAAGACAACGAACGTTCGGGCGAATGGAGAAGCCAACCTTTGTCAATCGATTCGTCTTGCATAATGCAATGGTTCCAAAGAGCGAGTAAGCGATGTGTGAAGCCGTTGAGAAGCGAGAACGACTGCCTAGATGCGTGAATAATGAGACGGACCGTCCCCAAAATTTTGTCGCTCAACCCCTTCGAAAAAGTAGTCTGGCATATTCAATGTCAGATGCAACTACTTCTTGATGGAAAATTCAAGCTGGCTTTGCCCGAACTTACGGGCCTTCATGTCTTCAATGGTTAGTCGCATTTGATAGTTGCCGATTGCGATCTGAGGAGGCATGTAAATCTTGTAGACGATAAAGTAATCGCGGCGATGGTTCTGACATAGCTCAGGCTCCATCGGCAATAACTGGTCAGCAATCTTTCGACCTTGCGAATCCATGATTTCGTAACTTCCTTGAAGCTGTGTTTCAAATCCATTGCGAACTTTTTCGGCTGCCACGTTTTCAATCTCGCAGTACAGCAAAACTTCTTGGTCCGCTTGAAACTGAGTCTTTGGGAACTTCGTGACAACCCCGTACCGTTCTACTTCGGTGCAAAACGCGAGGGATTTGACTTCGAGATTGCTCGCCGCTGCTAGATGATTGGTCGCTTCACGCTGAGAGTTCATCACGATCGACCAATGTCGCGAACGGACAGGCATCGCGTCTGGGTTACTGGCTTCATACAAAGCGAGCATTTGATGATGCACAAACTGTTGCTCGCTTTCGTTCCCATTCAGAAGTGGGATCGGACGTAATGCATCATCCAGTCGCCGCTGGGACACATACAACATTCTCAGCGTCATCTCCTGGCTTAGCAACAGGCTTTCGTCGCTGGAGGGTGTTTCTTTGATTTGTTTCTCTAACAGCTCGATCGCTTGCCCAACGCCTTGCTTCCAAGAAGTGGCTGCGGATGGGATGGTGACTGATGCTAAAGCGACGGTAGCCGACGATGCATCTGCGCTCGAGGTGGATGCTTGCACCACTTTGTCTTCGGCTTTTATCGCCTCAGCCAATTGCGATTCCAGTTTCGAAGGAAGGGGTTCGGCATCGTTTATTCGAATCGACACGCCTTTTTTCACTGACGAATCAGCGGCTGCAACTCCCGTTTGAGAATCGACAATCGGAGCGTTGTTACCGCGAGCTGCGGTTTCTTGGCTCAATGCAATTTCAGTCTTCGGTAGAAGTTCAATTTTCGGCGAGGGTTCTTGCTCCACCGCCGGTTTCTCAGCCGATGTGGTTTTTGCAATCGCTTCTTCAGGGCGATTTTTCATGGATCCGGACTGAACCACCGCAAGTTGCTTCCGAAGAATATCTCGATACGCAGGCGGCAACGACTCGATCGCTCCTTCCACATCCACTTCGGACTGATGAGTGTCCAATATGGAAGGACTGGCTGTGGGATTACCTTCGCTTGAGTTGTCTGAGCTTGGTCCGTAGGCAACCAACCCAGGTTCGCGATCGGATGCGGAGCTATTTGCGGCTAAGGCAGATGGGTCTGATTCTTGGTGAGCGTAACGAGACTTGATTGGTGCTGATTTCTGGTTGTAGCGACTTCGCCCATCTTTGCCCGCATTCAAACCAAGGTCCGCTAGGCTTGGTCGCGGGACTTTGCTGGAAGACTGGCTGGGATAATACCAATCGTCCTCCTCTTCGTTCAGAAATGCCATGTCATCCTGTGACCGCAGCCCGAGCCCTTGGCACCCTTGCGACAACATTGAACCGACAACAATCCATCCGCAGCTTAGAAGCCGTAGACTTTCGGTGGTTCTTTGCCAGCTGGATTTTTGCAACAACCAGGGCTGGCCGCAATTCTTCGTTGACATGTTCGGACTCGCTCCATTGATGACTATCGGCTTGCTACTGCTTCAATCAGTTCGTTTGTTTCTGCGGGGTTGGAGGCTAGCACTTCGTAGGCGAGCGACATGTAGTCTTCCGAACCGTGACTATTGGGCGCGTAGGCGAAAATGGACTGACCAAAGCTAGGTGCTTCTGCAAGTCGAATGTTTCGTCGAATTTTGGTTTGGAAAAACTTTGCCTGAGCCCAGACAGGGCTTTGCGCAGTACTGACCTTGAGAAACTCTTCGACATCGCGACTCACTTCTGCTGCAAGCCTTGTCCCCGATTCGTACATACACAACACGATCCCTTCCAAACGGAGCTGTGGATTGAGTCGTTTCGCAACGAGTTCGATGGTTCGAAGTAATTTGCTTAGCCCATGCAACGCAAGAAAGTGGGGTTGCAATGGCAGAAAGACTTCATCAACCGCCGTCAATGCATTTAAAGTCAAGACACCCAACGAGGGTGGGCAATCCAAAATCATAAAATCAAAGTCCGATGAATCCATTTCAATGCGGTCTTTGAGAATGACTTCGCGACCGACCTCGCCAGCAAGCTCCATTTCGGCAGCTGCCAAGTCCAAGCTTGCAGGCACTATCGCCAAATTGGGAAGCACCCATCGACGCACATCCGACAGCAATGCATCCCCGCACAGCAAATCGTAAATGCTGGGTTCATTCTCTCCGAGCGTCAGCCCCAAATGCAACGAAGCGTGCGCTTGCGGATCGAGATCCAAGACACAAACTTTTTTGCCGCATTGGGCCAGTCCTGCAGCTAGATTTACGGCAGTGGTCGTCTTGCCAACGCCACCTTTTTGGTTGAGAACTGCGATTTTTCGCATTATGATTTCCCTTGTTCTGGGTAGGATCTTTGGAATCTGTCTAGCGGAATGAGATCGGCAGATTTTTTCCGACGGTAGCAAACTCCGCCCTGCGGAATCCAGGTCAAACGGTCTTGGAGGTTGACATTTCTGCGAATTCGCACATCCTTTCCATTCGTTCATTCATCCAAAATTCAATCGGAACTTGGAATTCGTCAGCCGAATCGCTTCAGCGTCGGTTGCTGGAACAGGTGCCGGTACGATTGCACTTCTGCTTCAAAAGGTTGTTCACGTGAGAAAGTTTTTTATTGCTGGCAATTGGAAAATGAATCTTCTGCGAGATTCATCGGTAGCCCTTGTTCATCAATTGATGGACAATTTGCAAGCAAATACGAATGTCGATGTCGCCGTTTGCCCCCCGAGCGTTTATTTGCACGACGTGGGTGCAACTCTCCGAGGCAGTACGCTGCATATGGGAGCTCAGAATGTCTACCATGCAGCCGAGGGCGCCTTCACTGGAGAAATTAGCTGCGGCATGCTGAATGACTTAGGGTGCAAGTACGTCATTCTTGGTCATAGCGAACGACGAGCAATCTTTGGTGAGACGGACCAAGATGTAAACACCAAGCTCCACGCTGTCTTGAAAGCCGGCCTAACCCCCATCGTTTGCATCGGTGAGACACTCGAACAACGCGAAGCGAATCAAACACAGCAGGTTGTTCGTAGCCAATGCACTCATTCGCTTGCTGGATTGTCGGCAGAACAAATGAGCCGCACGGTGCTAGCTTACGAACCCGTTTGGGCGATCGGAACGGGCAAGACTGCAACACCGGCGCAAGCAGAAGAAGTGCACGCAGACATTCGGGCGCTGCTGACTAGTTTGTTTAACGAGACGGTCGCCCAGTCGGTCGTCATTCAGTACGGCGGCAGCGTGAAAGCCGACAACGCAATGGATCTTTTGGGGCAACCCAACATCGATGGAGCATTGGTCGGCGGTGCGTCCTTGAAAGCAGACTCCTTCTTGGCCATCGTGCAAGCCGCCTCGAAGATCAAGAAGTAAAACCAAACACAGGCACTCCAGCTAAACTTCTGGTTCGATGGATGCCGCCATACTGCCTTTTGATTTGGTACTGTAGGGATCACGACCGAAACCACGAATCTGGTCCCTCTTGAGTTCAGCGTGCTCGCGAGTCGTGGTCAGGCAAATGGCTCGGCCGGTGCGATCCACTTCATCAGCGATCTTCTTACCTGCGGCGGGCTGAAGGTAGAACAAGTTCTGCATCATTTCGATCACGTATTCGAATGTATGTTCAGGGTCATCCCAAAGGATCACGTGATAACGTGGTTGCTTTTTGTTTTTTGGTTTTTGAGAGGTGGGGCGAACTACGGGTTCCTCGACGGCGACGTTGGAATCCATCATGACAATTCTCTATCCTGCGTGAAACAACTGGAGCGATCCTCAAAATCAAAACCACTGTGCTATATTGTAAAGGCAGACAGGGTAGTCTTGGCAAGAACAAAACGCATAAATCTTATAATCCAACATGACAGATTTTTCAGCACTCGATCGTCATCTTCAGGACAATCGGCAAAGTCACCTGGACCAGCTCTTTGAATTGCTAAGAATCTCAAGCATCTCGGCCGACAGTTCCAAGAAAGCGGAACTGGAAATGGCAGCAAAATGGGTGAAGGACAAACTTGCAGCAGGCGGAGTGCATACGGAATTGATCCCAGGGGATGGACCACCTTTGGTTTATGCAGAAACCAAAGCGGTTCCTGGACAACCTGTTGTCTTGGTTTATGGGCATTATGACGTGCAACCCGCGGACCCGCTCGAGCTTTGGAATACGCCACCGTTTGAACCCGTCGTTCGCAACGGCAACGTTGTCGCCCGCGGTGCAACCGACGACAAAGGGCAGATGCTGACGCACGTGCAGAGCGTCCTGGCTTGGCTTCAAGTCGAAAAAACGCTGCCTTTGCAGGTCAAGTTCTTGATCGAAGGGCAGGAAGAGAATGGAAGCCAGGTGTTGCAGGAAAAGCTGGCCTCCGTTCAATCCAAGCTTGCGTGCGATGTCATTGTCATTTCGGATTCCTCCCAATACGGTCCTGGGCAACCCGCTATTACGTATGGATTGCGGGGAATTGCTTATTACGAGATTCGCGTCCATGGCCCAAAGGCCGACCTGCATTCCGGTTCCTTTGGCGGTGCCGTCACCAACCCAGGACTGGCACTGGCTCGAATTTTGACCGAAATGAAAACGCCGGATGGCAAGATTCAGCTGCCGGGCTTTTATGATTCGGTGGTGGAGCTCGATGAATCCGAACGCGCGATGTGGAGGGGCTTAAACTTTTCCGATGAACAGTTTGCGGACCAGCTGGGCGTTTCGGAATTGACCGGGGAGGTGGGCTACAGCACGTTGGAGCGCCGTTGGGCGAGGCCGACTTTGGATGTGCACGGGCTGCTTGGCGGTTATCAAGGTGAAGGGGGAAAAACCATCATTCCATCTTGGATGGGTGCCAAAATTAGCTTCCGGCTTGTTCCAAACCAGGACCCAAAGCAAGTCACTTTGCAGCTTCAGCAGTTCTTGTCCGAGCACACGCCGCCGGGCGTTCGAGTGGAATTGATCGATCTTCATGGGGGGCGCGGAGTCATGGCAAACCCTCATTCGAAGTTCATGCAAGGAGCCATGCAGGCGGTCCAAGAAGGCTTTGAAACAAAGCCGGTGCTAATCCGTGAAGGGGGCTCCATCCCAATCGTCGCTCAAATGGTGGAGGCTACGGGAGCAGATGTTTTGTTGCTAGGGTGGGGATTGGACGACGACGGAGCCCACAGCCCCAACGAAAAATTCTGCTTAGAAGATTATTATCGAGGGATTCGAGCCAGCACACGACTTTGGCATTACCTAGCAAACCGTTCTAGCTGAAACGCACGCGTGCAACTTTCGATGTCTAGCATTTTATCTTTCCATCGTACACGAGTAAGAGTAAGAGTACGAAAAATCGCTAGCCGCGTTAGCGGAACTGGGGCATCTTTCGCTTCCGTCGAGTTTATCTCGGCGGAGCGCACAACTGAAAGCTACCAAACGGCGCCCGACCGGGACGAGGCAACGAGTCCAAGCTGTTTTGGTTGAAGTTGAAGAAACAGCGAGTCCCGCTCGCAAAAAAAGCGAAACAGGGCCTTGTGCCCGAATTTCGCAAGAGGTTTGGTGCGCTACCCCCGAAGCGCCCCCACCCGCGATCGTCCTGCGGACGGTGCCACCTGCAAACGGTGCCACCCACCTTCTGCTCTTTTCAATTTGTTTGGGGCTACATTTTTTGTTTGCTTTCTAGGTGCCGACTGCGGAGACGATTCGTTATTCGCTCACCGAATGTGGCGAATCGTCCTGCGGACGGTGCCACCCACCTGCGGACGGTGCCACCCACCCGTTTTTCTGCAGACAGTGCCGTCCACCTGTTTTTGGTTCCCACCCGTTTTTGGTTCGTGTGCAAACACAGAGATTCGGCAGCGGATCGAACGAATTTAGTTTAAATTAGACAGCCCCGCCTTTGACACCTGTCGCCGTATATCGAATCCTCCGTGTTGAAATCCTTCCTGCATATGATCCCTCCGCTTCCCGTCCTAGGACTGCAGATCAATTGGTTCTTATTCCTATGCGCTTTTGTGCTGACCCAAAAGTCGCATGCACATCAGGGCGACTTCGAACGCGACGTTGCGCCCCTCATTGTCTTGCGGTGCCTGGAGTGCCATAACTCTGTAGATCCATCTGGCGGCTTGGACCTTTCCAGTCGACCGAGCATGATTCGGGGTGGCGAAAGCGGATCGCCGATCAGCTCCGAGTCGGAAAAAAGTCTGTTGCTCGAGCGTGTTCTGGCCGCCGAAATGCCTCCGGAAAAGAACGGCAAATCGCAAACGCTGTCCAACGAAGAGCAGTTGGTGTTGCGAGAGTGGATCCAATCGGGCGCGCAGTGGCCCGAAGGCCGAGTGCTCGATCCTTACGAACGGACTACGGCCAAACGCGCTGGCCGCGACTGGTGGGCTTGGCAGCCAATTGCTTCAACCGATAGGACCAGCCCAAATGCCACGTCGGACGCAATCGACTTGCTTATCAGGGATTCGCTCGATGCACATCAATTGACCGCAGCGTCTCCTGCGGATCGCCGTACTTTGCTTCGCCGGTTGAACTTTGATTTGTTGGGGCTACCACCAACTGCGGAAGAAATCGCCGATTTCGAACAAGATGCTTCACCGAACGCTTACGAGAAAATCGTGGACCAACTTCTGGCTTCGAAGCATTTCGGTGAGCGCTGGGCGAGACATTGGTTGGACCTTGCGAGGTTCGCCGAAACTAACGGCTACGAACGTGACGAAGTGAAGCCGTTTGCATGGCGTTATCGCGATTGGGTCATCGATGCGATCAACTCGGACATGCCTTATGATCAGTTCGTTATCGAGCAACTTGCTGGTGACGAAATCCCAAACCGATCTGAGTCGAGTGTGATTGCAACCGGATTTTTGAGGTTGGGTACATGGGATGATGAACCCAATGACCCAAATGAGTATCAATACGATCGACTGGAGGACTTGGTGCATAGCACGACGACTGCGTTCTTGGCAATGACCGTCAAATGCGCCCGATGCCATGATCACAAGTTCGATGCGATCCCACAAACGGACTATTACCGTGTCGCTTCAAGTTTTTGGGGAGGCCCCGTAGCACAGCGTAATCGCGAATGGAACGGTGGCCCTTCGAAAGAGGAGCTCGGCTTTGATGTGCTCGGCTGGACCGACCTGACCAACACCCCGCCGGATTTGAGATTACTTGTTAAGGGTGATATTCACCGGCCATTGCAAGTAGTTGCACCTGGGACACTAACAGGAGCACCAGCAATCGCTCGTGCATTTGATAGTCCCTCCGCGGATTCAAAAACGTCAACACGCAGGCTTCAGTTGGCTCGATGGATCGTCGATAAGCGGAATCCTCTGGCAGCGCGCGTCATGGTTAACCGACTTTGGCAGCATCATTTCGGTGAAGGGCTCGTTCGTACTCCAGACAATTTTGGATTTCTCGGAAGCCCTCCAACGCATCCCGAGTTGCTGGATCTGTTGGCCTCACAGCTCATGGAGGGCGAGTGGCGGCTCAAGCGAATTCATAAGATGATCGTCATGTCCCAAACTTATCAACAGAGTTCAATCCATCCCTTAGCGAGCGAGTATTCGGAAATTGACGCAGCAAATCGATTCTGGTGGCGATCGGAGCGACGAAGGCTGGACGCCGAACAGCTTCGGGACTCATTGCTGCTGTGTAGC
>Ga0247831_1002426_pt1 | contig 30295 bp, 31 predicted proteins | sample LaCruzMarch2015__9_FD_192406 | JGI IMG/M metagenome (GOLD analysis project Ga0247831, IMG submission 192406) | Freshwater microbial communities from meromictic Lake La Cruz, Castile-La Mancha, Spain - LaCruzMarch2015_1m | ecosystem: Environmental > Aquatic > Freshwater > Lake | place: Spain...
GTTGATAGGCGCCCATGTTGTCGAGCGCCTTGTAGACCACCGACAGGCCGATGATCGCGTCGATCAGAAATGAGCTGATCGAGATGTTGTAGTAGACGCCGGCGACCATCGTCGTCGAATGGCCGATGGCAAACAGCGTTACGTACTTGGCGATGTCGTTCAGGCGATACAGGAAGAAAATCACGCCGGCGAGGAACAGCAAGTGATCATAGCCGGTGATCATGTGCTTCGCGCCGAGATAGGCGAACGGTAGCAGATGAACGCCGGTGATCTCCTGGATGTAGCCCTTGTCGCCGGCAGCGACGCCGTGAGCAAGGGCTGGTCCCGCCAGCAGGCAGAGGAGAAGCGTGGAGCCAAGCACCGTCGAACGCTGTGTCAAGCGCAGGCGTGCCTGTCTCCCTTCGCGTGAAAGGATCATGGTTCCGGTCCGTATGTCATGGTCGGGAGTTGTGGTTTGCGGCCGGGAGCCCGGCGCCGGATCATGCCACGCGCGGTGGTCGCTCGAGCCCCGCCCCGAGGTCGAAGGCGGCACGCAGATCGCGCGGCGTGCGCCATTCCATGCGATAGATCATCGCGGTCGACCGGAACTCAACGGACGCTGGCGAGGAAGCCAGCTCATGTGCGTGGTCGACGCCGCCATGGTCGTGACCATGCCAGTGCCCGGCGAGCCAGTGCGTACCGGTCGTCGACGGCTCGTCGCCGTGACTGTGGCCGTGATCGGAATCGTGATGGTGATGCTCGGCTCCGCCGAGACTTCCTGAGAGAACTTCGCCTGCGGAGATCGCAGCGATAGCGTGTGCGACCGGCACAAGCGCCATGATAACAACCAGCGCCAGAGCAAACCACGTGCGCAACCGCCAGCCCGATCGTATGGGTCGAGCCTGCAGTTGCCTATGGCGTCCTGTGCTCATGCCACCTCGTGGCCCCTTTTCGGGACATTAGATTGCAACCAGCTCATATCCAGACCCGGCCGCATAGTGCAAGAGAGTGTGGCATCGAAATGGTGTCGCGGTTAGCGGCAGTCACCGGAGCGCAACGCTTGCGGCGGCACATTCACCGCCGAATGAGTTCGCTGATACCGAATGCGACGAGCAAGAGGCCCGCGAGGATTTCCAGCACACGGCCGGCCATGGCCAGCGCCGGGCCATGGCGCCCCAGAACATCCGTCATCCGATCACGGGCGACGACAGCCAACATCGCCACGCACGACAACGTGAACGCGACACCGAGCATCATCGCCAGCGCGAAGACGAGGCCGGCTTCGGGAACTCCGCGCGACACTGCCAGTGTCATGGCAAACAGCGTCAGCGGACACGGAATGAGGCCGGCCATCACGCCGACCAGCAGCCCTTCGTGAGCATGCGCATGGCCCTTTGGGCCCGGCGATCTCAGCAGCGCCCGTAGAACCATCCAGACGCCGACGACGGCGAGCATGCCACGGCTCACATCTTCGAGCAGTGGCGCGCGACCTGCCCCGACGAACGTTCTCGTGATGATCGGCAGCGCGAGCGCCGCAATGATGACGGCCGTCATGATGTGGGTCAGCGATAGCACGCTCGCGACGCCTGCGGCCCGCATCACGGAGTGGCGCGAGCCCGCCAGATAGGTGGCGAGGATCGACTTACTGTGGCCGGGCGTCAGCGCATGCACGGCACCAAACGCGATCCCAAGCGGCAGGACGGCCGCGAGGTCGAGCCAGTTGCGGGTTGCGGCGAACGCGCGCAGATCGGCGCCGACGCTGGCGTTGATGCGCGTCTGTACGCCGACCAGGAACGCCAGGACATCCTCGAACATTCTTACGCCGTCTCGGACTGGCTTGACGGCCAGTGCTTGTGATGGCGGTCGATCACCAGCCGATGCGCGTGACGATGCCCGCTGGCGACGACGTTGGCGCCAGCGAGGTGCGGGTGATCGTGCGGCAGGTCCTGATGTACGTGCGCGACGACCTCGGGATCGTAGTTTGGCCAGACGATGACGGCAGTCGCAAGGCCAGCGGCGGCCAGAAGCGCGAGTGCGAGGAAGGCTGACGCCAATCCTGCGCCCGCCCCGAGCCATCCGGCCAGCGGGTAGGTCACCAGCCAGCAGGCGTGCGACAACGCGAACTGCGCGGCAAACAGCGCCGGCCGGTCGCTCTCGTGCGACGAGCGCCGCAGTAAGCGTCCGCCGGGTGTCAGCACAGCCGAGTAGCAGAGGCCGATCACCAGCCAGGCGGTGAGGAGCAGCGTCCAGCCGGGTGTAGCGAACAGAGCGGCTGCACCGAGTCCCAGCAGTATCGACGCGAGTCCGCCTGCCGCCGTAACCATCACCGTGCGATCGGCGAGCCGGTCGAGCAGCCGAGGCAACGCAAGTGCTGAGATCATCGAGCCTGCGCCAAACAGGCCAAGAGCCACCGCAACACCCGTGTCGGTTCCGCCGAGCACCGTGCGCACGATCACGACGGTGTTGACGATCACCATCGCGCCCGCAGCTGCCGCCGCCAGATTGAGCGCCAGCAGGCCCCTCAGCCTCGGTGTCGCCAGATAGATGCGCAGACCGCGCGTCGTGCGGTCGTAGATGCCGCCCTGCTCGCCATCCTGCCCGGCGGCGCGTGGCAGGCTCACCGAGACAACGAGCAACGCCGAGACGATGAACCCGATGGCCGTGCCGGCGAACAGCCAGTGGAAACTGATCACCGTCAGCAGCAAGGCGGCCAGCATCGAGCTCAGCAGGCTTTCCAGATCGTAGGCGAGCCGCGAGAGCGAGAGCGCCTCGGTATACTCGCGCTCGTCGGGAAGAATGTCCGGGATCGTCGCCTGGAACGTCGGCGTGAAGGCGGCCGATGCCGACTGCAGAACGAAGATCAGCACGTACACCTGCCAGATCTGGTCGACGAACGGCAGCAGCAGCACGATAGCTGCGCGCACCAAATCGAGCGCCACCAGAAAGGCCCGCCGGGGCAGCACACTGGCGAAGGCGCCAGTCACCGGGGCGACACCGATATAAGCGATCATCTTGATTGCCAGCGCGGTGCCGAGAACGAGCCCTGCGTCGGCGCCTGCGAGCTTGTAGGCGAGCAGCCCGAGCGCCACGGTCGCTAGCCCGGTGCCGACGAGCGACACCACCTGGGCCGCGAACAGGCGACGGTAGGTGAGGTTGCGAAGAGGTGCGATCATCGATCGATGGTCCTGTTCATGACAGCGGCCGCCAAGGAGCGGTGCGAGGCGTTGCCGCGATGCTACAGGTATTTTTCGCCGGTTCGCTATGGTCCCGGTCGTTCCAATTACGCTGTGTCATAATTCGGTCGCGCTCATGCTCAAGTCCAGACACGTCACCTCGGTCGCGGCAACCTGCCTCGGGCTCGCCATTCTCGCCATAGCCGCGACGGCATGGGCCCATGGTATCCATGGCGATCACTCTCACACCCTGAAATGGGGTGGGCCGCTGCAGTATATGTGGATCGGCGCCATCCACATGCTGACGGGCTACGACCATCTACTGTTCCTGCTCGGCGTGATGTTCTTCCTGACGAACTTCAAGGAAATCGTCACCTTCATTACCGCCTTCACGATCGGCCACAGCGTCACGCTGATCGGCGCGACGCTCACCGGCATATCGGCAAACGCGCACCTGATCGATGCGGTGATCGCGCTGTCGGTGATCTACAAGGGCTTCGACAACCTGGACGGCTTCCGACGCTGGATCGGCATCGAGCCGCCTCACGTGCTGGCGATGGTGTTCGCGTTTGGTCTGGTGCACGGCTTCGGCCTCGCGACACGCCTTCAATCCGTCGGACTACCTAATGATGGCCTCGTACTGCGGCTCCTATCATTCAATGTCGGGGTCGAGATCGGTCAGATCGGTGCCTTGATCGCCATGGCGGCCCTGATCACCCTCTTTCGCAAGCGAGAGGCCTTCGTGCCGTTCTCGCGCATCGCCAACGGGTTCCTCGTGTTCGCCGGTTGCGTCCTCTTCCTGCACCAGCTGCACGGCTATCAGCACAACGCCAACCCCGACGACTTCGGCTTCAGCGCAACGAACCATTTCATTGATCACATCAACACCGGCAATCCCGGCCAGCGCCCGGGACCGACTTACGACATGGCTCCCGAGGAGCCAGCGAAGAAGCCGTGAGATGCGGCGGTTGAAACAGTTCCGCCATTAGTCAAACGCAGATCAAGCTGGTAGCTCTAGCTGCGCCTGTTGCCTGCTGTGGACGCAATGCCTCGCATAGCAGATGTTGTCACCGCCAATCGCCGCGTCGCCCACCACACCAAAACCTAGGTCGAGATCCCTCGATCGCGAACATTGTGCGGAGCACCCCTTGCTGCGAGTAGTAAAGACGCTTACGGCCCCAAGCTGAACTACCCTCCATGGCCGCTTCCGGCCGCACCTCTACCATGACACTCAGCCTACGTTAGGTCATGGCGCTCGCGCTCGCCAACGTCCGCTCCCTCCGCAAAGCCGAAGCGCTCGCCGCCTCCCATCATGCAGGCGCCTTACGCAGGCGCGCGATGGTGCCGTGATGGACACCCAGGGCGCGGCCGATGGCGCGGTCACTGGTTCCGGCTTCAATGAGGCTGAAGGCGTGGCTGCGCTGGTCGGGGGTCAGTTTGGGCTTCGGGCCGAAGCGCACGCCACGGGCGCGGGCGGCTTTTCGGCCATCCTTGGCACGGCTGACAATGCGGTGCCGCTCATCCTCGGCTAGCGCCGACAGGAAGGCGAGGAAGCCCTTGCCGATCGGGGTGGTGAGATCCAGCCAAGTTTTGTCGAGGGCCTTCACGGTGGCGTGGCGGGCGGCCACCTGTTGGATGATGGTGATGCCGTCCATCATCGACCGCGTGGCGCGGTCCCATTCGGCGAGCACCAGCACATCGCCGGGGTTGAGGGCAGCGATAGCTTTGGACAGTTCGGGACGGGCCAGAGATCGGGCCGAGGCCTTCTCGGCGAAAATTCGGGTGCAACCGGCCGCACCCAAGGCCGTCACCTGACGATCGAGGTGCTGCGTTGGGGTCGAGACACGGGCGTAGCCGATGAGCATGATGACAGGCTACCACGCGGCCGATTTACGAGCCAGACTTATGAGCCAAAATTAGGCAACCGTGCCAACGGCTTGTGAGGTGGCGCGTAAGTCATAACATGCGCGCCAAGGCGACTGGAGTTCCGGCATCAGGAGGCGTGTCGCGGCCGACCCGACCTCAGAACCCGAACCCTCGTTGGCCTTTCTTGTCCGTGGTGAATTGCACGGCCATGCCGTTCAGCGTCTCGCTGATCTCCGCTGCCGGCTTGTGCACGCCCGGCGCAGCCGGCGCGAGCGCCGTTCCGGCCTCGGGCTTGGCGAACGGCAGTCTGATCAACCGGTCGGTGTCCTGTTGGGCGAGCCGGTGTAATTCTCCGCCGAACGGAGAGCGCCGCACGTAGAACCCGCCCCAGGTCTCGAGACTCAGGCTGTTGCCATGAATGACGTAGGTGTTGGCGTTGCGCACCAGGCAATTCAACGCCGTCATGTGCACGCAGGTGAGGTCGGTGTCGGTGCCAAGGAACGTGGCGCGACGGTTGCGGCGGATGCCGGCGATGAGCATGCGGCCTGAGCCGCAGGCGGGGTCGTTGACGATGGCGGTGTCGGGCAGCTCGTCCGGCATGGTGATCTGAGCCATCAGCTCGGTGAGTGACTCCGGTGTGAAGAACTGGCCGGCGTAGTGGTTGGTGACTGCCTGCTCTTCGTAGACGCGGCCGAGGTAATCGGCGGGCTCCTGCTGCATGGCGTGCATCCAGGTGCCCAGTGCTCGGGCGAAGTGATCGGCGGGATGGTCCTTCACGCCCATGGGCGCCTCGCGCGGACCGTAACGGCGCATGATGGCCATGTAGGCCTCGTCGTCGCGCAAGAAGGCGTTGATCGCCAATGTCAGCCACTCCTCGAAGCTCCGAAAGAAATGCTGGTGGGTGATGCGCTGCAGGTGCTCGGCGATGCGGGTGGACGCGTTGGCGGGCGTGATCGGCGCGCTCACATCGCCGGCTCTTGTTCGGTTGGACGGTCAAACAGATCCCCCTGCCGCCAGCGGAAGTCCGCATCCTGGTAGCGGCGGGTGGCGGCGTCCCGGTTCATCCACGCGGTCATGAAGGCGACGGCACCGCCGGCATGGGCGAGGTCGGCTTCGTCGAGAAAATGCGCCAGGTAGCCGGTGGTGGTGATCGGGCAGGGGGTGTCACGGGAGGCGACGACTTCCAACTGAAGCATAGTCCAACCGTTGCTCAGATAGTGCTGGGTCTCCTGAACCTTGCAACGCAGGTGGCGCCAATTGAACAAGTGGGTCGTGGCGCGGTTCTGGCGGTGACGATTGAAAGCGACAAGGCCCCGTTCAGCGGGCCGCAGCGCGGTGGTGGACGTGCGGCGTTTGCTCACCGATCGCCGCCTCGACTGTCGGCATCGCCGCGATAGGCACGGGACTGTGCGACACGTCGCAGACACGCGTCATGGGGCGTGTGAATGTCGTCGCTGAAGCTGTAGTGCCGATTGCAGATGCGGACGTAGATCGCTGTCACGCTGCCGGCAGTGCGCTCGATCGACTTGAAGCTTTCGCCGGCAGCGGTGTTGCGCCAGCCGTAGGGTGGCAGCACGTTGAGGGCGTCGTGCCAGGCCGCCTCGGTGATTGCGACCGGCTCGGACTTGAAGCGGCTCTCATAACGGCTCTGGGCGTCCTCGAGAGGCAGCACCACGAGATCGGGGCCGTATTCGGCGAGACGGCCAAGGGCCGTGGCGGCGGTTTCGCCGCGCCGCATCACATCGATCAGGCGATGGGTGCGGAGACAGAAGATGGTGGGCGTGCGTGCGTCCACATCGGCTACTTTCCTTGGGTTGTCGATCTCCGCCAGCGATCAACGCCCGCAGGGCCGAGACCCGCCATGCGGGGCTCGGTTCACGCGAGCGCGGCCCGCGTCAGCGGGGGCGGCCAGACGGCTCAACTGCGTCCGCCGCGCTTCTTGCCCTTGTCGGGCATGCCCTGGGTCACGTCACCCCGTTCGAGCAGTTCGGCCAGGCCATCAGCGACCTTCTGCATGTCGGCCTCGCTCCTGCCGAGGATCGGATACTGGGTAGCTCCCGACAGGTAGGCGCGGCCGTTGCGGTCGGCCTTGGCCCACACGCTGATGCGAACGAGCGGCGTACCGTCACCGGGATTGTAGGCGCCCCAGTAATCGGGCCGGTCCTTACCGGGTACGTCATCCTTGAAGCCGTTGGGGAACAAGACGATCTGGCGAGCCGCGATCGACAGGTTGTTGAGGGTTGCGACCCCGCCTTCCGGAGCAAACTTCACGAGAGCCGCGATCTGTTCGGCGGCCGGCGCGCCGGCCGGCACGGCATCGGCGCTGCCGTTGAACATCACCTTGACCTCGCCGGTCTTCGGGTCGGTGTACTCGTGCGCCCACAGCGCCATCTCGTGCTTGTCCTCCGTGCCGGGCTTGGCGATACGGCCCTCGAACGCCGGGCGCTTGTCGCCGGGTTGCTTGTCACGGGTCATGAACGCGACGAAATCGCCGCGCGGTTGTTGGGTTTGGTCCATAGCGCCTCCTTGGTTGTTGCCTTGGAAGCGTCCGGCGGATCGGATACAGCGTCAATACAGTGTGCCTACGGAGTGGGCAGCAATCTTGCGCTACACGCGGCCTTGACCGCACCACCCCAGTCAGCGGACATTCGTCAGGCGTGGGGGCGACCCGCCCAAACGTGGCCGCAACGTCGGCTCTCGGACTGGTGCGACCGCTGGAAGTTGGGGCGATGACGTCATGGGCCAAAAGCGACAACAGCCAGACACGGATAATCAGACAGCATGTGCTTTGGAAGCACGTCGAGTTCGTGGTCGTCGCTGCGATAATCGCTGCAGTGCATCACGCAGGTGGTGGATTCCTGCTTTCGGCGACCGCTTTTGAGCCTACCGCGTCGGTGGACACTCGGACAGCGGATCGTGCGTTTTTGACCCATAGCCGGCAATCAAGTGGACGAGTCTTGCCGGCTTAGAGTGAGTCGGTTGCGGGGAGAGTAGACATACACGACTCCGGCATAGGCATCATGGTATGGCGTCACGAGCAGACGATTGATCGGGTGGGGATCACATCCAATCTTGTGGTAGGAGCCGGTGCCGACCTTCGGCGCGCTGATCACGATTAGCGTGTGCCGCTTGAATATCGAGTTCGCATTAACGAGCCCGGGCAACGACAGTTTTGTCATCGCGCACGAACGATTTGGTCTTCACCAGCACTTAAGCGCTCTGCCCGCCCGGACCGCAACTTGAGAGCAACGGCGCCTAGACCAAACCGCCCTCATCTGGCGGCGGCTGTCAAATGCCTGGGCCGAGTGCCCGAACATGGCCGTTGAAGCAACGCGCCTTGCCCCCGGGAAGGTTGAGAAGGCCGGGCTAGTTGGAGAGCCAAATCCAGAGATTCTTGCCGTTCCGGAATACTTCAAGTCGATAGCGGCCTGTTTTCGAACTGGCGCTATCAAAGAAATCTTTCGGCGAACGAACCGTCGAGGTATCAACTTTGGTAATGACGTCATCCGGTTTTAGGCCGCTTCGGACCAGCGCGTCGCCTTCAACTGCCAGGACGCGGGCGCCTTGGACCAAGCCGAATGCCTTGAAGCCAGGCAGCATGGCGCCCAAAGACAAACCAGTGAGCGATGCCAGCCCCATCGGCGGGTCTTCCCTCATTGGAGTAACAGCGACATCGGCAACGACCAACGTCACCTCGCGCCTACCCGACGGCGAAACAAGTTCGATTCTGAGCTTCTGACCGATCGGCGTTGTCGATGCGCGGGCAACATAGTCGGAATGCCCCCGCACGGGCTTTCCGTCTATGGCAACGATCACATCGCCCTTATTCACTCCGGCCGCGGCCGCTGGCGTGCCTGGAAAAACAGAACGCACCGATGCGCCCCGCGTGATCATGAGGTTCATCTGCTGCGCTGCTTCATAGCCCAAATTCTCGGTCACAAACCCCAATACGCCTCTCTTGAACTCGCCCTTGGCGATCAATTCATCAGCAACAGCGCGCGCCATATTGACGGGGATTGCGAAAGCAATGCCTTGAGTACGCAATTTGGCTGCGCCGCCGGCGGTGTTGATTCCGACCAGCCGCCCCGCGATGTCGACCAGTGCGCCACCCGAATTGCCTGGGTTCACCGCCGCATCGATTTGAATGAAGTCCTCGAAAACCTCGTAGCCAATGTCGGAGCGCATGAGTGCACTGACGATACCTTGCGAAGCACTGCCTTCGAGTCCATAAGGATTGCCGACCACGGCGATAAAATCACCTATGCGCAGACGATCGCTATTGCCAAATGGAACGGCCGTCAGACCTTTGAGTGGGATCTGCAGGACCGCCACGTCGGTACCGACGTCGGCTCCCAGTAGCTTGGCTTCGACCACGCGACCGTCGCTGAGCGCAACTTCTATCCGCTTCGCATCAATGATGACATGGTGATTGGTTATAATGATGCCTTTGTCCGCGTCGACGATCACGCCGGATCCGCCGCTTTGGAAGGGCTCCTTGACCGGGGCGGGCACCACCGCGGCCATGGCGGATGATGTCGCGGGCTCCACCGTCACAGGCTTTAAACGCTCGCCGGTGTTCAGCACCGATACGACACCTGGAAGTACGCGCGACAGCATAGGCGCCAGTGAGGTCGCAGCTTCTAGCTTCGTCATTGTCAGTTGCGCTGATGGCTGCTCGGCAAGAGCCGAGCCCGCGACGACACTTATCACAATTGCAGTCGTCATAATGGCGAAGGACTGTGGTATCGTCATGGTGCACCATCGGTAGAGTGAAATGCGGGGCTTGGATTAAGTACCCAAGCGCCGCAGGATCCGACCTTACTTGTTCACGAGAACCATTGGAGGCATCATGACCGACTTGCCTTCGGCGGCGAGCTTGTCAAAGAACTTCTTCGCGTCGAAATCCTTGGGCATGCTGTGGCCTTCAGCGGCGAGCTTGTCGAAGAACTGCTTCGGATCGAGCGGCTTTTGCGCCGAGTGACCTTCAGCCGCGAGCTTGTCGAAGAACTTCTTCGCATCGAATTCCTTCGCCATGCTGTGGCCTTCAGCGGTGAGTTTTTCGAAAAACTTCGCTGCGTCGAACGTATCGGCGGCGTAGGCGCTGACCATCGTAAAGGTAAGAGCGGACGCCATAATCGCGACGCGCGCAAACGTAACCAAGGTTTTGGCTTGCATGAAGATTTCCCGCTGTTTGTTGACTGCCTAAGAGCCTACTTCACCGAAAGCCGTCCGCAAGCGGCAGAGACTTAGCGTCACAATGCTGATGTGGAGTTTTCGGCCGGCGCGTTGGAACCCGTCGCCTGGGAAGATGCTTAAGATCCCGACATGACAGGAGCAAGTCAACAGACATAACGAGACCGTGATTGGCGCGCTTCAGCGAGCACGCCCACAGATTACCAACGAGTATCCGTTTTAGAAATTGGAGGCGCTGCCATCTTCTTCCGCTCGGCCACCCGCAACAGGTTCGATGGGCGTCTCTCCTCGAGAACTGGAACACCTGTTGCCAATCGGCACCCAACTTTGCCCCGGGGCACTTGCACTGACGGCGTGATCTTCCCTGAGTGTTTCGAGGGGATCCAGATGGAGTGCTGACGATGGCGTCGTCGCTGATTTGTGCCGATGCGGGGGCACTGGAGCGTGCGGGTGTGCAGACTGACTTGTGACGCTTTTGGCCCTATCCGTCGTTGTGCCGCAGCGCAGCAAGTCGGCGGCTATATGGGGTGTCGCGGCACCGTTCTCGTTCCGCGCCCAGTATGGCCGGTCTCGGATGGGGAGCGTGAGTGCGTGAAATGGTCGCAACACCCGCCCCTGACATAGGCATCGATCCTCCGCAGGGTCGGACGCAGGCGCCTTGTAGAAGTGGCTGTGGTAGGCGATCCAGCCGCGGATGGGTTTGCGATGCATCGCACGTGACTCGATGCTTGCAGCATCGATCGTATCGAGCGGCGTTTTCCCGAGCGTGCGCGCAAAGTCGCCAACCTCGATCGGAATTGGCGAGCCCGCCGCGACGGGACGTCGACGCGCAACCTTGATGCCACGGGCGGCTGAATTCTGACAGTTCAGTGACGTGATGATTGTGCCACGTCGGTTTAAGACTTTTCAGGCGCACGCTTTCGTCAGTTGATTGTGAATACGTCCCGACGGCTTCTCGCGACTGCGAGTGAGAGACGGGCTCGGTGCCTCCAACTGGTGGACGGCGATCGGCGAACCTGCCGAACCTCCGTCTTGCGTGGTCCTCGACGGATTGCGCCAGAAAATCTGCGTAAACAGCACTGCGTGCAGGAGAAATTCCAGATGTCTGAGGCAAAATTCAAGTCTGTGGCACGCTTCGCTGTGATCGCCGCGGTCAGCCTGATCGGCAGCACTGCAATCACACTTGCCGCAGATCTCGGCGGCAACTGCTGCGCCGACCTCGAGGAGCGTGTCGCCGAACTCGAGGCGACCACGGCCCGCAAGGGCAACCGCAAAGTTTCGCTTGAGATTTCCGGCCACGTCAACGAATCTTTCGTGTTCTACCGCGACGGCACCGACGAAGGTTTCGCCGTGATGACCAATGATCACTCGCGCACGCGCTTCCGCTTCAAGGGCGATGCCAAGATCAACGCCGACTGGTCGGCGGGCTTCCTCATGGAGTTCGGCATTCGCGGCACCAACCGCTCCGACCGCATCACCGGCGCCGACCTCAACGAGAAGCCGGGCTTCGATGTCCGTCACGAGGCGCTCTACATCGCTTCCAAGTCCTTCGGCACAATCTGGCTCGGCCACACGAGTTCGGCGACCGACGGGATCACCGAGATCTGTCTCGGCTGCTTCGCGACGCAGGACACGGGCAAGGAAGATACGCTCGGCAGCTTCGTTGCTCGCACCTCGGCTGGTGTCGCGCTCGGCTCTTGGCGAACACTCGGTTCGTCGCAAGGCGCCTTGAATAACGGCGAGGGTGATCGCCGCGACGTGGTCAAGTACGAGACGCCGTCGATTGTCGGCTTCAAGCTGTCGGCGGCTGCCGGCTCCGACCAGTTCTACGACGCAGCGATCCGCTACTCAGGAGAATTCGGCGGCTTCCGCATCGCGGCAGGCGTCGGCTACCAGTGGTCGACGGAACAGCCGGCGACAGCCGACAAGGGCTTTGCTGACAACTGCCTCGCCGTCGGCGGCCGGGTCGACTGCGGCGCGCTCGGCGTGTCAGGCGGCGTCATGCACGTGTCGACCGGCCTCTACGTGCACGGCAGCTACGGCTACATCGAAGACAACAACCGCCTGAGCGACGTCGACCGCGACGAGACGTGGTATGTCACCGCCGGTATCAACCGGACGTTCTTCTCGCTCGGCAAGACCAACATCTACGGCGACTACCTGGAAGCCCGCCGTGAGATCGGCCTCGGTGCCGGCGCACGCACCGGCGTTCGCGTGTATAGCGCCGGCATCGTGCAGGAGATCGACGCAGCGGCCTCTGAGATCTACCTTTATTGGCAGCGCTTCGAAGGCCTCGAAGCGGCCAGCGCCGCCGTGGAACTCGACGCGGTCGTCGGTGGCATGCGCATGAAGTTTTGATCGAACCCTCAATCGATAGTTTTGCAGAAGGGCCGTCCGCCAATTGCGGGCGGCCTTTCAACATTGAGCGCGCCGACACGGCAGGATAGCTAGGCCGCCCGCAGGTCGCCTTGCAGTTCCTGCAGTCCAATCGCTACGCGGGCCTTCACAGGCCGGTGTGCATGCTCGTCACCGACGAGGCAAACGGCTCGGTTTGGCTGACCTGGAATGACTTTGCCTCGCTGATGAATCGCTATGCGATCAAAAACAAGGATGCCCAGCTCAAAATGGCCTCAAGTGTGGCCGCGTCGCTCGCAGTCGACGCGGCGAAATAGACCCGGGCGGGACCATTGAGTTTTGCTTTGTTCGGAACCGATGTCGAAGCGCAGGGTTTGTGCGGAAAGGGCAGTCGAAACATTCCGTAAAGTCTGGTGCCGCTGCGGGCTTCAAAATCATCACAGAACAGAACCTTGAATTTTAAGCTTCAAGGGTTCCCGTTTTGTTAATCGACCTTCAGCTATTGGCGAGAGCTGCCGGATCCAGTGCAGTTCTATCCCTCCCCTTCTGATGCTGTGGACGTAGATGAGAACGAAGGCGGAGCCGCGCGTCAAGCCGCCATCTGTCCCGAACGCGGCTCAAGGGCCAGACTGTTGCGGCGCACACAGCGATCTTGCCACTGGCCGGCAACTTTTGCCACACGGGTGTTGAGCACCCGCACTTCTTCTGCTGTGGGTCACTCACGTTGCCAGCCGACTGTCGGCTTTCTGATCACAGCGACCAACAAGCCAAGAGCATCTCACAACGCGGTGCCATGAGTGTCAAGCCGCAGAGGTTGCTCTGGTCGGTGCGCCCTCAGCTGCAGACATCAGCGGCAGGTGTGATGACGACGGAGCGTGCCCTGATCTGCCGGTGGACCAGCGGGCTCAAAATCAACGGGCACGCTGTTGGTGCCGGCACTTCGTTGGACGCCTCGTCGAGCGAGGTCCAAGCGGCCGGTGCCGTGCAGGCGTGAACGACGTGGTGGCAGTGAGCGCCTTGCGGATATCACGCATCAATAGGATTCCGGCGGGCGCGGTAACCAAGCGGTGATCGCGCTCAATATTGGCCTGGTCGATGGCCGCGCGCACCTGCTCTTTGCTGGTTAGTCCCCACACCTCCAGCGCACGGGCAATGTCGACGGCGTCCACGCTGAACACCGGCCGATGCTTAGCTTCCGGTGTGGGTGGTGGGGCCGCCGGCTGGTGGCGTTTCGCGAACCCCTTGGCGCTGGTGGTGAGCCGCAAGGCCGACAGCTTGACGTAGCTGGTGGCGGTGCCGGCGACGTAGCCTCGGCCTTTGGCTTCCAGCGTAAGGCCTTCGGCGGTAAGCGCATCGGCCACGTCCTCGAAGGTTCCGGCGGCGTCGAGAGTTTCCGAGAGGCGGGCGCCGAGCACTTCGGCATCGTCGCGGCTCCACTGCGTGCGGCGGGTGTTGGCGCCGCGCTTCGCGGCGTAGGTGGCCTTGCTGGTGGGCTTTTTCGGCAGGTGGCGGGTGGTCTCCGGGTTGAACGCGTGAGCGGGCGTATGGGTAAAGCCGTGTTCGTCGGCCAACTGCTTCATGATGGCGTCGAACAGCCGCCAATCGTGGCTTGGCTTCCAGGCCTTGCCGGTGAGGGGATGCACGCGGTTGGGGGACTTGCTGAAGGCGCCGCTGTGTCACTTCAAGCTCTGGCAGGCTGTACGGAACTGAGTTCGGAGCCAAAGGATTGCGGGATTGTCGTCGTGGCGGCGATGCCAATAGAGCTTCCACTCGAAGGCGGCGGATGCGAAGGGCAGGTCGCGCACCACAAGAGCTTTTTGCGCAAATTTGTCGGCGAGGCGCGCAGGCATCACGGCCAGATAATCTGTGTGCCGGAGGATCTGTGGAACGACGAGCCAGTGCGGCACGTTGAGCGCGGTGTTCCGTTTCAGGCGCCGCTCGGCCAACACGTCGTCGACAAAGCGCAGGTCGGTCGGTGACATCGACACTCTGACATGCCGCTCCGCAAGAAATGTGTCGAGCGTCAGCCGTCGGCTCGCCAACCGGTGCGACTTGCGCATCACGCAAACCATCTTGTCGGCGAAGGCCGTCTCGCTTTTGATCGACGTCGAATGCTGCAGCTCCATACTGACAGCCAGATCGATGTCGTCCTTCTCCAGGGCGTCGACCGTTTGCAGCGGCGGCAAGTGCACCACATCCAAACCGAGTCCGCGTCCCGCATCTGCAATGTCGGCGCAGAGCTGCGGAAGGACCAAATAGCTCAGAACATCGGAGAGGCGCACGGAGAAACGTCGTTTCGCGATCGCCGGATCGAAGCCAGGGTCGCTCTCCAACATCCGCTCGATCTGACGGAGGAGGTTTCGTACGGGTTCCGCCAGCGATTGTCCACGCGGCGTCGCCTCCATACCCGAGGCAGTGCGGACAAGGAGGTCGTCCTTGAAGTGGCGGCGCAACCGCGACAACGCGTTGCTCATCGCCGGCTGCGACAACCCCACCCGCTCGGCCGCGCGGGTGACGTGCCGCTCCGCGAGCAGCGCATCCAGAGCCACGAGAAGATTGAGGTCGACGGATCGAAGATTCATGAAGTCACATTCACCTGATCAATGTGGCCAGACAAACAATAAATTTTCAGATGTAGGGCTCCCCGTCTACACGCTACACAACATCCGCTCCGACTTGCGAGAAGGGCAACACCATGACTGACGCCGCCGACCTCAAACGCACCATCAAAGTCTGCATGTTCGATCAGTACGGCACGGTCGTCGACATCCAGGGTGGCCTCGTCAAGGTTGCCACGCCGTATCTCAAGGACAAGGGCTGGACGGGCAACCCGGACTCGTTCGTCACGTGGTGGAGGCGCACGCATTTCGAAAACTCGATGATCGATGCGTTGCTGCACAAGGAGCATACGTCGTATCGGGAGATCGGGCAGAGGTCGGTTGCCCATGTGCTGGAGCGCGCAGGTATCGCCCACACGATGGATGAGGTGCGAGCGCTGGTCTCGGCAATCGAACGCCTGACGTGTTTCCCCGAAGTGCCGGAGGCGCTGGCGCGGCTTCAGACGAACTACAAGCTGGTCGTCTTGTCCAACGGCGACCCGGATATGCTGGAAACGGCGAAGGCGTATCACAAGATTCCGTTCGATCAGGTCATCTCGGTTGCCGAAGCGAACGCCTTCAAGCCGCACGTCGCGACCTACACGAAAGCCGCGGAACTCGCCGGCGTGCGTATGGACGAGGTATTGTTCGTCGCCAATCATGCGTTCGACTGCATAGGCTCGAAATCTGCCGGCATGCGATCGGCCTTCATCGATCGTCGCCGCCGCCCGTTCGGCAAGACCCCACACCAGCCCGATCTTCTCGTGCGCAGCATGACGGAGCTGGCGGATGTCCTGGTCTGACGCGTCACCGCTTGCCGGCGTCAAGATCCTTGACCTCTGCCGCGTGGTGTCGGGACCGTTCGCCACGATGCAACTCGGCGATCTCGGCGCCGATGTCGTCAAGATCGAGGAGCCGGGGAAGGGTGATGAAAGCCGCACCTACGGACCGCCGTTCGTCGGCGGTGAAAGCACCTATTTCCTCTCGGTCAATCGCAACAAGCGCAGCTGCTGCGTCGATCTCAAGTTGGACGCTGGCCGCGAGGTGATCCTTCGCCTGGCGTCGGCGGCGGACGTCGTAATCGAGAATTTTCGTCCCGGCGCCATGGAGCGTCTCGGGCTCGGCTACGCCGATCTCGCGATGCGCAATCCGCGACTCATCTACTGTGGCATCTCCGGCTTCGGCCTTACCGGGCCCGAGGCGGAGCGGCCGGGCTATGACCTGATCGTGCAGGGCGAGTCGGGCGTAATGGACATCACGGGCGAGGCAGACGGCCCGCCTCTGAAAGTCGGCACGTCGATCGCCGATCTCGTAACGGGCCTTTACGCTGCACAAGCGGTGCTCGCAGCCTTGCACCAGCGTGAACGCACAGGTTCGGGTGGACGCGTCGATGTGGCGATGCTGGATGCCATGGCGTCGCTTCTGACATTCAATGCGGGCATGTACTTCGCGACGGGCAATAGCCCCCGCCGCCGCGGCAATGCGCATCCGACCATCAGCCCCTACGAAACGTTTGAAGCGGCAGATGGATGGATCAATGTCGGTGTCGCCAACCACAAGTTCTGGCAGCTGTTCTGTGCCGCCCTGCAGCGGTCTGACTTATGTGATGATCCGCGCTTTGCGAAGGCATCCGATCGGGCGGCACATCGCATAGCGCTCACGCATATCCTGCAACCGATATTCGCGGCCAAGCCGCGCCAACACTGGTCGGCACTTCTGGGCGCGGCCGGCATCCCGTGCGGTGATATCCGGACCGTCGGGGAAGTCTGCGAGGCGGATCAGCTAGATCGACGCGGTGTCTTGCAGGCGCACGAGCATCCGACCGCCGGCTCCGTGCGCTACATCGCGAGCGCCGTCCGTTTCGCTGACCAGCCGCCACCGGACGCCCGCCGCCCGCCGCGCCTCGGGGAAAACACGGCCGAGGTGCTGCGCGATTGGCTCGGCGTCGATGCCGCCGAGTTCCGCTCCATTGCCGAGCGCGGGGCATTCGGGCGGAGCGCCGACACCGCCGACGCGGGAAACGCCTGACGCAGACTGGGGCTCCGTCGATAGACGACATCGGGCGCGGAATGCTCGCCAGCGCACCGGCCGAGGATCAGCAGGCGTTCCGCTCGTTCTTCGCCGACATCGCCTTTCAACCGGCCTGGATGCAGCGCACCCACTGATCGCGACCGACGTTCCGCGGCTCGGGCGCTGCATGCGCACACTCTGCTATTGCCTGGGTGCAGCGCGGCGCAAAAGCGCAACCGGGCGGCAGGTCGCTCAGATCGGGCGGCGAGCCCGGTATCGATGGCAGCCTGTGACCATCGATGCGGCCACCGTGGCCACGCGTCGACAGCAGGCCTATCGTGTAGGGATGGCGTGGCGTGCGGATCACGTCGCGCACGGTGCCGGTCTCGACGATCCGCCCAGCGTACATGACAGCGATCCGCTCGGCGACCTCGACGGCGACCCCGATGTCGTGAGTGACGAACACGATCGCGAGGCCAAGCTCGCGCTGAAGTTCGCGAAGCAGCAGCAGAATCTGAATCTGCACCGTCGCGTCGAGTGCCGTCGTCGGCTCGTCGGCGAGCAGGATGCGTGGCTTGCACGCCAGCGCCAGCGCGATCATCGCCCGCTGACGCATGCCGCCGGACATCTCGTGCGGATAGGCATCGAGCCGGCGCGACGGACTGGGGATACGCACGCGCTCGAACAGCTCGAGCGCCCGCGCGCGCGCTTCGGCCCGCGAGACCGGCTCATGCCGGCAGATCGTCTCTACGATCTGTGCGCCGACCGTGTAGACAGGATCGAGGACCAGCATCGGCTCCTGGAATATCATCGAGACGGTCTTGCCGCGCAGGTCCGCGAACTGCGACGGCGTCAGCTTCATGACGTCGCGACCCTCGACCCGGATGTGGCCTTCGATCCGCGACTTGCGCGGCGGATGCAGGCCGAGGATCGAGCGCAGCGTCACGCTCTTGCCCGAGCCGGACTCGCCAAGCAGTGCAATCACCTCGCCGGCGCCGAGCGTCAGGTCGACACCGTCGACAGCTCGGACAGGCTTTGCGCCTCCCGTGAATGTGACGCGCAGGTTTTCGATCTCCAGCACAGCACGATGGCCGGCGGCGGAAGCGGCTGGTACGGCGGCCGAGCTATCGATCATGCGGCCCTCCCCGGGGATCTGCTGTGGCCGGAGCCCGGGGTCGCCGCATGACAGGCTGCGGCGTGTCCGCCGCCGACGACGTGCAACGGCGGCGCGGTTGCCGAACAGACGGGCTCGGCGAGCGTGCAGCGCGTGTGGAACCGGCAACCGCTGGGTGGATCGATCGGATTCGGCGGATCACCCGAGATCGGCGCTTCCGAGGTGGGGTGGTCGGGGTCCATGGACAGGATCGAGCCCATCAGCGCCGACGTGTAGGGATGGCGGCTCCCTGCATAGATTGCCTCGGTCGGCCCGATTTCGGCGACGCGGCCGAGATACATGACGAGCACGCGCGTCGACATGAAGCGGACGACCTCGAGATCATGACTGATGAAGATGAAGCTCAGGCCGAATTCGGCCTTGAGGTCGAGCAGCAGATTGAGCACCTGCGCTTCGACCGACTTGTCGAGCGCTGAGACCGACTCGTCGAGGATCAGGATGCGCGGCTGCAGAGCGAGCGCGCGCGCGATGTTGATGCGCTGACGTTGGCCGCCCGACAGCTCGTGAGGATAGCGACCCGCGAAGCGGCGCGGCTCCAGCCCGACCCGATCGAGCAACGCGCGGGCGCGCCGAACGGCATCTGGCTTCGAGATACCATGCACCGTCGGGCCGAAAGCGATCGAATCCTCCACCGTCATGCGCGGATTGAGCGAGGCATAACTGTCCTGGAAGACCATCTGCACCTTCGCCAGATAGCTCCTGAGTGGAAGTTCCGGCGAGCCGACCACCCTGCCTTCGAGGCGGATGGCCCCGGCCGTCGGCTCGATCAGGTGCATTACGAGGCGGGCGGTCGTCGACTTACCGCAGCCCGATTCCCCGACGATGCCGAGCGTCTCGCCCTCGCGCAGCTCGAAGCTGACCCCGTCGACGGCCCTGACCACCGCACCCGGCCGGCCGAGCAGTCCCGACTTGATGGGAAACAGCTTCTCGAGGCCGACGACCTCCAGCAGCGGCCTGTTGCTCGTCTCCGTCATGGTCACGCCTTGATGTCCATCGCCGAGCGCAGTCCATCGGTCAGCAGGTTGAAGGATATCGAGGTGATGAAGATCATCAGCCCCGGCAGCGCGCACAACAACGGCTGGGTGTACATCGCCGTACGCAGCGTGTTCAGCATGAGGCCCCATTCTGGCTCCGGGGGCTTGACGCCGAGGCCGAGGAAAGAGAGTCCAGAAGCGAGGATCATCGAGACCGCGACGAGGCTCATCCCGTAGACGAAGATCGGGCCGAGCACGTTGCTCAGGACATGCTTGCGGATGATGGTCAGCGCCGGCGCGCCGCTTGCCCGCGCCGCCTCGACGAAATCGCGGGTCCGCACGGCTGTCGTCACGCTTTCAGCAACGCGCGCTATCGGCGGAATGAACACGACCGTCAGCGACACCAGCGCGTTGAACGTCCCGGCGCCGAGCGCCCCGGACAGCGCAATGGCGAGGAGCACGGAGGGAAAGGCAAATAGCACGTCGATGGTGCGCATCAGCACGGTGTTGAGCCAGCCGCCGAAGTAGCCGGCGGAAACACCGATCACGGAACCGAAGACGAGTGCCAACAACACCGGCGTCACGCCCATCACGAGCGAAAGCCTGGCGCCGTGGATGAGCCGCGAAAGCATGTCGCGGCCAAGTTCGTCGGTGCCGAGCGGATAACCGTCCGTGCCGGGCGGCCGGAGCCGTCGGAGCGCCATGCCCTTGTAAGGATCATGCGGCGCGAGATAGGGCGCGAGCAGCGCCATCAGCACGAGCAGCACGATGACGACAAGCGCACCCATCGCCACCGGGTCGCGCCGGAAGCGTCGCCAGACCGTGGACCAGTAGCCCGGCGATCGCTCGAGCGGCTCCAGGATTTTCGGTTCCACACGCCCGAGCATCATGGGTCAGCTCCGCTCGACACGAGGGTCGAGAATGGTCTGCATTACGTCCACCAGCAGATTGAGCACAACGAAGAACATCGCGAGCACGAGAATAGTGCCTTGCAGCAACGGCAGATCGCGCTGGAAGATGGCGTCGTTCAGCAGCAGCCCCGTACCGGGCCAGGCGAACACCGTCTCGATGAGGATCGAGCCACCGAGCAGATATCCGAGCTGGATGCCCATGACCGCGAGAGCAGTCGGCGCTGCATTCTTCACGACGTGTCGGAAAACGCCGAACTCGGACAGCCCCTTGGCCCTGAGCCCGGTGACGAACTCCTGGCTGAGGATCTCGGCGACCAGCGCGCGTAGCGTGCGCGCAATGATGCCCATCGGAATGACCGACATGGTCACTGCCGGCAGAACAAGGTGGCGGACGTGCGCCCAGTCCCACTTCCAGTCGTCCGAGCCGCCGGGCCCGGCACCAGTTGGCGGCAGCCAGCCGAGGTTCGCCGCAAAGACGATGACGAGGATCATACCGAGCCAGTAATGCGGCACCGATACGCCGATGACCGAGATGAACGACGCGAGCTTGTCGATCCAGGTATCGCGGAAGTAGCCGGCGACGAAGCCGAACAGGGCGCCGAGCACGAAACCGATCAGTGTCGCCACGGCCGCCAGCATCAGCGTGTTCGCGACGGCCTTGGTGACTTCGACAATGACCGGCCGACTGGTGCGGATCGAACTGCCGAGATCGCCCTGCATGGCGCGGCCTAGCCAGCGCAGGAACTGCTCGTGATAGGGCCGATCGAAGCCGTAGAGCGCCATCATCTGCTTCTTGAGGTCCTCGGACGCATCCGGCGGTAGCACGGAAACCAGTGGATCGCCGGGCGCCATGTGGACGAGCAAAAAGCAGACGAACGCGACGCCGAGCATGATCGGCATCGTGTAGACAATCCGTCTCGCGACGTAGATCAGCATGACGGGATCTGCCTCCACGTGGCGCCGTGCCAAGCACCGACGCCGTTTCCGCTTGCCTTGGCGACCAGCGCGCGGCCAACTTGCGCCGACGGAGGAGGTCTCAGATGCATATCCTGCTCATCAATCCGAACACCACCGAAACGATCACCCAGCGCATGGGCGAGATCGCCGTTGGTCTGGTGGCGCCCGCGACGCGCATCACGGCCGTAACGGGCCGTTTCGGGGCCCGCTATGTGTCCAGCCGGGCGAGCTATGCTATCGCCGGCCACGCCGCGCTCGATGCCTACGCGGCGCATGGTGGGGATGCCGATGCCGTGCTGCTCGCCTGCTTCGGCGATCCGGGGCTGATGGCGCTGAAGGAAATCGCGAGCCAGCCGGTGGTCGGCATGGCGGAGGCGTCGTGCCTGACAGCCTCGGCGCTCGGCGGCCGCTTCGCAATCGTCACCGGCGGCGCGCGCTGGCACGCTATGCTCGAGGAGTTCGTGCGCGGCCTCGGCCTCGAGGCGCGGCTCGCCGGCATCGCGACCGTGGCGCCGACTGGCGGCGAGATCGCCGCCGATCCCGACCGCGCGCTCGGGCTGCTGACCGATGCCTGCATCCAATGTGTCGATCGCTACGGTGCCGACAGCGTGATCCTTGCGGGCGCTGGCTTGGCCGGTCTTGCAGGGCGTATCGCAGATCGCGTGCCGGTCCCTTTGATCGACAGCCTCGCCGCCTCTGTCGGGTTGGCCGAAGGGCTGGCGCGTGCCGCAACACGTAAAGCTCATGTCGGCTCCTTCGCCACGACGCCAACGGTGGACACAGTCGGCCTCTCACCGGAACTCACCCGGCTTTTCGACCGCCCGCGACGCGACTGAGTGGGCGCCGGAGTTCGCAATGCGACCAACGGCATGGCGGCGCGACCATGAGATCACGCCGCCATGTAACGTGTCACTCCAGATCGATCGGAGCGAGATCGACGAACCAGCTCTTGGGCTGGACGAAGCCCTTGATCTTCTTAGTCATGGCGCGCGGGCCGACGTCGTGGGCGACCCACAGGAACGGAGCCTCCTCGACGATGCGGGCATGCAGCTTGGCAAGAGCCGCATCCCGCTCGGCATCGGCAAACGAGGTGCGCGCATTGCCGATCAGTTCGTCGAACTCGGGCGACGTGAAGTAGCCCCAGTTGTTCGATACCGGCGGCACCGTCTTCGACGACGTGAACCGAACCATCGCGAAGAATGGGTCCATCGCTGCGAAGGTGACGTTAGTTGCGTGCGCGCCGCGAGCGTTCGCGCTCTTCGCGCCCTCGCGCCAGTTGGTGAAGAGTGCGTTCCACTCGATCACCTCGAGTTCGACGTCGAAGAAGCATTCCTTGAGCGCCTGCTGCAGGTACTCGTTCATCGCGATCGGCTGCATCTGGCCGGAGCCGGAGGCCGAGGTGATGGTCTTGACCTTGAGGCGCTTGGAAGGTCCGTAGCCCGCTTCCGTCATCAGCTTCTTGGCGGCGGCGAGATCATACTTGATGTCGAACTTGGGATTGCCCCACCACGGATGGCCGGGCGGGACTGTGCCCTTAGGCACTTCCATCAGGCCGCTCAGCGCCTCCTTCAGTTCTTCGCGATTGACGCAGAGGTTGGCAGCGTGGCGGACGCGCTTGTCGAGCCAGGGCGAGCCCTCAGCGAACGAGAACTGCCACGGCCAGACGTGGGGCTGAGCGTTCTTGGTGATCACAAAGCCTTTGTCCTGGATGCTCTTGATTGCATCCGGTGCCGGGTTCTCGATCCAGTCGACCTGTCCTGAAAGCAGCGCTGCGGTGCGCGAGTTTGCCTCGGGCATTGGCAGCAGCACGACACGATCGAGCTTCGGGGTGCGCTTCGGATCCCAGTAGGACTTGTTGGCCGCATACTCGACGCGCTCGCGTGACGAGAACCTGACCATCTTGAACGGCCCTGAGCCTGACGCATCGGCGGCAAAGGCTGCCCATGCCTGCTTGGCGCGCTCGGCCGGATCGGCGACCGAGGCAAGAGCGTCAAACTTCTTCTGCCAGTGCGCCGGCGACGCAATGAACAAGTTCGTCAAGTTGATCGGCAGGAAACTGTCGGGTTCCTTCGTCGTCAGTTCGACCGTGTAGTCGTCGATCGCGCGCGCCGAGACGAGGTTCGGCATGCGGCTGACGGTGACGCCGATCTGGTCGGGTGCGAAGTGCGTCGCCGACTTGTCGAGCACCTTCTGCACGTTCCACACGATCGCTTCGGCCTTGAGGTCGGAGCCGTCGTGGAACTTGACCCCCTGGCGCAGCTTGAAGGTCCATTTCGTTTTGTCAGTGTCCGACACCTTCCACTCGGTGGCGAGACCGGGGATCAGCACGCTTGGCTTGTCTGCCGACGACAGATCCCAATGCGTCAATGCGTCGAACATCGGAATACCGGTGAAGCGGTTTCCCTCGAAGCCCTGGTCCGGCTGGCCATTCGTCTTGGGGATATCGGCCGCGGTCATGCCGATACGGAGTACCTTTTCGGCCATTGCCGCATTGGAAAGCGCTGCTCCGAGCGACAGCGCGGCAGAAGCTGCCAGCAGGGATCGCAACGCGAATGGGATGGGTCTCTTCATCGAGGGCTCCTCAAGCGACGGGACGGGCGTCTCCGGGGCGGGCAAATTCCCGACCGCCGCCAGAGATTACGGGCAGCGCGGCATCGACGGAAAGCTGAAAGTGCATACAATTTACCCTGAGAGTTGCATACATTTTGTGCAGGCGGAAGACCTCGTAGCGGCTCAAACTCGCAGCGGCGACCGCGCCTTGCCTCGCCGTCGCAGCGCGCATAAACGAGTGCTATGTCACCTAAGACACCGATCTCCGTCATGAGCGCTGGCCCCGAGCCCGGTTCCCTAGCCCGGCGCGCGGAGGCCGACCGCACTGAAATGGTTTACCGCGAGCTTCACACCGCAATCGTCGAGCGGCGACTGGCAGCCGGTGCGCGGTTGCCCGAAGGAAAGCTCTCGCAACTGTTTGGCGTCAGCCGCACCATCGTCCGTCAGGCGTTGCAGCGGCTGGTTCACGCTCATCTGGCCGTGCAGGAGCCGAACCACAGCGTGCGCGTCGCAGCACCCTCCGTCGAGGAGGTACATCACCTCTACGAGGTTCGCCGGCTCATCGAATGCGCGCTCATCGCCGAGACTGGTAAGCTCGGGCGCCCGAGCATCACCCGGCTGCGCAACCTCGTGGCGGACGAAGCACGCGCCAATGCTGCTGGCGACGTCAGATCAGCCATGCAGCTGGCCGACGCGTTTCACATCGAGCTTGCCCGTGTGTTGGGCAATCCGATCCTCGTCGAGATACTTGGCGAACTCATCGCGCGCGGCAACGTCGCGATCTCGCTCTATGAGCAGCCGGGTCGGGCGAATTGCCGGTGCGACGAGCACATGCGCATCCTGAAATATCTCGCGAGCGGCGCGAACCACCTCGCCCAGCATGAGATGCTCGAGCATCTGACGGCGATCGAGCAGAGCCTCAATCTCGCGCGAGACAACCGACCTGATCGTAGCCTCACGAATATCTTCCAGGTACCGCCTGCGGCCGTGATCAGGAAAGGAAAAGCATGACCGAGCGAGACGACCTCGGCGCCTATCCGCGCGACCTCATCGGATACGGCCAGCACACGCCAGATCCACAATGGCCAGGCGGAGCGGCAATCGCGATTCAGTTCGTCGTCAATTACGAGGAAGGCGGGGAGAACTGCGTGCTGCACGGCGACGCCGCCTCCGAGGCGTTCCTCTCTGAAATCATCGGCGCCGCTCCGTGGCCCGGTCAGCGCCATATGAATATGGAGAGCATCTACGAATACGGCGCGCGCGCTGGCTTCTGGCGGCTTTGGCGCATGTTCTGCGCACGCCGCCTGCCGGTCACGGTGTATGCCATCGCAAACGCGCTGATGCGCAGCCCCGAGGCAGTCGCCGCCATGAAGGAGGCGGATTGGGAGATCGCAACGCATGGGCTCAAGTGGATCGACTACAAGGATTTCAGCGAAGACGACGAGAGAGCCCACATCCGAGAGGCTATCCGCCTCCACGAAAGTCTGACCGGTGCGCGGCCGCTCGGCTTCTACCAGGGGCGCTGCTCGGCCAACACCACGCGGATCGTGATGGAGGAGGGGGGATTCGAGTATTCCTCTGATAGCTACGCCGACGACCTGCCCTACTGGATCGCCGGGCCACGCGGCCCGCACCTGGTCGTGCCCTATACGCTCGATGCCAACGACATGCGCTTCGCGACGGCACAGGGCTTCAATTCGGGCGACCAGTTCGAGCGCTACCTCGTCGACACCTTCGACCTGCTATACCAGGAGGGGCTCGAGGGCGCGCCGAAGATGATGTCGGTCGGCCTGCACTGCCGCCTCGTCGGCCGGCCGGGGCGTGCCGCCGCGCTTCAGCGCTTTCTCGACTACGTCGCCCGTCACGACCGGGTCTGGGTAGCGACGCGCCTCGACATCGCCCGTCACTGGCGCCGCGTGCATCCACCTTGCGGCGAATGACGCACTGTGACGCCAGAGGTGGCAGCAGAATTCTTCCAGGAATCACGGGGGCGAGAGGAGCACCTTCATCTTCGCCCTCAGCCCCGTTGCGGCCGCCATGTCCCCAAGCAAGAACCCCCACTCGCCAAGCGCGGTGCGCACAGGGTGGTTGGTCGGCGTGTGGCCTTTCAGGCATAGCCCAGCGGCTCGTCGGCAGGCACTTTCGCGAACGTACCGAACAGCCGGTCGAAGACGATCAGCACGTTGGCGCAGTTGCGATCGCGGCAGGTTTCGTTGGTGGCGTGGTGCACGCGTTGGCGACGCGGCGTATTGAGCATGTATTCGAGCGGACCGAGGCTGACGTCGAGATCGGAGATTGCGCAGGTTCCGCTGCAGTCGCAGGGGCTGTCGTGTCGGGCGATCGCATCGCACTTCGGCGTGTGCTGGCCAACCTCGTCGATAAGGCCTGTCGGCATGCCCAGCATTGCCGGCTGTCGTTGCGCCGCGCAGAGGCCATTGTTTAGCTCATCGTCGAGGATGACGGCCCCGGCGTCCTCGATGCCGAGCGCTAGGCCGTGTTCGAGCCGTTCGATCGGCTGGACCCTGCGCGCTCGCTGGCGACGGGGAATGCCAGCCTCGGCCTCGCCATTGCCCGCCAGATCGTCGAGGCGCAGGGCGGCACGACCACGCTCGATCGGTCTGCGATCGGCGGGGCACGCTTCTGCGTGCGGCTGCCGTCAGCTTGAGAATAGTAGAGTTCTGCCGAGCTGTGCCGTGGGCCACTAGTTCGCACGACCGGTAAGTGGCATTCCCGCCGCCCTTGAAGCGAGGGCGCTGGTCGCCTTTGGAGCGACACCGGCATAGCTAGTCATATGTGCGGCTACCATCCGATCGATGAGAGGCCCTCGCGCCGAATCATCCACCGAGATACGTGCCGCCGTTGACGTGGATGACCTGGCCGGTCACGAACCGACCACCTGGGCCGGCCAGCCAGCGCACGGTGGTCGCGATCTCGTCGGGCCGCCCGCGCCGGCCGACCAGCGGTGTATGCGTCGCGTGATGATGTGGCTGCTGGTGCCCGGCAGAGGCCCCGCGCACGGTATCCATCATGCCGGGCGAGACGTTGTTGACGGTGATGCCGTGCTCGGCAAGGTCGTGAGCCAGCGCACGCGTAAAGCCGACGAGGCCGGCCTTGGCGGTGACAACGTGCACGCGATCGCGCGCTCCGGTATGGGCGGTAAGCCCGCCGATGTTGACTATCGTGGCGCTACCTGACGCCTTCAGCGCGGGCAGTGCCGCCTGCGTGCAATTGAATGCGCCGTCGAGGCATATCGCCAACACCTTATGCCAGGTCGCCGCGTCGAGCGCCTCGAACGGCTTTTCGCCACGCACGGCCGCGTTGTTGACGAGGATGTCGAGGCGGCCGAAGCGGTCGAGCGTCGCCTTCACCAACGCGTCGACCTGAACGCGGTCCGTGACGTCGGCCATCGCGACGAGTGCATGGTCGGCGCCGATCTCTGCGGCAACGGCGTCGGCCTCGGCGCGGGCGCTCAGCGCGCTCACGACGACCTTGGCGCCGGCTGCACCGAGTTCGAGAGCAATCGCGCGACCGATGTTGCGTGAAGCACCCGTGACGAGGGCGACGCGTCCTTGCAGCTCGGTCATATCAGCCTCCGAAAGCGGCGAGCGTTACGGTTTGGTCGGTACGCAGGAGGCCGCGCGTTGCCTCGATGAGGCGTTCGATCCGCGCCGCGTCGAAGCCGCCGTGGCGGCAGTTGAGGCGAAACTTTTCTGCGATTTCGTCCATGCCGAGAGGCTCTTCGGCGCCGCCTCGGAAATGCGGCTGGCGCTCCTCGATCACGCGGCCGTCGCGCAAGGTGATGCGCACATGCCCCGTGAACTGCTTCGGATAGGGGTTGGCGGGGTCGATCCGATAGCGAACGCGCTGCGCCAGCGCTTGCAGGCGTGGGTCTGCCACCTGAGCGTCCGCGAACGCGCCGAGGCCAGCTTCGCCGAGTACAAGGCCAGCGGCGATACCGTAAGGAATTGAGAACTTCGCCGCATAGCCGTTCTTCGGGTTCTGCTTCGCTTCGAGCGGCTCCCACAAGCGATGCAGGATGCCGTCCGACGTCTCGCATTCGATGTCGACGATCGCGGCGATGTCGATCCCCTGCGCCCTGATCCGCCGCGCACAATCGATGTAGGGATGGATCATCGTCCCGCACGCATAAGGCTTGAACGCGATCGTCTCCGACACCCAGCGCTCGCCGAAGCCGTCGAGCAGCGCGGAGAAATCCTTCGGCAGCGTATTCGCGAAGCCATGGAACAGACCATGCGTGCCTTCGAATAGCGTCCGGGGGCCGGTGAAACCCGCCTCTGCCAGCCGCGCCGCGCGGTAGCCGCTCTGCGCTGCCCAGCCTGCATGCATGCGTTTGGTCCAGGTGCCTTCGGCCAGATACTCGATGATGCCAGAGGCCATACTTCCGGCGATGCCGAGTGCATCGACCAGTTGTTTCTCCTTGAGGCCGAGCGCGGTGCCCGCTGCGGCCGCCGCGCCAATGGCGCCGAAGATCGCGGTCGGGTGGAACCCCGCCTTGTGGACGGCCTTCGGCACGACCAGCGACAACCGGCAGGTGATCTCGCTGCCGATGACAATGGCGCGCATCGCCTGCCTCCCGCCGACGCCGTGACGTTCCGCCGTCGCGAGCACTGCCGGCAGGATCACCGCACCAGCGTGCACCGGGCCGCCCTCGAAGGTATCGTCGAAGTCTTCCCCGTGCGCCGCCGTGCCGTTGAGCAGCGCTGCATCGGCGGCGCTGTAGCGGTTTGGGAGGCCGATCACCGTGCAAGTGACGCCCGCATCACAGCTGGCCGCTGCGGCAGTAAGAAAATCGGTTTCGCGTGCGGCGACGCAGATCCCGGCGATATCGATCAGCAGCGTGTCGGCCATCGCTTCGACGACTGGCGTCGGCGCCGCCGTGCTGCATTTGGCGACCAGGGCCTCGGCAATCGTCTTGGTCATCGTGATCTCAGCTCTCGTATCAGCGAGTAGGCAGCAAGCAGCACCGCAGCAGTGAGCAGGCCCAGCGAGACCTTGTCCTGCAGGAACACCATGTGCTCGCCGTTCGAAAGTACAAGCGAGCGGCGGTAGTTCGATTCGACCAGGAAGCCGAGCACGACGCCGAGCACCAGCGGCAACACCGGCACGTCGAGCCGGCGCAGCACATAGCCCGCGACGCCGGCCGCGAGCACGATGGCGAGGTCGAACGTGCTCTGCTCGATGGCGTAGACGCCAGAGCACACCAGCGCCAGGATGAAGGCGATCAGATACGGCTTCGGCCGGTTCACCAGCCAGATGCACGGCGTCAGGATGACGAGCCCAACCAGCACCATGAAGATGTTGGCATAGAGCAGCCCCCAGTAAAGGCCCCACACCACATCGGGCGACTTCTCGAACAGCAGCGGCCCCGGCACCAGCCCGTGGATCATGAAGCCGCCCAGCAGAACCGCCGCCGAATTGGAGCCCGGAATGCCCAGGCTCAGCAGCGGAACCAGCGCGGTCGCCGTCACCACGTTGTTCGCTGATTCCGGTGCGGCAATCCCCTCAACCGAGCCCTTGCCGAACTCTTCAGGTGACGAGGACCAGCGTTTGGCCTCGTTGTAGGCCATGAAGGCCGCGATGGTTCCGCCGGCGCCGGGTGTCACACCTTCAAACGTGCCGATGCCACAGCCGAGCGCCTGAGCTTTCCACATGCGCCGCCACATGGCGAGGCCGGGCAGCTTGAGGCGGGTATCGCGTGCATCTGCCTTGTTCCACGCAGGCTTTGAGATCTGCTCGAGCATCTCGGCGACGGCGAACAGCCCAACCATGATCAGGATCGGGCGAATGCCGCCGAGCAGATCGGCGCTGCCGAAGGTGAACCGCGGCACGCCGGAGACCGGATCGGTACCGATGGTCGCCACCATCAGGCCGAGTAGCGCCGCGAACATTCCACGCAGCAGCGAGGCACCGGACAGGCTGGCGATCACGGAGAGGCCGAGGATGCCGAGGGCGAAGTACGCGGGCGGCGTGAAGGCGAGTGCGACCGCCGCGAGTGGCCCGGTCGCCAGCACCAGAACCGCGAGGCCGAACAGCCCGCCGACAAGACCCGACATCAGCGAGATGCCGAGCGCCTCGCCGGCGCGGCCCTGCTTCGCCATCTCGTAGCCGTCGATGGTGGTGGCGGCGGCCGAGTTGGTGCCGGGCGTGCGAATGAGGATTGCCGGGATCGAGCCCCCGTACTCGGCACCGACGTAGACCGAGGCGAGCAGCACGATGGCCACCACCGGCTCCATACCGTAGGTGAACGGCAACAGCAGTGCCATGGCGATGGACGGCGAGATGCCGGGCAGCGCACCGCCGAAAATCCCCCACACGACACCGGCAAATGCTGCAATCAGCGTCGAGAACGTCACGGCCATCCGAAAACTCCTGCCGGCATAGCGACCTTTAGGACGAGTTGAAACATCGTCAGCAGGGCGAGCGCACCGACCGCCGCCGTTGTGACCAGCGTCAGCGATGGACGCGCGCCGGCATAGGCCGCGATGCCGGCGATCAACAGCGTCATGGCAGCAAGATAGCCGAGCCAGGGGAGTGC